>Ga0073907_1003885_pt1 | contig 11446 bp, 9 predicted proteins | sample GluameincwithD2O_FD_65483 | JGI IMG/M metagenome (GOLD analysis project Ga0073907, IMG submission 65483) | Mouse cecum microbial communities from Vienna, Austria - Glucosamine amended microcosms incubated with D2O | ecosystem: Host-associated > Mammals > Digestive system > Large intestine > Cecum... | reverse complement strand
CACCGTGCGCACATCTCCCTCACCAATCTCATCTTCGTCATAGGCGCTGCACAGAAAAGCCAGCGTCACACGGTCGGCACCCAGAGACGGCTCGATCACATACGGAATATATTTCTCCTTCCGCTCATCATCAAAATAGTTCATGTCCTCACCAGAAGTGTTCTGGTGCTGTGTCAGGTCATAGTCGGTGCGGTCGGCAATTCCCCACAGCTCACCCCAGCCAAAGGGGAACAGAAATTCAATGTCACTGGTAGCCTTGCTGTAGAAGGAGAGTTCTTCCTTATCATGATCCCGGACCCTCATTTCTTCTTCCCGGATCCCCAGGGTCTGGAGCCAGTTGATACAAAATTCTTTCCAGTAAGAGAACCATTCCAGATCGGTATCCGGCACACAGAAAAACTCCAGCTCCATCTGTTCAAATTCACGGGTGCGGAAAGTAAAATTCCCCGGCGTGATCTCATTGCGGAAGGATTTTCCTATCTGCCCGATTCCAAAGGGAACCTTTTTCCGGGAAGTCCTCTGAACGTTCTTGAAATTGACGAAGATACCCTGCGCGGTCTCGGGGCGGAGATATACCGTGTTTTTCGCATCCTCCGTGACACCCTGAAACGTCTTGAACATCAGATTAAACTGTCGGATCTCCGTAAAATTATGCTTTCCGCAGCTGGGACAGGAGATCCCGTGTTCCTCAATAAACTTCTCCATATCCTCGTTGCTCCAGCCGTCCACAGATCCCCCCAGATCAACATTGTTCTCCCCGGCATAGTCCTCGATCAACTGATCCGCACGAAACCGCTCATGGCATTCTTTACAGTCCATCAGCGGATCGGAGAATCCACCCAGGTGGCCGGAGGCCACCCAGGTCTGCGGATTCATCAGAATGGCACAGTCCACACCTACATTATATTTATTTTCCTGGATAAATTTCTGCCACCAGGCCCTCTTGACATTATTCTTCAATTCCACGCCAAGATTTCCATAATCCCATGTATTTGCCAGCCCGCCGTAAATCTCGGAACCCGGATAGATAAATCCCCTTCCTTTGGCCAGCGCTACAATTTTGTCCATTGTCTTTTCCATCATGTGATCCTCCAACTCTTTTACAGATTTTGTTCCATTGTACTATCATGACGGAAATTTTTCAAGTCAGGATTTGCACTTGCGTTTCGCCTCTGACCATCTTCCATAAATCTTTTTGCCATCCAGGTAAGAATAGGGGCGTATTTTAACATAAATCGTTGTATCACTGTAAAATTTACCCTTTAATGTGATGTCTTTTACAAATGAACTTGTTTTTATCGTCATCTTCTTTTTGCTCTTTGTATACTTGGCATTGGCGGCAGCCACCAGTTCATATCCGTCCGCATCTTTGACCTCTGACCACACTACCTTTACCACTGCTTTTTTCTTATTATACGACCGAACAAACAGGTCATCCAGTGCAGCCTTCATCTCCTGCGGTCCTTTTGCATATACAAGGGTGCAGAATGGGCTGAATGCCGTATTAGAAAACCCTTTACTCTCCCCCTGTATTACAATATCAAAACCGTATATGCCATCAAATGCCTCATCGCCAATCTTAGTGACGGTATTGGGTATCGTCAGCTGTTTCAGGGGATTTCCTGTGAAGGCACGCTGGCCAATCTCCCTCACATTTTTGCCAAACTGAATCTCTTCAAGATGATTTAAACTAAAGGCTTCTCCGCCTATTACTTCAACAGAATCCGGGAGTACAATCTTTTTCAGATAGTTTCCAAATGCCATATTTTCCGGAATCACCTTCATCCCTTCCGGCAGTACTAGTTCCTCCATAGCTGTCTCCATAAAAGCTCCGTCCCCACAGCTCTCCAAAGAAGCCGGCAGTACTACTTTACTGATTTTATTATTACTGAATGCCCTGTCACCAATCCTTTTCAGGGTCGAAGGAAACGTAACCTCCATCTCCTGCTGCAGCGCAAGTTCACCATCAAGTTTAGAACTTTTACTGAAGGAGTACTTTCCAACCTCTGTCAGTCCTTCCGGCAGTTCCAGTTTCTCGACGCCCTGGTTATCACAGAATGCATAATTCCCCACTACCGTTATCCCCTCCGGGAACTTGATCTCGCTGTCCTTTCCTGCATAGTGGAACAGAATATTTTTATCTAAGATATAATAATCGCCAGATAAAAGGATCCGTTCCGGGAACTGCCGCATAATATCATTTACATCAAACCGCAGCGTATGCATCAGCTCTGCAATGGACTGGCCATCCAGCTGTTTTGCACGGATATCCAGCTGCAGGCCTGTCATTTTGCCCGCCACGATCCGTTTCTTTAGTCCGTCCTGACACTCTGCCGCATAGCTTTCCGCCTCAATTTTCTTTATGGATGCCGGGAGTACGATCTTTTTTACCCTGCATCCTCCGGATTGTTTGCCGGGAGCAAGTGGATTCGCATACATAACCGACTGGAGGCAGAATACCTCGGTCCCGTCTGCGATCACCGCCTCGCTGCGCTGGTAAGGCACACGGACAATCTCTTTGCCATCCTTGGAATAAATAATTCCTTTTACACTTTTATACTTGGGATCTGTTTTCTTCACAACTAAATTATTTGTATCAAAAAATGCTGTCATCTTCAGATCAAGGTTCGTATTAAATGCCACTGTATCAATGGTATCGGTGATCCAGTACCGCTTACGCGATCCCTTTAAGTACTTGATCTCAAATTTACCCGGCAGCGTCAGCTTCTTTAATTTCTCACACCGGAAGGCGCTCTGCCCAATGGTCTTGACAGAAGACGGAACCGTTGCGCTGGTTGCGTTCTTGTATTTCCTGAACGCATCAACCGGGATCGAAGTCACGCCCTTTTTGATCACGATCTTCCTGACCTTCTTGATCTTGCTTTTCTTTATCTTCAGGTTGGAGGGCATCGCCCCCTTGCCGGATACCGTCAGCGTACTTCCCTTTATGACTGCCTTTACTTTTTTCTTTGCCGCCTGAGCCTCCTGTCCGGTCAGCGCCACTGCCCCTCCCAGGGCAATCAGCAGTGCGGCTGATAAAATTACGTTTTTTGATTTCATAGTGAATTCCTCCCTTCCACTTGTTCCTATCATTTTTGCATTCTCCTTAAGGCCTTATATCTAATAAACGATCCGGGAGAATGAAATGTTGCAAAGAGTGGATATTTTTTTTCTGTTTCTGTTTTCGTACCACTTACCCTTCTATTTCTGCCACTTGGACTAAATCCATTTACAATTTCCTGGAATCTGTTACAATAGCAGTACCTGATGACACGATGAAAGGAATCTGCGCATGAAAATACGGATTGAACTGGACGAGGAACAAAAGGAGGACGAGGTGGTGATCCACTGCCGGTCTCTGACAGATGAGATAAGGAGGATCCAGCGGGCCGTCTGCGAGGCGCTCTCGCCGGAGCAGAATATCATCCTCTACAAAGGGGACACGGAATTCTACATTCCTATGGAAGATATTCTCTTCTTTGAAACGGAGGGCAGTGTTCTAAACGCCCATACCCGAGACAATGCATACCAGACCAGATACCGGCTCTACGAATTGGAGGAACTGTGTTCCGGCAGCTTCACCCGGGTATCCAAATCAGCCCTTGTCAATGTGCGGGAGATCTTTTCCCTGAGTCGGAGCACTCTTTCTGCAACAGGCGTAATTTCCTTTGCCGGGTCGCACAAACAGGTTTTCGTGTCGAGACATTATAACAGACAATTGAGAGAAAAATTATTGGATTGGAGGAAAAAATAATATGATCAAAAAAAACTATTTCTGGGGTGTCTTTCTTGTACTGGGGGCTGCCTATCTCATTATCAGCCAGCTGGGATACCTTCCGGCCTTCAGCGTATTTACTGTGGTCGCCACCATGGCCTGTATCGCCGCCTTTGTCCACAGCCTGCTGCATCTCAGCTTTGGGGGCATGCTGTTCCCCCTTGCCTTTCTCGGCATTCTGTACGACAAACAGCTGGGGATCACCGCCATCACACCTTGGACTATACTTCTGGCCGCCCTTCTGGGAACCATCGGTCTCAATCTTATCTTTTCTCGAAAAAAATGGGAAGTAAAATGGAAACATAAAAATAAATCGATCATGAATAAGATAGATAAAAATGTCAGCCCCGACAGCAGCGAGAGCATCCATGGGGAGTATGTCTATATGAAATCCTCTTTCGGCTCCCTGCTCCGCTATGTGACCTCCGACAATCTGCGCTATGCCGAGCTGGAGGCTAATTTCAGCGGAGTGAAGATTTATTTTGACAATGCCTCGGTTCCCTCGGGAAATGCCACGCTGCAGGTAGATATCAATTTTTCGGGAGTGGAATTATTTATCCCGGACAACTGGAAGATCGTCAACCACCTGGACTGTACCGTTGCGGGGCTCTCCGAAAAGGGTAAAACACCGTCGAAGGAGCATGTCACGCTGACTCTGGAGGGGGAGAGCACATTTTCCGGGGTCAAAGTTTACTATGTGTAAAAAAATGTAAAGATAATCGGGTTAAACGGGCGCACCCGAACGAAATTCACGGTCTGTGTGGGCCTTAAAATACCGTCCCACCGCCTGTTCAAGCTCCGCCAGGATATTGTCCCCCACTGTGAAGGTATAAAGCTTCTCCACAGGGGAAGACAATATCCTCTGCAGGGTATATATGGCAGTCTCCGACAATGCCACGGCAGTCTCTGACAATATCATCCCGGTCTGGCTCTGGCTGCCGGATCCGGAGCCGCAACAGCTGTCACATACAATGCCGTTTTCCTGAACAAGAAAATGATGCAGATTCCCGGTGCCCCCGCACCGGATGCAGGAAAAGATCCTCGGCGCCTCGCCCTGGATGGAGAGCATCCTGAATTCGTATATGTAACGGACCAGCTTCGACGGCAGCGACGGCACTGTCAGAGCCCGGAGGGACAGATAGAGAAGCTTCAGCTCCGCACCGGCATCCATCCCCTCCCTGGTAAAGTAATCTGCCACTTCGCAGAAATAGAAGGCCATATACAGGACATCCAGATCCTTTCTCAGCTCCGGAAAGAAGTTCTTTACCTCTACCTGTTCCACAGAATACGAATCACGTCCATGGTAGATGTAGAATTCCCCAAAGGTAAAGGGCTCCGTTGATGCCGACAACGGACTCCGGGGCCGTCTGGCGCCTCTGGCAAACGCCGAAATCCGTCCCCGCTCCCTTGTCAGCAGGACAATGCGTTTATCGTATTCACCAATGGTTGCTGCCGAAAGCACCATTCCCATCACTCGTTCCTTCACACTGTCCCCTCTCTTCCCGTCTGCTGATCCCGTCACGGTACGTCTCTCTATCCGAACTGCTGTTGCTGACATAATTCAGATAATCCGATACGCTTCCCGTCCGGGTAAATGTATTCCAGCTCTCTGTATTCTCCATTGCGTTTTCCTCCTGAATGTATTTTATCCCGCCTAAAACGGATGCCCGTTTCCGGCATGGATTACATTATTAGGATATCCGCCATGGGAATCGGATATGCTGGCACTTTATTCCATTGCGGCCGCTGCCGCATCAGTTCTCCTTAAAGCCGAAATTTTTCAATAGGAAATCGCTGTCCCGCCAATCCTTCTTCACCTTCACCCAGAGCTTGAGATTTACCTTGGCCTGAAGGAATTCTTCCATGTCCTCCCTGGCATTTGTGCCGATCTTCTTCAACATGCTCCCCTGCTTTCCGATAATGATCCCCTTATGAGAATCCCGTTCGCATACAATGGTGGCGTCTATGTCCACCAGCGCCCGTTTGCCCGGACGATCCTTCATCTGATCAATGGAGACAGCAATGCCGTGGGGTATTTCGTCAGACAGCAGGCGCAGCGCCTTTTCCCGGATCAGCTCTGCCACGATCTGGCGCTCTGGCTGGTCGGTTATGGTATCCTCGTCATAGTACTGCGGTCCCTCCTGCAGATAATCAAACATCACTGTCACCAGTTCCTCCACGCTCTCCCCGGTGGCAGCAGAAACCGGAACGATCTCGGCGAAGTTCAGAATGTCTTTATAAGCCGCGATGCACTCCAGGATCTCCGCCTTCTTTACCGTATCGATCTTATTCATAACAAGAATCACTGGCGCCTGGGATTTCTTCAGCACCTCTGCAATATGGCACTCCCCCCTGCCGATAAAGGTAGTCGGTTCCACCAGCCAGAGAACGAGATCCACCTCTTTGAATGTGCTCTCCGCTGCGTTTACCATATATTCTCCCAATTTATTCTTCGCCTTGTGTATCCCCGGCGTATCCAGAAAAATAATCTGGCCCCGCTGGTCATGATACACGGTCTGTATGCGGTTCCGTGTCGTCTGGGGTTTACTAGATGTGATGGCGATCTTCTGGCCGATCATCCTGTTCATCAGTGTGGATTTGCCCACGTTCGGCCGCCCGATGATGGTGACAAATCCCGATTTAAACGTCTGTTCCATTCCTGTCCTCCCGTATATCTCTCACTGCAGTCCGTTATTTCAAGGTCTTTATATGCTCAAACAGATCCCCTGACTGTCCTATCTTCTCCTCACTTCCCAGTGCACATATCCTGCCATCGGAAAGAACTGCCTCTACCATGGCTGCCGCCCCCCGGATCTTCTCCGGATCCGCTGCCAGTATCTCATCCCGCTCCTTCTGTTTGTCCGCCTGGGTCGTTCCGGTCATGTAGGCGGCATAGGACCGGTCACCCCAGTCCCTCGGAGTCAGCGGAATGTCCAGATCGCTGATGGTGCCGATAATATATTTCATCATATCTCTCTCATCCGCGTCATAATTTCTCAGGTACTCGGGAATCCCCTGATATACCCGGTCCGTCGCCTCCAGATTGGGGTCCCGGTAAGAGGTGATGAAACCGATACCGGAGTCCAGAAAGGCACACCGGACGCCATAGGCGCCACCCTTCACCCGCACCTCGTTCCACAGATAGTCATAACCCAGGATCGTCCTGACCACCTTATATACGCCGCTGTAGGGAATCCCCTTGTCGCCAAACTGTCCGGCGCGGGCCACATACTGCACCTTCCCTGCCGTGCGGAAACCCTCATTGATCTCCGCTGCCGGAAGCCTCCAGTCCGGCTCAGGTATGGACACATCCACGTGCTCCGGTAACTGGTTCAGAAGCTGCGGGATCTCTTTCTCCAGAGCAGAATATCCCTCCCCGTCAGCGGTGACGCTGATCTGCAGGCGCTCTTTTGTAAAGATGCATCGTGCCAGTGACTGCAGCACTCTCACAAGCCCTTCTCTTCTCTCGTCGAAATGCTCTTCCAGATCACAGAGGAAGTCATAATAGGAGATTCCCTTCATCTGCTGCACATAATAGTATCTCTCCCTGAGGTAGGACATGGCACGCCAGGCCGCCGTATTGTGTCCCGCCGCCTGCAGGCTCATAAGCTTATAGGAGCGGAGCTCACCGATAACCTCCTGGAGCCGCTTCCCATCCTCCAGATGGGATGTCCTCATTATCTCACCAAACAGCCCCAGTATTTTCCCGGTCTCTGGATACAGCACCTTGGCCTCTGCCTCCAGGCGCATACTGAATTCTTCGCCGTCCCGGCGCTCATAGGTAGCTGTCGTGAAGGATGTCCCCCCGGCATGGAGAAGGATCTCATTGCCAAGCTCCAGCTTATCGTGCGCATCTGTGTCCACAAAGCCCAGCAGATCCGCCAGAAGGACAAGATAAGGCGCATACTCTTTCAGGTCCAGGATATCGAAGGAGAGCCGGATGTAGCTGATCCCGTTGGTGAAAATATTATGATGCAGCGACGGAAGCCCCGCCATCGTCCTCTCTTCATTTCGAAATTCCCTTGTCTCCCTGGTGATATCCTCTCTGGCAAGCACTGGGATACATTTCAGTTTCTCCGGATCATCCGGCTCTTCCTGATAAGCCTTTAGTTCCGCCGTCTCCCTCACAAGCTCCTCTTTCTCCTGATCCGTCAGCGAGGCACGGTATTGCTCCAGCCGCTGAGCCTCCTCCTGATCCATCCGGGCCGTGAGACCCACTTTGGGCTGCACGCTGACAAATGTAGTGTGAGGATTTTCCAGAAAATATTTTTTTATCACCTCTTCATAGTATCCCGTCCCCACCTGCCCTTTCAGAAAGTCAAAAAGGTCGCCGGCATGGATATGGATAAAGGGCTTCGCATCATCGTAGAGCCAGCTGTCAAAGATCTGGAGCCCATACATCAGTCCCTTGGGGTAGGCGCCGTAATCCGCCTCCCGGTACTGGAATTCCATGGCATTTACCGCCGCCAGGACAGATCTTTCATTCAGTCCGTCCCGGACAAGTTCCTCCAGTGTCCTTCGGATAATATCCAGAAACTCCTGCTTCTGCTCCATGCGGACATTTTTTGCGATGATGGAGAAATACATCTGCCGTATGCTTCCCTCATAGGTGCTTTTAATCTCACTGCCGATACCGGCGTCCAGAAGGGCCTGCTTGAGCGGCGCCCCCTCCGATTCCACCAGCACATGGTCCAGTACCCGGAGGGTGCGGTACAATTCCCGGTCCAGGCTCTCCCCGGCCAGCACATTATAGCTGAAATATGCTTTCCCCTCCGTTTCCTCCCCCTCCGTGGCGGCATAGAAACCATATTTCTCCTGCATTCCGTCGAATGGCTCCTGCAGGCGGATCTGGGAATCTACCTGCAGATAATCAAAATGACTTAGATACTTTTCATCCAGCCAGTTCAGCTTCTCCTCCATGTCCATATCACCGTAGAGGTAGATATAGCTATTGGACGGATGATAGTATCTGCGGTGAAAATCCAGATAGGCTTCATAGGTCAGGTCCGGGATAGCATCCGGATCTCCGCCGGACTCCACGCCGTAAGCCGTATCTGGAAAGAGAGAGTGCTGGATATCCCGATACAGCAGCTGGTCGGGAGAGGAGAAAACACCCTTCATCTCATTGTATACAACGCCGTTATACGTCAGCGGCGCCTCCGGGCTCTCCAGTTCATAATGCCATCCCTCCTGCCGGAAGATCTTTTCTTCCTTATATATATTGGGATAAAAAACCGCATCCAGATAGACATGCATCAGATTCTGAAAGTCCTTGGCATTGCAGCTCGCCACCGGGTACACCGTTTTGTCCGGATACGTCATGGCATTCAGAAACGTATTCAGGGATCCCTTCGCCAGCTCTATAAACGGATCCTTTAGGGGAAACTCCTTTGATCCACAGAGGACGGTGTGCTCCACAATGTGCGCCACGCCGGTGGAATCCTTGGGCGGCGTGCGGAATCCTATGGAAAACACTTTATTATCATCCGCATTTTCCATCAGGACAAGTCTTGCCTTCGTCTTCTTATGCTCCAGAAGCCAGCCAGTGCTGTTCAGTTCCGGCAGCTCCTGTCTGTCCCTTAGTTCATACGCCTTACATTTTTTTATGTCCATTTTATACCTCTCTTATATTAAATTTTTACCTCTAAGGATATTTTACTACTTTTTCCATCCTTTATACCATATCACATCCCCCGGAAACCTTCAAGCGGTTCACAGGAGAAATATTGCGCGGATTCCCTGTAAATTCGTAAAAAATTGTTTTGACTTTTCCCCGCAGGTATGGTATTGTAAATAAGTGTTAAATATTTTAAGTTTTAGGAGGCCAAACACATGAAAGGTACAGTAAAATGGTTTAATGCCAAAAAAGGATTCGGATTTATCTCCGACGAAGAAGGAAATGATGTATTCGTACACTTCTCTGCCCTGCAGATGGACGGTTTCAAAGTTCTTGATGAAGGCGACGAGGTAGAGTTTGAGGTGATCGAAGGCGAAAAAGGTCCGCAGGCTGCAAACGTAACAAAGTTATAATCGATTTCTAATCATTGATTTTTCGTGTCGTCCGGGATACCGAGACATTGCACATAAAAGTTAAGAATTACAAGTAGGTTGTAACAAAGAGGTGTCTTATCTGTGATATGGATTACAGATAAGACACCTCTTTCCTTATGAAACATTATCCGCCTGTGTTTCCTTCTTCAATCTTCCCTTCTCCACATTTGGCTTTATAAAGTTTTCCAAAGCATATGTCCAAAGCTCCGCAGAACCTTTTGCGGTTTTCGCGTTCCTGTGCTCTACCTGCTCCAGCCGAACCCCTCTTTCTGACCAGGCTTTGCCGTCAGACGCCGCGTTCAGCAGCATGGGCTGAAAATTATCCATGGTGCGGGCAAAGCGGGCCTCTGCCGTCTGCCCCGCTTCGAATTCATCCCACAGAGCCCGAATCCTATCCCTCTGGTCCTCCGGCAGCATGCCAAACAGCCGTTCTGCCCCTTTCAGCTCCCTCTCCCGCTGGCTCTTTTTCGCCTCCTCGTCATAGGCAAATGTATCACCGGCATCAATTTCCACCAGATCATGGACCAGAAGCATGCTCACGGTACGCAGCACGTCAATCTCATCGTTGGCATATTCGCTGAGCAGCAATGTCATAACTGCCATATGCCATGCGTGCTCAGCATCGTTTTCCTTTCTTGAACCGTCTGCCAGATAAGTCTGCCTGCCAACCTGCTTTTCCTTATCAATTTCCCGGCAGAACGCGATCTGTCTCTCCAGCCTTTCGTTTTCCATAATATAGATCACTCGTTTCCGGAAAATTTCGGGATTCCGTCAAAACCAGACTGAAGATCCTCATCTGACGGTATATAATCCGACATAGTGCCGTTGTGGTACTGTTCGTATGCTACCATATCAAAATATCCGGTACCTGTCAGGCCAAAGAGAATGGTTTTTTCCTCTCCTGTCTCTTTGCACTTAAGCGCCTCGTCAATGGCTGCCCGGATAGCATGGCTGCTCTCCGGTGCGGGCAGGATCCCTTCTGTTCTTGCAAACTGCTCCGCCGCCTGGAATACAGAAGTCTGCTCCACTGCCACGGCCTCCATATAACCATCATGATACAGCTGGGAGAGGATTGTGCTCATGCCATGGAAGCGAAGCCCTCCGGCGTGATTTGCCGATGGAATGAAATTGCTGCCCAATGTATACATTTTCGCAAGGGGACAGATCATCCCTGTGTCACAGAAATCATAGGCAAACTTACCTCTCGTAAAGCTCGGACACGACGCCGGCTCCACAGCGATAAACCGGTAATCCCTCTCCCCTCTCAGTTTCTCACCCATAAACGGTGAGATCAGGCCGCCCAGATTGGATCCGCCGCCAGCGCACCCGATAATGATGTCAGGAACCACGTTATATTTGTCCAGCGCTGTCTTTGCCTCCAGACCGATCACTGACTGATGGAGGAGAACCTGATTCAGCACACTTCCCAGCACATAGCGGTAGCCCTCCTGGGACGTCGCGGCCTCCACGGCCTCCGATATGGCACAGCCAAGACTTCCTGTGGTTCCGGGATGCTTCTTTAGAATCTTACGGCCGACCTCCGTATCCATAGATGGAGATGCGGTGACACTGGCACCATAGGTTCTCATAACCTCCCGCCGGAACGGCTTCTGCTCATAG
>Ga0073907_1003879_pt1 | contig 11460 bp, 16 predicted proteins | sample GluameincwithD2O_FD_65483 | JGI IMG/M metagenome (GOLD analysis project Ga0073907, IMG submission 65483) | Mouse cecum microbial communities from Vienna, Austria - Glucosamine amended microcosms incubated with D2O | ecosystem: Host-associated > Mammals > Digestive system > Large intestine >... | reverse complement strand
GCCCGCATCCGGGGCCTCTTCATCACCCACGGCCACGAGGACCATGTGGGCGCCATTCCCTACGTCCTTAAACAGGTGAACATGCCCATCTACTGCACCCGCTTCACCGCCGGCCTCATCCAGCTGAAACTGGAGGAGCACGGTCTCGTCAAGAGCACCAAGCTCATCACCGTGGAGGCGGGCCGTTCCGTCCGGGCGGGGAAGTTCACCGTGGAATTCATCCACGTCAACCATTCCATCGCCGACTCCGTGGCCTTCGCCATCCACACCCACATGGGCACTGTGGTCCACACCGGCGACTTCAAGATCGACTCCACTCCCATCGACGGGGAGGTCATCGACCTGGCCCGCCTGGGCGAGCTGGGAAAGGGCGGCGTGCTGGCCCTGTGCGCGGACTCCACCAATGTGGAGCGCCCGGGCTACACCATGAGCGAGCGGGCCGTGGGCCAGACCTTTATGCGTCAGTTCCAGGGCTGCGAGGAGCGGATCATCGTCACCACCTTCGCCTCCAACGTCCACCGCATCCAGCAGGTGCTGGACGCCGCCGCCGCCCACGGGCGGAAGGTGGCCGTCACGGGCCGGTCCATGGAGAACATCATGCGGGTGTCCACGGAGCTGGGCTACATGAAGGTGCCCAAAAACACCCTGGTGGACATCAACAAGATCAAGAGCCTGCCCAAGAACAAGCAGGTCATCGTCACCACCGGCTCCCAGGGCGAGGAGATGAGCGCCCTGTACCGCATGGCCTTCTCCACCCACAAGCAGGTGGAGGTGGGCCCCGGGGACAAGGTCATCATCTCCGCCTCCGCCATCCCCGGCAACGAGGTGACCGTGAGCCGCGTCATCAACGAGCTCTTCCGCAAGGGTGTAAAGGTCATCTATGACCGGGCGGACATGCTTCACGTCTCCGGCCACGCCTGCCAGGAGGAGCTGAAGATCATCCACGCCCTGACCCGCCCCCGGTTCTTCATCCCCCTTCACGGCGAGCAGCGGATGCTTCAAATTCACAGCCAGGTGGCCCAGCAAATGGGCATGGACCGCAATCACATCGCCATCGCCGAAAACGGCACGGTGATCGAGCTGACGGCCAAGACGCTGAAGCTGGGCAGCGCCGTTCCCGCCGGAGAGGTCTTTGTGGACGGCTCCGGCGTGGGCGATGTGGGCGCCGTGGTCATGCGGGACCGCAAGCGCCTGGCGGAGGACGGCATGGTCGTCGTGGTCCTGCCTATCTCCAGCCACGACGGGGGGCTTCTCAGCCCGCCGGAGATTATCACCCGGGGCTTTATCTACGTCAAGGAGTCCGGAGACTTGATGAAGGAGCTCCAGAACATTGCCATGGACGCGGCGGAGTCCGTCACCCGCAAGCGCGGGCGGGACGACGGGGAGCTCCGGGGCACCGTAAAGTCCGCCGTCAGCAGCTACCTCTTCAAAACCACCAAGCGCAGCCCCATGGTCATCCCCGTTGTGACGAGGCTGTGAGTATCCCAAGGCCGCCGGCTATGCCGGCGGCCTTTCGCATGCCAGGGAACGGGGCGGCGAAGGCGGTCCGCTCCCCCGGGGAGGGGGAGGAAGCCTCCCCATGAAAAAACGCGGACAGGAGACCTTCCTGTCCGCGTTTCATCGTTCCTTGCTGAGCCCCAGCAGGTAATCCGTGCTGACGCCGTAATACTTACTCAATGTAATCAGATGGTGGATGGGCAGCTCGTTGGCCCCCCGCTCATAGCGCGCATACATGGTCTGAGACGTACCCAGAACCTCGGCAATCTGCGACTGTGTTTTGTCGGCGTCTTCGCGCAAATCACGAAGAATTCGTACATACTCCATTTCATCCACGTTCGACACCCCCCTATTGACTTTTACCCTGTTCGTTTTCCAGCTTTACTGTAGCATAAAAAACCGGACAAGTTGGGTTCACAATACACAATTTTACTACGATTTCTTCGTGATTCCTTGTATAATTTGTAGGTTTCCTTGGATTTTAATTGGTTAAAGTTTTAAATTCCTCAAAATTTGAAGGCATGTAGAGCCGGACCGCTTTACAAGCGGAGTTTTTCCCTGTATAATGCTTTTGAAATACGATTTTCATTTGACAGCCGGCGCAGTTGAAAGGAATCCATAGGATTCTTTTCAACGAAGCGCCGCCATGCAGCGCTTCGGGCCGCATGGGCGGCCTCCTGCGCCCGGCTTCATTGGAAACGCATGCGCGCCTTGCACGCCGGCGGCCCCCTGGTCCGCCGGTTGAAAAGGTGCTTATGCTCCTTTTCAACTGCGTTGACTATAACATATGTCCCATTACGTGAAAAGAGGAAACGAGACATGGAATTTACCGAAGGCGTCCGGTTTGACAGTCTGGGGCTGTCGCCGGAGATTATGCGGGCCCTTCAGCGGCGGGAGCTGGAGATCACCACCCCCGTCCAGGCCGGCTGCATCCCCCCCATGATGAATTGGCAGGACGTCATTGCCAAGGCCCCCACCGGCACCGGCAAAACCTTTGCATACGGCATCCCCATCATCGAGCACACCGACTCGGAGGACGACGGCGTCCAGGCTGTTATCCTGGCCCCCACCCGGGAACTGGCCATTCAAATCACCGGCGAGCTGCGGGACATCGCCGCCTTCCGCCCCGGCGTCCGCTGCGTCTGCCTCTACGGCGGCCAGCCCATCGGAAAACAGATCGACGCGCTGAAAAAGCGGCCTCAGATCGTGGTGGCCACGCCGGGCCGCCTCAGCGACCACATGAAGCGCCGCACCGTCCGGGTGGACAGCGCACAAACCGTGGTGCTGGACGAGGCGGACCGTATGCTGGACATGGGCTTCATCCACGACGTCACCCGCCTGCTGGATAAGATGAGCAAGCGGAAGAATCTGGGCCTCTTCTCCGCCACCATCTCCCGGGAGGTGATGGACATCGCCTGGGTCTACCAGCGGGACGCGGCGGAGGTCACCGTCCGGGAGGACGAGCAGAACAAGCCGGACATCAAGCAGTTCCGCATGGACGTCGCCCAGAACGAAAAGGCGGACGTCATCGCCAAAATCCTGGAGGAGACGGGTTTTGACCGCTGCATGGCCTTCTGCAACACCAAGGGCGCCACGGAGCGGATCTGCAAGTTTTTGCAGATGCGGGGCATTGACGCGGAATGCATCCACGGCGACATTCCCCAGCGGCGGCGGGAGCAGGTGATGAATCTCTTCCGGGAGGGAAAGCTCCGGGTCTTCGTCTCCACCGATGTGGCGGCCCGGGGCATCGACGTGGACGACGTGGACATCGTCTTCAACTGCGACGTGCCCGACGAAAATCAGGATTACGTCCACCGCATTGGCCGCACGGGCCGGGCGAAGCGCCAGGGCGTGGCGGTGAGCCTCATCGCGGACTATCCCTCCAAAATGCGGATGGACGACATCGCCCAAAAGACCCGGAACCAGATCGTCCCCGTGAAGTTTGGGGAGGACGGGAAGCTGGAGGCCGTTGAATCGTGAAAAAGAGCGCCGGGGCTTTTGGCTCCGGCGTTCTCTTTTCCCGCAGGGGTTCAGCTCAGGGCAGCCAGCTCCTCCGCCACCCGGGTCTCGCTTTCCCGCATGGCCTGGATGGTCTTGTCCATCAGGGTCTCCAGCTCCCAGCCCAGGCGCGCCGCGCCGTCCTTGATGACGTCCCGGGAGCAGCCGGCGGCAAACTTCTTGTCCTTGAACTTCTTCTTGAGGGAGGACACCTCCATATCGGCGCAGGACTTGCTGGGCCGCATCCGGGCCGCCGCGCCGATGAGCCCCGTCAGCTCGTCCGCCGCGAAGAGAACCTTCTCCATCTCATGGGTGGGCTCCTCGTCGGAGCAGATGCCGTACCCGTGGCTGCAAACGGCGTGAATCAGCTCCTGGGAACAGCCGATCTCCGCCAGCAGCTCCGGGGCCTTCCGGCAGTGCTCCTCGGGCCATTTCTCAAAGTCCACGTCGTGGAGCAGGCCCACCGCGGACCAGAAGTCCGCCTCCCCGCCATAACCCAGGTCCCGGGCGTACCAGCCCATGACGGCCTCGACGGTCAGGGCGTGCTGAAGATGGAAGGGTTCCGTATTGTACTTGCGCAGCAGCGCCAGGGCCGCCGCACGATCAGGACAGGCTTTCATGGACATTTCTCCTTTATGTTGATAGATTGCAATGGGGCTTGCGCGGGGACCGGAATCCGGGAGGAATGCGCCCCCCTGATCTTCGCGATTCCACTCTTCCAGTCCGAAAAAGAAGCAACCGCCCCTGCCCCACGACACGGCGGTCACTATTTCCGCTAACCAGGGCGAACCGTTTGCCGGCGGCGCTTTTTTTCAGGGTACAGTATACCCGCTGGCCCCGGGACTGTCAAGCACTCTTTGCCTCACTGCTCCCGGGGATCGGCGTCCCCGTCCAGCGTCACAAAGTAATCGTAGTACGGCAGCAAAAACGCGTATCCCCGCTTCAGCCGGTCCACAATCGCCCGGGAGAACAGGTCCTCCGTCAGCTTCTCCTCGTGGCAGATGGTAAAGGACTTCGCCTGATACCAGGGCTCCAGCAGCGGCGAGGGAGCGGGGCCCTTGGGGCGCTTGTAGCGCTCCGTCTCCAGCCGGAACTCCTCCTGCCCCTCCAAAGTCCGTGTCAGGGCCTCCATGGGTTTCGGGTCCCGGTCCAGCCGGGCCCGGAGCTTCGCCATGGTCAGGGCCTTGGGGAGATAATACCCCATGCCGTAGCTCCAGCTCTCCGGCATCAGCTCGAACCAGAAGGTGGGCTTGGCCGTCCACTGCTCCGAGGGTTCCTCCACGGAGAACCACAGACTCTCCTTATAGGGTCCCCGGCCATGGAGGCGGCGGGCGTCCCGGTAGATGCGGGTGACCTTGTTGACCAGGTCGTAATCCGGGCGCTCGTCCCGGATAAAGGCGTAAATTTCCGCCCCCAGGGCCTGCATGGGGCGGTAGAAATGGTTCAGATAGACGTCTTTGTGGGCCTCGAACCAAGTCCGCTCATTGTTGAAGCGGATGCCCCACATGAAGTCCACCGTCTCGTCGGTAAAACCGGTAAACATGAACTGCCTCCTTTTTTCTCAATGGAAAGCCGAGGGCAGTATACCACAAAAGCGACCTCCTGGCAAGGGCGGCGCGGGGGGCTTCGGCACACGGGGAACGGAAATCCTGATGCCATACAGCGGCTCTCTCCCAAGGAGAGGACCGCCGCTTTTCCCGCTTATTCCGCCGGCTCCTTTGGCGGATAGGGAATCCGGTAGGGCTCCGTCCCCCGCTCCGCCAGCTTTTGGGAAAGCCAGGCCCGCAGCGCGGCGGTCCCCTCCTCCGTCCAGGGAAAAGTCTCCGTCTCCACATCCTTCGCCAGCTCAAAGCTGACATTCTCATAGACCCAGACCTGAAGGCTGCCGCCGCCCACCCAGCCGGTGCGCTGGAAGCGGTAACGGAAGGTCCCCAGACTGCCGGGGAACACCTCCGCCCGGGTAAAGAAATCCAGAGTCAGAAAATCAAAGGCGTTTTCCATGCGGTCTCCTCCCTTCTCCCGGCCCGGCCGGGAGGCGGTTTTCAATATACTACGAGTCGGGATAAAATGCAAGGCCGGGTTTTTATAGGCGTGTCCCCGTGCGTCAAAATCGGGATGGGCCCCAGGGCCGGAGCGGGGTGTCCGCCCCGGCGCACCCGGCGGTCAGAGCAGTCCCACCGGCCCGCCCCTGCGCGGTCAAATTTCGGACATTACCCGCTTTATGTAAAAGAACCTTGACAAACGAGCGGCTTTGTGATAGCTTATATGTAAAGCAACCTTTACAAAGCAAGGAGCGGCCGCTCTGCTTATAAGGGGATGCTTCTTGGAAAGGAGGAAGCCATGAAAAACCGCGTGGAGGAACTGCGGAAAAGCCGGGGCCTGAAACAGGAGGACTTCGCCAGAGCCATCCGGGTCTCCCGGCAGACGGTGAGCTCCATCGAGACGGGGCGCTACAGCCCGTCGCTGGAGCTGGCCTTTACGATTTCCGACTTTTTCGGACTCCCCATTGAGGAGATTTTTATTCACGAAAGGAGCTATACATTATGAAAAAGAGCCATCTTTGGACCGGCTTGGGTATGACTGCTGCGGGCCTCGCCTGTCTGGCCGCCGCCCTCCTCTGGGACACGCCGCTGGACAGCCTTCTCTGCGGCTTTGCCGGTGCCCTCGCCGGCCCGGGCGCAGTGCAGATTCTCCAATACCTCAAATACACCCGGCCTGGGGCCGCCGCCGCCTATCAGGAAAAGCTGGAGGAGGAGCGGATCAACCTTCGGGATGAGCGAAAGGAGATGCTGCGGAACAAAGCCGGGCGGTATGCCTACCTTCTGGTCATGGTCCTGACGGCGGTCTCCATCCTGACCTTTTCCGTTCTGGGCAAGCTGGGCGCGGTGGAGGATGGAGCGTCCAGGCTGATTACGCTTTTCCTGGCGGCGTTTTTGCTGGCGCAGTACTTCGCCGGCGTATTTTTCTACCAGATTCTGGAGAATCGGTATTAGACCTCCGGAACCGATGGCGGCATTCCCCTGGCAGGCGGAGGGCCCCGCCGTGATGCTTCACGGCGGGGCCTCTCGCGTTCAGGGCGCATCCGGAACCGGGTTCAGGCGTTCTTCCGGAGGGTCTCCAGGTCTCCGTCCTGAATGGCCCGGAGATGGTTCGCCAGCTTCTCCGGCGGCCAGTCCCACCACCGCAATTCCAAAAGCGCGTCGATGGTCTCCGGCTCAAACCGCCGCCGGATGAGCCGGGCCGGGACGCCTCCCACGATGGCGTAGGGCGGCACGTCCCGCGTCACGACGGACCGGGCGGCAATGACCGCCCCGTGACCAATGGTGACGCCGGAGAGGATCACCGCCTCGTAGCCAATCCAGACGTCGTTTCCAATCACGATGTCCCCCCGGCGGTCCCAAGCCTCGGTGACGGGCATGCCGTGTCCCCACTCCTCGTAAAAGATGGGGAAAACGTAGGTGGAGAGGGACTTCATGGCATGGTTGGCGCTGGTCATCAGGAATTTCGCGCCGCAGGCGATGGAGCAGAAGCGGCCGATGGTCAGGCGGTCGCCATTGACAGGGTAGTGATAGAGCACATTGTTCTTCTGAAAATCCCTGGGGTCGCGGACAAAGTCGTTGTAAATGGTAAACGCACCCACCGTGATGTTGGGATTGTCCACCGCGTTTTTCAGGTAGATGGTCCGGCGGTCGCCGGTTCGGGGGTACAGCTTGGTGGAATCCGGAATCGTCATAGGGTCTTCTCCTTTTTTATTTGGCGTTATTTTGGACGATTCCGGTCCCGGCAATGCAGCGCTTCACCTGCCTACCACCTCTTTTTCCTCGTTTTGTTCCGCAAAGGCTCTGCCCTTTACTCCCGAAGCAGCGCCGTCCGCGCGTCCAGTCTTCCGTTCTCCAGCGTCACGACGCCGTAGGTGGGCCGGGAATAATCCCCGATGCTGCCGGGGTTCAAAAACAGCGTCTTTCCCCGCCTGTCCACCAGGGGCTTGTGGGTGTGGCCGAAGAGGAACAGGTCCAGGTTTTTCTCCTCCGCCGCCAGCCCCGCCCGCATCAGGGACTGTTTGACGCCGTAGGTGTGCCCGTGGCACATCAGAATCCGCATGTCTCCCAGGAACAAAAGCCTCTCCGTGGGCTGGGAGCCGCGGAAATCACAGTTGCCGGGGACCTGCTCCAAGGGCAGCTCCGGCAGACGGTCATGGAGACGCTCGCCGTCCCGCCAGCAGTCCCCCAGGTGCAGAATCAGCCGGGGCGACTCCCGCTCCGCCGCCTGGAGCATATTGGAGATGTTTCCATGGGAATCGGACAGGACCAAAATCTTCATTAAAGCACGCTCCCTCCCCCTCCCGCAGCGCCGGAGGAAAAATATTTGTCTCGCCATCGCCGCATGGCAGCCTGCGGACTTTTCCGTCTGTTTTACGAAAATCAGTATAGGCCAACTCGCCCCGCTTTTCAATGGCGAAGCGGCCAAATTTATACTTTTTTCAAAAATGCGCCAAACTTGCTCTCAAAGGATTTTTCCCCCCCCGCGCACTCCAGGTCTCTCCTCCAGGAGGCGCTGCCGGCGTCTCCGCCGGAGCCTCCGCATCGCGCTCCCAGAAAATTTTTGAAAAAAGAAACATTTCCTCTTGACAGCCAGGGTTAGTCATGTTAAACTGCAAACTGTAAGGAGGTTAGTTATTTCTAACTACCTGACCTGTACGGCGGCAGCTCCGCCAGGAGAACGCTCTCCAAAGACACCTCTTTAGAATAGAACCCGCCCCGGAGTCAGGCAGCTCCGGGGCGGGTTCGTCTGTCCCAGGGCCTGTTCACATAAGACAGGCCCTAGACCGCTCCGGCTCCCCCGGCAGTCTGTCCATCTTGAAAGTCAGCCGCCTTCTCCGCAATCAGGGCCAGCTTTTTTCCGCGGTCCAGACGCTTGACCGCAGCCTCCCTCCGGAGGGCCGCAGAGCGGTCCGCAGCCTCCTCCCGATAGGCCAGCGCCACCGGCAGTCGGCTTCGGGTATACTTGGCCCCTTTGCCGCTTTGGTGCGCCTCCAGCCGGCGGGGCAGGTTGTTCGTGCAGCCTGTATACAGACTGCCGTCTCCGCAGCGGAGAATATAGACTGTCCAGGCCATGGCCCGCCCCCTCTCGTATTTGAAATGTAAGTATAGCACGGTCTTCCGGTGAAGTCAAAATCCGCATAGGGACTTCCCCGCCCTTCATAGAGATGAGGCAGAGGCAGGGCCTTTCCGCCGCCTCAAAAAATTCGGTCCGCCGCTGGCCGCAAAAGCGGCGGCCGGGGCGCTGAATCCAGTTCAAGGCCCCGGCGTGGAGGGTCTTATGCTGTCTGCCGCCCTGCTGCTGTTCGCCAACACGCTGCTGTTTTCCCTGCGCCTCTCCGGAGGCGGCTCGTTTCCCAAACCCCTCTCCGCCGCCGAGGAGCGGGAGTGGCTGGAAAAATACGCCAACGGCGACCCGGAAGCCCGGCAGGTCCTGATTGAACGGAACCTCCGGCTGGTGGCGCATATTATTAACAACGGATGAAGCAACGGGAAAGATTTTGTGCGGCGGTGGACAGGCCGTGTTCCGGCGGCAGGGTAAAGTGATTAACATCCATTGGAATATTAACATATAAAACCGTTGTATCAAAAAAGAAACTGTAGTATAATGCCAAATATAGTAAAATGTGAACGTTGTTTGCATTCCTATTCTGCATGGACGGAGGCGAAATATATGCTGGAATTAAATCTTGATCCTTTCAGGCAATCTAAAAAAGAGTTTATTGAATCCGTTATTGAAACTTGTAAACCAATTTTCGATGATGCATTTGGCCTTAATTTTTCCAAAGACGATTGCCTTAAAGTCGCCTTTTGTACTTTTGAAAATCGCGCTGCTGTCTATGAGGATTTTTGCACACACTTCTTCCCACTTTACTTAGCGGAAGGTTATAGCAGAGATGATTTCTTCACATCACAAGCTTTCACCAATGCAGACACGGGTATCTACGGAATACTTATTTGCCTAGACATGGAGCAAGAGCCTTCTGACTGGTACCAAATCATCCTCCATGAGATGAGCCATCTCTTCTGCATTACTCGCGAAATTTCCAGAGACAATTTTAATGCCAGATACCCAAAGGAAAAGATTAAAGAAGACTTGCATAATGGAAATATCTATGTTGGATATGCGGTATGGCGTGAATTTATCGCGGATTACATTGCGTATCAGCTAAATCCAATTATGGGGCCGATTACCTTATCCAGACTACGGGAGGTAGTCCGCGAATTGGACAAGAGCATCCATACCGATAATCCTGATCGATCAGTAAACGCATCGCAAATACTCGCTTACATTTTCGTGACAGCCAAAATTCAAGAGGCAACTGACATAGAGACTATTTTTCAAATTTTAGAAAGGAATCACATTTTTTCCTCAAAAGAACGATGTGCGCTTTATCGTGTAATTATTCGCCTTATTTTTCACCAGCTTGAGGATGATTTTTTCTGGGAGATCACACCTCAATTTATCGAGGAAATAGGGATGGCATATCTCTTGCTCGTTCAGTGATAAGCCTCGTAAATAAAGGACATCGTATTTATCACTGCTCCAGAACTCCACAAATCCGTGGAGTTCTGCTTTTTTGCCGAAATCTTCGTCATTTTTTACAAATTTTATGTGCTGCTTTAGACATTTTGATGGGGTTCAAGTGGTGAACTCCACTCATACATCAAATTCCAAACAAGATTGCTCTTTTAAACTCCACAAATATGAAATATTTGACCGTTTCCGCTTTTCAACGTCGCTGAAATCATTTATAATAGAGTTTATATGATTTGCGGAGGTAAACCTTCCATGAGCGGCGAACGACGGACAAAAAACCAAGTCTCCTACATTTTCTCCAAAGAAGTGATTTTAAAGGACCTCTTGCACCAGGGCGTTATCTCTGACTTGGAATTTGCACGGTATGACGAAATGCTGTATGACCGCTATCAACTGGACGCAGAAACCGGGATTCCTCGACCTGCCAGTCCATCCATATCCGAGCAGCCGGAGCAGCCTTTTGCCGGAAAAGAAATCATCTATATATCACTAACGGCGGAAGCCAAAAAAGTGTTTGAAAGTGCGCCGGGGTATGCGGTGCAGAGTTGGCTGCGCGATGGGAATACAATTGCTCTTCTCCACTACTGGGAGGCAAAAAACAACCCAGACTTTAACACGGCAGGCTATGAGGCACTTCTTGAGGAACTGAAAAGCCCCTCTCTGACCCTTACCGCGAAAAAATGGATTGAAGCCACAAATGCCATCGGTCTGCAGTCTAAGCAGGGATAGAATGGAGGCACCTATGCACACCCGGAGATCGCCTGCGCCTTTTGCGCCTGGCTTCATCCGGAGTTTCGTTACTCATTGATCCAGTCATTTTTAGCAACACATCAACGCTGGGGGACTCAGCATGAGTAATCAAAGAGAGGTTATTGAAATTCCCGCAAGAATCGCCGAAGCCCAGGCTCGAACTGAAAAGCTGCGTGTAGCTGCATATTGCCGTGTCTCCACTAATCAGGAAGCCCAGCAGAACAGCTATCAGGCACAGAGGGCATATTATCTTGATAAGATTGAGTCCAATCCCGATTGGGTCCTTGCCGATATTTTTGCGGACGAAGCGATTTCTGGAACCTCCGTGGACAACCGCACAGAGTTTCAGCGTATGATCCGTTGGTGCAAAAAAGGGAAGATTGATCTAATTCTGACCAAGTCCATCTCCCGTTTTGCCAGGAATACCGAGGATTGCCTGCACTATGTCCGGTTGCTGAAGGGCCTGCAAATCCCTGTGATATTTGAGACCGAACGGCTGGATACCTCTCAAATGGACCAATGCCATTAAGTTAACCAGATATTCCCAAGTAAAGCGCAAAAAAGCACTTGACAAAAATGAAAAAATGTGCGGCAAGGCCCTGAAAACGAGATTGATTTTCAGGGGGGCGCACAAAT
>Ga0073907_1003876_pt1 | contig 11469 bp, 6 predicted proteins | sample GluameincwithD2O_FD_65483 | JGI IMG/M metagenome (GOLD analysis project Ga0073907, IMG submission 65483) | Mouse cecum microbial communities from Vienna, Austria - Glucosamine amended microcosms incubated with D2O | ecosystem: Host-associated > Mammals > Digestive system > Large intestine > Cecum... | reverse complement strand
ATACACACAGCCAATGTTCGCTCCTTATCTCCTTGACACAGGCAAGCTCCCCAATCTTTTCCTCGAGGTCATTTTCCTCGCTAGTCAGCATCCGCACGGTGATATCGGGAACATCCGCCGCATCGAAATAATGCTCGATACCGCCTGTAACGGCTATAATGTTGTTCACTGCCGCCGCTGCAAACATTGAGCATAAAATGACAAACAACAGCAGAATGATGTTCATGGTCTTTTTGCGTTTTAGGTCTTTTTTCAATATCCTCCAGAACATAGTGTATACCTCTTTTCCCTCGTTTTATTTTCTTCAAGTTCTGATCATAGCATAGAAATTCTTAACAAGTCTTTAACTTTTCATTGAACCAAAAAATAGAGCGCATAGATTTGTTTTCTATACGCTCTGACGCTGTGTAACTTATTCTGTTTCCTCCTAAACTCAGCCCGACGGATCCCCGCCGGAAAAAGGTCTGCCATATAGCCCTCCAACGCTCATAGCATCAGCAGTTCCCCCGCATAATAATGGTGGGAGCCCCCCTGCCCTCAATGTAATCCCTCGTAATCACCACTTTCCCTATCATTTCGTCCTTGGGAATCTCATACATTATATCCATCATAAATTCCTCAATTATGGAACGGAGTGCTCTAGCTCCCGTCTTCTTCTCCACCGCCCGTTCCGCCACGGCATAAAGAGCATCCTCCTCAAATTCAAGATCCACCTCATCCATCTGAAGCAGCTTCCGGTACTGCTTGGCAATGGCGTTCTTTGGCTCCGTCAGCACTCTCGTAAGAAGTTCTTCATTCATCGCCTCCAGAGAGAACACAATAGGCATTCGTCCTATAAATTCCGGTATCAGTCCGTACTCACGGATATCCTCCGTCTCCACCCGTGAGAAAATATCGTTATCGTCATCGTATTTATCCTTCAGCACCGAGCCAAATCCCATAGTGCCCCGGCTGGTAAGACGCCTTTTGATAATATCCTCCAGCCCGGGAAAGGCCCCGCCGCAGATAAAGAGAATATGACTTGTATTAATGGTGGTCAGGGGAACCATGGCATTTTTACTGGACGCCCCCACCGGCACCTCCACCTCGGCGCCCTCCAACAGCTTAAGCAGCGCCTGCTGCACCGATTCCCCGCTGACGTCCCGTGTATTCGTATTCTGCTTTTTGGCAATCTTATCAATTTCATCGATATATACGATGCCGCGTTCGGCCAGCTCCACATCGTTGTCCGCGTTGGCCAGTAGCTTAGAGATCACACTCTCCACGTCATCGCCAATATAACCAGCCTCTGTCAGCGCAGTGGCATCCGTGATGGCCAGCGGGACCTGCAGCAGTTTCGCCATTGTCTTCACCATAAATGTCTTGCCGCTCCCCGTCGGTCCCAGCATCAGCATATTGGATTTCTCAATCTCAATCTCATCTTCCCTCTGCTCCGCCAGTACCCGCTTATAGTGGTTGTATACCCCCACCGAGAGAACCTTCTTGGCCCGCTCCTGTCCGACTACATACTCGTCCAGGTTGCCCTTGATCACATGCGGCGCTGGAAGGTGATTGATATCCAGGGCAGGCTTTGGCTTTTTCTCCTTCTTCTTCGGCTTAATCCTGTGCCGCTCCTGATATTCCTCTGGCACGTCCATCCCCATGCCGGCCATACCCATCATATCCATTCCGGGGAACTGCGGCATATTGGGAAATCCCTGCACGCCGATCTGGTCAAAGGTCTTCTGCATGCAATCCGAACAGAGAATAATATTGTTCGGAATCGTGATCATCTTGTCGACCTGGCTCTCCGGCCGGTGGCACATATAACAAATGCGCTCATATGGTTTCTTGTCATTGTCCTTCTTATCTTCGTTATTTGTTCTGTCATCGCTCATAATCATCCTCCACATGATAGAAATACCCCATCGCGGCAAAAATACCACGATGGGATATATTATACACGAAAAACCCTATTTAGTAAATACTTCCCCAGGGAATAACCTGAGAATCGTTATCCTGATTATAATTTCCATTTGACTGGGGATTATTCGGGTTTATCCGGTTATTCGGATCGTTTTCCTGCGTCCCGTCATTTCGGCCGCTGCCATCTGTCCCGTCATCCAGGGAATCCAGCGTATCCTTGCTCTTCAGCGTCACCTTGACTTCCTTTTCCTTGTACTCCCCGTCACTGCTTCTCTTGAGAAGTACTGTAATCTCTGTCCCTACCTTTGTACTGTTGACGATCTCCTGTACTTCATTGATGGTCTTCACCTCGCGGTCATTGATCCTGGTGATCACATCTCCCTGCTTAATGCCGGCTTTATAAGCTGCGCCTGTATCCGAAACCGCCGCCACATAAACTCCTACCGGAAGGCCGTAGCTCTGGCTCACCGTTTCGTCAATGGTCCGTCCCGTAATGCCCAGATACCCTTTTTCTTCATCCTTCAATACCTGGCGGTCCATCAGGTCGTTTATAATTGAAACAGCGTCGCTCATGGGAATGGCATATCCCATTCCTTCCACAGATGTATTGCCATATGAGAAATATTTGGAGGAATTGATACCGATCACATTTCCATTTGTATCAATCAAGGCCCCGCCGCTGTTCCCAGGATTGATCGCCGCATCTGTCTGCAGAAGGATCTGCGTTGTGGATTTACCTGAATTATCCGAAGCGGAAACCTCTCTGTTCTTTGCGCTGAGATAGCCCACGGTGACAGACTGCCCATAACCGAGAGCGTTCCCGATGGCGATCACCATCTGACCTACCCTGGCATCATTGGAGCTTCCCAGGGAAGCTACCTTGATTTTTCCTTTGGTGCTGTCCTTCAGCTTATTGAGCGGCACAGTGAGAACGGCAAGATCATGTGACTCACTGGTTCCCTTCACATCCGCCTCCACGCTCTCTCCGTCATTGAACTGTACAGAGATCTTATCCGCGTTTGCCACAACATGGTTGTTCGTCACGATCAGGAGCTGATCATTATCCTGTTTCACGATAAATCCGGATCCTGCCCCCTCGGAAGAATAGGTCTGTCCGAAATAGGATGTCCTTGTACTCTTTTCTGTGATGGCCACGATGGACGGCATCACCTGCTCCACAATATCCGAAACGCCCACCTGGGAGGCCGCGGTACCCGATACAGTCGTGACGGGAATCTTTGGCTGGGTCTGACCGATGTCACTTGATGAACTGCCGCCGGCAGCAAAGGTGAGCAGCTTCGTCACCCCGAAGAAACACGCGGCAGCGACGACTCCAAAGACCACGGCGCTCACGATCAGTTTGGTCACGGGCACGCCCTTTTTTCGTTCCGATCCTCCTGGCGTTCTCCTCGTCTCTGTGTTCTGAAAACGATACGTATTGTCCCCGGAAGGCATGGGCTGTGGCTCCGGCTGGGCCTGAAAACGGCTTTCCTGCTGGCCCTGCTGTTCAGACTGCTCTTCTTTCTGTAATTCCGGCTGTATTGTCTGCTGCTGTACGGGCTCTGATGTCGGTGTGTCCTGCAAGACAAATCCATTTTCCTGATTTGTGTTATTATTTTCGTCCATAATGATACACCCTTTCTTCTTATGTTGGGATTATTATACCCAGTAATTGTGTTTGATTTGTGAAAAAGGGCTGGCTGAAAACCGCAGCCCTATGAAAAATGCTTTGCATTTTTCGTTCCACGCAAGAAAACTTTCCTGCCCCACCGCCTCCGGGCTGGCTGAAAACCGCAGCCCTATGAAAAATGCTTTGCATTTTTCGTTCCACGCAAGAAAACTTTCCTGTCCCACCGCCTCCGGGCTGGCTGAAAAAGTAATCTCCCTTATTCTAAAATTTTATTGTGAAATAACAAAAAATAGTATATACTTATTAAAGAATTCTACAAAAATGCCAAAGAAAGGACGGTTGCCCTTTGATTAAAGACAATCAGAAGCTGTTGAATTTTTTCAGAGTACTGGTGGACGCGGGAATTATAACTCTATCATTTATCGCCGCGTATTATCTCCGCTTTGCAGATGACAGTATCCTGATCCGGCTGGAAATCATCAACGAACCCCTTGGTATATACGGAAGCCTGAAGGACTATTTTCAGATTCTCTTTATGCTGATACCTTGTTATCTGCTGTCCTATTATTTCTTTCATCTGTATGATCCCAAACGGGTGAAAAGCCGTAAATCCGAAATTATTAATATGTTTAAGGCAAACATGATCGGAATCATCTACTGTGTGGCCTTTTTGTTCTTCTACCGGAACAAGGATTATGCCAGACTGTTTATCATTATATTCGTAACACTAAATTTCTTTCTCGAGGTACTATTCCGCTTCGCCACTACTACGATTATGCGCAAGCTCCGCCGGAAAGGACTGAACCAGAAGCATATTCTCCTCGTGGGCTACGGGCGTACCGCCGAAGGGTATATCGACCGGCTTCTGGCCCATCCCGAGTGGGGATTTTCCATACACGGCATCCTTGACAGCCACAAGCCGCTTGGACATGCCTACCGAAATATCCATGTCATCGCACGCATAGATGAACTGGAGAAAATTCTTTCCGAAAATGACTACGACGAAATCGTCATCACCCTGGGACTGGAACACTATGAACAATTGGAAAGTATTATCGCCGTAACGGAAAAGTCCGGCGTCCACACAAAATTTGTCCCGGACTATAACAACATCCTCCCCACGAAGCCCTATACAGAGGATGTGGACGGTCTCCCCGTCATCCATGTGCGCACGATTCCGCTGTCCGTCTCCTTTAACCGCTTTGTCAAGCGCCTCACGGACATCGTGGGCTCCATTATTCTGATCATGCTGTTCTCCCTCCCGATGCTGCTTGTCTCGCTGGCAGTGAAGCTCAGTTCACCGGGTCCCCTGATCTTTAAGCAGGAACGGGTGGGGCTGCATAACAGGCCATTTAAAATGTTTAAATTCCGGTCTATGGCAGTCCAGGATTCCTCCAAGGAAAAACAGGCCTGGACCGTCCAAGATGATCCCCGGGTGACGCGGGTAGGAAAATTTATCCGCAAGACAAGCCTGGACGAGCTTCCACAGTTCTTCAATGTGCTGAAGGGTGATATGAGCCTGGTGGGGCCCCGCCCGGAGCGGCCGTTCTTTGTTGAAAAGTTTAAAGAAGAGGTGCCCCGGTACATGATCAAGCATCAGGTGCGCCCCGGCATCACCGGCTGGGCACAGGTGAACGGTTACCGCGGCGATACTTCCATCCGCCTGCGCATTGACTGTGATCTGTACTATATCGAAAACTGGACACTGGGTCTGGATATCCGCATTTTGTTTTTAACCATCTTTAAGGGATTTGTAAATAAGAACGCATATTGATATCGAAAGGGACTGCGGCAAATGGCATATCAGCCTTCTGCCGCAGTCCCTTTATTTCAGATGATCTCCGATATGGATCAGTATAACTTTACCTGAACAGATCCCCTCCCTGGCAGGGGCAAAATATATTCTGTCCTGCTTGTCCTTGTCAATATTAAACCTCTTAAACTTGGTGTGTAGTTCGCAGTTAATGTTCTCCTTTTTCCCAGTACGCTCATTCACGAACTCCCGCATAAAAACCTTTATCCTCTTCTTATCTCCCTGCGGGGAACATTCTATTCCTGAATCCCGCTGAAACTCCATGGCGATTTCACGATATCCCTTTTTTTCTTTCACCTGCTTTATAAATTTCTGTTTATAATTATTTAGTGCTGTAAGGTGCTCCACAATTTCTGTTCGGATCTCTTCAAATTTTCTGTTTATTGAATTGAGTGACCCGGATACTGTTTTATCAAAATATATATCTGGAAAACAAAATTCCAAATCGGCCTTAAATTCACTTTTACTCTCCGTTCCAAGATACCTCCTGCAGATTTCATATGCCCTTTCCACACTTGCCGCATAATTGCAGTTATCCTCTTCCCGGAAATCCAAAGCAAAATACTTTGGATCCCTCGCCTTTCCAGCTTCCATCATTTGTTGTTTTATCTCAATGTCCTCACAATGACAGCATTTAGACATCCTGATCATCAGTTCTTTTTTTACATCTGCCAGCTCCGGCTCTTTTCTGGAATAAATCCATCCAGCGAAATCTTCAGATTCGTAGGCCCCTTCCAGATCCTGTTCTTCCTGGTCCAAAAATCCATCCGGCCACTTCAAAAGATCCATTCTTTCGTTCAGTTCTATCCGTTCCACGCGGTGCTCACCCTTTTCATGATCAATTGAAAAATAATTGATACAGATATCTTCTGTCTCCATCTCCAGCTGCAGTGCCGCTATTCTTATCCCATTGATCACATGTTCGCTATGTGTCTCCAGTATAATCTGCACTCCGGCCTTGGCCATCATCGCCAGAAAATACCCAATCCTGGACTGACCAGCTGGATGCAGATGCGCTTCTGGATTTTCAATGATCAGCATACCCTGTTTTTCCGCCAGAAGTCCCGAAAGTACGATAGGCAGCACATAAGAGATTCCAAATCCAAAATTGCAGGGTGACATAAATCCGGTGTCAAAGACCTGCTGTCTCACTTCGAGCTGGCTTATCCCCAGATCGTTCAATTCTTTTACATTCAATTCAACCCCGGGAATAATATAATTCATCCAGTACTCAACTTGTTTTCCCACCGTATTAACCCTCTTCCCCTTATCGAAGGGAAACATCCTGCCCTCCTCAATGCGGTCTATCTCCCGCTCTCTCAATAAATGAAATGTATTTTCTCCATGAATTCCACACCCCAAATCATCGGAACCTGTTATATCCTGATATTTTCTCGGCCCCTGTCTCTCTGCATTTAAATAGTAAAACCTCTTGGAAAAGATTCCCTGTCTTTCCTCCAATTCTTGTAAAGAATACATGTTTTCTGTTGTCAGCTGCATAGGCTTGTCAGGAATGGAACACAATCTAAACCCGATATCATCTATGTAAATAAAAATATCATCTTTGTCCATAGAGGATTTAATCCTCTGTGAATCCCCCAGCTGCAGACCATATACACCGTTTAATCTGATCTCATAATCTCTGACAGCTGTATCCCGGTAAAATCCTGCCGCATCAAAAATCTGTCTTACGAGAAGAAAGCTCTGAATCAGGGATGACTTCCCAACAGAGTTCATTCCCGCACAGACTGTTATCCCTCCCAGATCAATCCGTTTTTTCTCTGCAAAACACTTAAAATTTTCTATCGTGATTGTTTGATTCATTTAATTACTCCCCACAATTTTATTAATTTTATTATAAACTATCTTGACATTTTTGGCATCGTTTGTCCCCATGGAAAGAGCGCTCGTAAAGGTATCATCCTTCTGGATTGCCTGATTCAGGCTGTTTTTGATGCCTTCTATATCCTTTTCGTCAATTTCCTCCGGCCGGTATTTCCTCAATACCCTGGATAGGCCAAGAAATAATGATTTATTAATGAAACTTGTCTTTCTAAATGCAGAATCCCCGAATATTTTATAGGCATTGATCATAGCGTTCATAAATTGCTCCCGCATAGTCTGCAGCACCAATCTGTCTACACCGTTGAGACCGGTTACGGTATCGTCCAGAAGTTCGTCCATCCCTCCTTTGTACTCCTGAGAATCGGAAAGACCGGTATCGATCAGATAGAACGCAATAAACCGGAGAATCAGCTCCTCATCTGCCATCCTGACGGGACTGACACTCCCCCTGGTAGCTTTTATAAATTCGTCAGATCTGGACAGAGAATGCAGAAATTCCCTTGTTCTTCTGTTGGCAAGGCAGTTCCGGATTTCCTGATTGTTCAGTGCCTTGCCGCCGGTATTGATCCTCTTAAAAATATCGTACTTCACTTTGCCCGGCGTCTGTGGATCGATGACATTGATATAGAGCTGCGTCTGTTCGATTCTCCTGGAAAACATCCCGCTGAGGCTGAGTTCTTTTGACAATGCTTTGTTCTTATACCATTGCCCCTCGCATTCGGATAAATATTCAAGATTCTTTAATTTAAACTCATTGTTCAGGAAAGACTTGATCACTGTCAGCCGCTGCACTCCATCCACTACCTGAAATAATCCCTCCTCATCCTGGGCAAAATAGAAAACAGGCAGGGGAATCCGTAATAACAGCGACTCGATCAGACGGGATTTTCTTGTTATATCAGTCCACACAAAACCGCGCTGAAAGTCTGGTGAAAGGTCTATGTCTCCATCGTTGATCATAGTATAGATCTGTCCAATGGAAAATGTTTTTGTGTCTACCCGGATCAGCTTGGGGTCATATGGATTAAAGGTCTCTGTACTATTTCCCTCTGATTCCACAGCATCATCAAAGCCATCCCTCTGATCAATGGTAGTTTTCATGTTTTCTTCAAAAAGCCGCTCTTCAAACCGGTGTCTCAGCTCATGCTCCGAATCCACTATATTTCTCCCTTTCGACACACGGGCCGGCTTTCTTCCCTTGTCCTCCAAGACAAATGCCAGGTCAAAATCAGGGCCGGGGTATTCATCTTCCTGTTTCCGCCAAATGACCTTGCCATTCTTTTCCTCCCTTTCCAGTAAAATATCAATTTCCTGTTCCTCCACGTCTAAGATCCTGATCAACATATCCATAATTGAAAGTCATCCTTCCTATCACATTCTATATACAAGATAATCGATTGATTCCCTCTCTTTCATTTCCCCCAGAACTCCCTCAGCGCCCGCTTCATCCCCTGGCAGTCCACCACATCGTAGGGAAACCACTCTCTGGGAAAAAGCTCCCGGTACTGCCGTTGGAGAAACCGCTCATCTAAAAGCAGGATGGCGCCTCTGTCCTCCGCCGTGCGGATCACCCTTCCTCCCGCCTGGAACACCTTATTCACTCCGGGGAATAGATAGGCATAATCAAAGCCCTTTCCATTCCTCTCATCATAATACTGCCGGAACAGCTCCCTTTCATGGCAGACCATGGGCAGGCCGGTCCCGACAATGACGGCGCCGATGAGCCGATCCTCCTTCAGGTCAATTCCCTCACTGAAAATACCGCCCATAACACAGCAGCCGATGACACTGTTCTCCGTCCGCCTGTCAAAGGCCTCCAGAAATTCTTCCTTCTCCTTCTCCCTCATATCACTGCTCTGCACAAGCAGCCGCTGCCCCTCTCCCGGTTCCAGCCGCGCCACGATCTGCTCCATAAAAGAATAAGACGGAAAAAACACCAGATAATTCCCCTCTTTTGCCCCCACAAACTCCCGGATGTATTCTGCGATGCGTCCATATTCCTCCGGTCCCCGCCGGGTATACTTACTGGTGACGTCCCTGGCGATCAGAATCTTTCTCTGTTCCGTGAGAAAGGACGACCGGGCATAGACTGCGCTGTCCTCCCCCGCTCCGGTGAGCTGCTCCTTATAATAGCGGATGGGCAGCAGCGTGGCGGAAAACAGAACCGCCGCACGCCCCCGCTCCATCACCTCTTTTAACTGCGCCGACGGATCCATGCACTGGAGCTTCACACGGAAATTCCCCTCCCCGTCATAGTCCGTATAGATCCGGTATTTTTCGTCCAGGCAGTCCAGCACTGCGGAAAACCTCCGAATATCAAAATAGAACTGCAGCATGGTCTCCCGCTCGGGCAGAGCCGGATAGTTTTTGGCAAACAGTTCATAATCCGCGATTATCCGCAGTATCTGGAACTGAAAGGAGCCCACATCCTGCAGTACTTCAAACTCATCGCATTCGTGTTTCCAGCCCAGCATACACCGGTTCGCCGCCTCCAGGGATTTTTCAAATTTTCGGAGATCATACTGCACCTCCGGGCGCTTTTCATGCTTTTGTACCGACTTTATGATCCTCTTAACCGCCAGGAAATCCTCCTTCACCAGGCTGGCGCTGTACATCTCCCGGCCGCGCTCTACCAGATTATGCGCCTCGTCCACCAGGAAGGTCATATTCCCCTTTTTCTCAGCGGCGAAGAAACGTCTTAGATAAACATTGGGATCAAAAGCATAATTGTAGTCACAGATCACGGCATCCGCATACAGCGCCGCATCCAGTCCCATTTCAAAGGGACAGACCCGATGCTTCGTGGCATAGGAAAGTATGATCTCCCTGCTGAGCCGCTCCTCGCTTACCAGCATATCATATACTGCCTCATTCACCCTGTCGTAATGTCCCGCCGCCCTCTGACAGTCTCCCGGATTGCATGACACCCTGTCAAGAACACACATCTTTTCCTTCGCCGTGATGGTGATGGGTTTGAAGGTGAGCCTCTGTGCACACAGAAGATCAAAACACTCCTCTGCCACCGTCCGGGTAATGGTTTTTGCCGTCAGGTAAAAGATCCGGTCGCTGAGTCCCTCCCCCATTGCCTTCAATGCCGGAAACACCGTTGTGATCGTCTTTCCCACACCGGTGGGCGCCTCGATGAAAAGCCTCTTCTTATCCTCGATCGTATGGTAGACCACCGCTGCCAGCTCCCGCTGTCCGGCCCGGTAAGTGAATGGAAATACCAGTTCCCGGATAGAGGCATCTCTCTTTCTCTTCCAGTCATACTCATATACTGCCCACTTCTCATAGCGGCCGATCAGGTCATGAAACCATTCCGTCAGCTCTTCCCGGTGAAAGGTCTCGCAGAATCTCCGGATCCCTTCTGTCTCCATATTGCAGTAAGTAACCTGTACTTCCAGCTCGGAAAGTTCTTCTTCCTCTGCCACCATAAAGGCATAGCACATCGCCTGGGCCTTGTGGACAAAGACCGGTTCCTTCAGCTCCCCGATATCCATATAGACACCCTTGATCTCATCGATCATGACACGATCTTTCTCCCGGAAGATCCCGTCCGCACGCCCCTCGATCTTCAATAAAAATTCTGACCCGTACTCCCGGCTTCTCATTTCCTGCATGGCAAAAAGGGAGACCTCCGGCTCATAGCCGGGTCCCATACTCCTCTGGATCTTTTTGTGTATCTTATTTCCCATCTGCATCGCTTCCGTATTGGGGGCACCTGAACCGGCAGATACGATATCCCCCTCCCGGAAAATGAACTCCACCAGATTCCGCACCGATATCTTGACGATTTCTCTCTCTTCACTCATAATCAATAGTATAAAACAAGAAAAAATTTCCTGCAACACTTTCTGGTGGATTACAGTCTAATATATGTCGACAATATTACTATTTGCAAGGCCCATGCGCGATAGGGAGGTTACCATGACAAATAACAAATGGATGCTGGTGAGCATGGCGAAAAAAGGGGACGCCCACGCCTTTGCCAGATTATATGAAACTTATTACAGCGACCTGTACCGTTTTGCCGTATGTCTGATGAAAAGTACGGCTGCCGCCGAAGATGCCGTGAGCTCCGCCGTCCTAAAAGCATATGAAAATCTGCCGGGGCTCCGGAAAAACGATTCCTTTCGGAGCTGGCTGTTTCAGATTACCGCAAACGAATGCCGGAGCATGCAGAAAAACCAGTCGGTATATCTGGAGGATGCGGATTGGTCTGAGCCCGGCGCCCTGGAGTCTGGATATGAAGCCTCAGAGGTGGAAGAAATTCTTT
>Ga0073907_1003875_pt1 | contig 11474 bp, 7 predicted proteins | sample GluameincwithD2O_FD_65483 | JGI IMG/M metagenome (GOLD analysis project Ga0073907, IMG submission 65483) | Mouse cecum microbial communities from Vienna, Austria - Glucosamine amended microcosms incubated with D2O | ecosystem: Host-associated > Mammals > Digestive system > Large intestine > Cecum... | reverse complement strand
ATTGACGTGGAATTCCCCCTGGGAACCTTCACCTGCGTTACCGGCGTTTCCGGCAGCGGGAAGTCCTCCCTGGTCAACGAGATTCTGTACAAAAAGCTGGGAGCCGACCTGAACCGTACCAAGGCCCGGGCGGGCAAGCACGAACGCATTGAGGGGGAAGAATTTTTGGACAAGGTCATCAACATCGACCAGTCCCCCATCGGCCGCACCCCCCGCTCCAATCCCGCCACCTACACCAACCTGTTCAACGACATCCGGGAGTTATTCGCCTCCACCCAGGACGCGAAAACCCGGGGCTACGGTCCCGGCCGGTTTTCCTTCAACGTCCGGGGGGGGCGGTGCGAAGCCTGCTCCGGGGACGGCCTGCTGAAAATCGAGATGCACTTCTTGCCGGATATTTACGTGCCCTGTGAGGTCTGCAAGGGCAAGCGGTACAACCGGGAGACCCTGGAGGTGCGGTACAAGGGCAAAAATATCTACGAAGTGCTGGAAATGACTGTGGAGGAGGCGATGCCCTTCTTTGAAAATCTGCCAAAGCTCCACAACCGGCTGAAAACCCTGGTGGACGTGGGCCTGGGCTATGTGAAGCTGGGCCAGCCCTCCACGGAGCTGTCCGGCGGCGAGGCCCAGCGGGTGAAGCTGGCCACGGAGCTGAGCAAACGCTCCACCGGCAAGACCATCTATATTTTGGACGAGCCCACCACGGGACTGCACAGCTACGACGTACACCGGCTGATTGAGGTGCTTCAGCGGCTGGTGGAGGTGGGCAACACCGTGGTGGTGATTGAGCACAATCTGGACGTAATCAAGACGGCGGACCATGTGATCGACCTGGGGCCCGAGGGGGGCAGCGGCGGCGGCACCGTGGTTTGTGCCGGCACTCCGGAGGAGGTTGCCGCCTGTGAGCGGAGCTACACGGGGCGGTATTTGAAGAAGCTGCTTTGATGTGCTATAATGGCCCCAGTCCACAAGAAAGGTCGAATGTTATGCAGCTGTTTGATTGGCTCACCCAAACTACTATGGGCAAATGCCTGTTCACCATGCTCGTCTCCATGATCCCCATCATCGAGCTCCGGGGAGGCATCCCCTTCGGGGTGGCCCTGGGCCTGCCCTATGAGCTGGCCTTCCCCTCTGCGGTCATCGGAAATATTCTGCCCGCGCCCTTTATCATCGTGTACATCCGCCGGATTTTCAGCCTCATGCGTAAATACCTGCCCCAGCTCAACCGCCTGGTGGACAAGCTGGAGCGCAAGGCCCACCTGAAGGGAAAAAAGGTCAGCAAATACCAGTATCTGGGCCTTTGGCTCTTTGTTGCCATCCCCCTGCCGGGGACCGGGGCCTGGACCGGCTGTCTGGCGGCAGCGTTTTTGGATATGCGGCTGAAAAAGGCCATGCCAGCGGTGGTGCTGGGGGTGATTACCGCCGGCTGCATTATGATCGCCCTCACCCATGCGGGGATTAACCTCTTTTCCGCCTGAGGCATAGAATGCCCAGGAGGTGATGGCCGGTGAATGCCGTGCTGGAAATCGCGTTGACGGTGCTGTCCCTGCTGGGACTGACCGCCCTGGGCTGGTGCCTGCTGGGACGGCTGCTGTGCCCCGTTCCCGCCCGGGGGGTACATATTTTGATTGAGGCGGAGGGGGACGCGGCCCGGCTGGAACAGACCGTCCGCGGTCTGGTGCTGCTGCGGAGCTTAGGGCTGCTCGCCTGTCCGATTGAAATTGCGGACCGGGGGCTGTCCTCCGGGGGCCTGGATGTCGCCCGCCGACTGGCGGAGCGCTGGCCGGGAATTTCCATCTCTCAGCCGCAGCACTGAAACATCGTATACACAGGAGGGGCAGGAATGGAACGGCAGACTGTGGAGGGGGTTGTGTCCGCTCTCGTCTTTCAGAATGAGGAGAACGGCTACACCATTCTGCGCCTGGAGCTGGAGCAGGAGGAGATCACCGCTGTGGGGACCATGCCGGGGGTAACGGCGGGGGAATATCTGGTCCTCCACGGGGGCTGGACCCGGCACCCCGCCTACGGCCCTCAGTTCAAGGCGGCGGCGGTGGAGCGCCGCCTGCCCCAGAGCATGAAGGAAATTTACCACTATCTGGCCTGCGGGGCGGTTCGGGGGGTGGGAAAGGCCACCGCCCGGCGCTTGATTGAGGAATTTGGGGAGGAGGCCCTGGATGCGCTGGAGGACCCGGAAAAGCTGGTCAAAATCAAGGGGATTACCCCCAAACGGGCCCAGCAGATCAGCGCTAGCTTTCGCCAGCAGATGGGCCTGCGCCGGCTGATGGACTTCCTCACCCGGCATCAGCTGCCCGCGGAGCTGGCTATTTCCCTGTTCCGGTATTACGGAGACACGGCCCTGGATTTGATCCGGAGCAACCCCTATCTGCTGACCGGGGAGGAGTTCGGGGTGGACTTCGCCCTGGCGGATCAGACGGCCCTGTCTCTGGGACTGGAGCCGGGGGACAGCCAGCGTCTGGAGGCGGGATTGCTCTTTGAGCTGAACCACAACTGCTATCGGAACGGACACAGCTTCGTACCCTGGGGGAAGCTGGTAGACGCGACAGTCCGGCTGCTGGAGCAGAATGCCGAGGATCTGGAGCGCTGTCTGGACGGACTGCGCCTGCGGGGAGAGGTGGTGCTGGAGGAGGTTGCCGGAGAGAAGGCAGTATACCTGCCTCTGTTGTATCAGGCGGAGTGCTGCATTGCCTGGCGGCTGGGGGAGATGAGCGCGGTACAGCTGCGGCCCCCGGAGCATCTGGAACGGCTGATCGACCGGATTCAGCGGGATCAGCACATCATGTACGCGCAGGAGCAGCGGGAAGCGGTGCGTCTGGCGGCGGAACGGCAGGTGATGCTGCTCACCGGCGGGCCGGGCACCGGCAAAACCACCTCCCTGCGGGGGGTGCTGGCCCTGTTCGACGCCCTGGGACTGGAGACCGCCCTGGCCGCACCCACAGGCCGGGCCGCCAAGCGGCTCTCGGAGCTGTGCGGGGCGGAGGCCTCCACCATCCACCGGCTGCTGGAGCCGGAGTTTGATCCCCAGTCCGGCCGGCTGTCTTTCCGGAAAAACCAGAACGACCCCCTCCATGCGGATGCGATTATCGTGGACGAGACCTCCATGGTGGATGTGCCCCTGATGGCGGCGCTGCTGGACGCGCTGCCGGCCCAGTGCCGGCTGATTCTGGTGGGGGACCCGGATCAGCTGCCCTCGGTGGGACCGGGGAGCCTGTTTTCCGACTTAATCCGCAGCGGTACGGTTCCGGTGGTGCGGCTGACGGAGATTTTCCGCCAGGCGGCCCAGAGCGCCATCATTCGCAGCGCCCACATGGTCAACCGGGGGGAGCTGCCCCCCCTGCGCAGGAACGATGGGGACTGCTTTTTTCTGATCCGGCACGACGCGCAGGCGGTGGCGGACACCATTGTGGATCTGTGCCGCCGCCGTCTGCCGGAGCGGATGGGCATCCCCGCCAGCCAGATTCAGGTGCTCTCCCCCACCCGCCGCCGGGGGACGGGGACCGGCGCACTGAACCAGACCCTTCAGGCGGCTCTGAACCCCCCGGCGGAGAACAAGGGGGAGCGGCGCTTCGGAGACTGGGTGTACCGGGAGGGGGACCGGGTGATGCAGGTGCGCAACAACTACGACATCCTCTGGCGGGAGAAAAACGGCGGCAGCGCCGGAATGGGGATGTTCAACGGGGATATCGGGGTCATTCAGACGGTGGAGCAGGAATCCATTCTGGTGGATTTTGAGGGGAAGCTGGTGGAATACGCGCCGGATATGCTGGGAGAGCTGGAGCCGGCCTTTGCCATCACCGTCCACAAGGCCCAGGGCAGCGAATACCGGGCGGTCATTCTGGCGGCGCTGGACGGGGCGCCCATGCTGATGACCCGGGGGGTGCTCTATACTGCCATTACCCGGGCTCGGGATTTGCTGATTATCGTGGGGGAGGAACAGACGGTGGCGGGGATGGTGGCCAACAACCGCCAGAGCCGCCGGTACAGCGGCCTGCGGGCCCGGCTGGCTGAACCCGCGCAAAGTTGGGAAAACTACATAGAAACCCAGTAAGGGGAGGAATCAGAATGAAAGAGATTCAAACATACATCAAGCCTGGCCTGCGGGTCCACCTGGTAGGGGTGGGCGGCGTATCCATGGCTCCGCTGGCGGAGGTCCTCCACGGCAGGGGAGTAAAGGTCACCGGCTCTGATTTGCACAAGAGTCCTACGGTGGAGCATCTGCGCTCGTTGGGGATTTCTGTGACCATCGGCCACCTGCCCGAGTCGGTGAAGGGGGCCGGCTGCGTGATCCGCACCGCCGCCGTCCACGACAGCAATCCGGAAATTGCCGCCGCCCTGGAGGCCGGAATTCCTGTGTTCCAGCGGGCCCAGGCCTGGGGGGCCATTATGTCCCACTACAAAAACGCCCTGTGTGTGGCGGGGACCCACGGGAAAACCACCACCACCGCAATGTGCACCCACATTTTTCTGGCCGCCGGACGGGACCCCTCGGTGATGCTGGGGGGGACTCTGCCCATTTTGGGGGCAGGCCACCGGGTTGGACAAGGTGATACCATGATCGCCGAGTCCTGCGAATACTGCAACTCGTTCCTGTCCTTCTGTCCCACCGTGGCGGTCATCCTCAACGTGGAGGAGGACCATTTGGACTTTTTCCGGGACCTGGACGACATCAAGGCGTCCTTTCGCCGCTTCGCTCAGCTTGTTCCCGCCAGCGGCCGGGTGATTCTCAACGGGGACGACCCCGGCGCCCGGGGCGCGGCTGGGGATTTGAACCCCTTTGTCTTTGGTCTGGGGGATGGAGCGGACTGCACCGCGGGGGGGTTGACCTGGGAGCGGGGACTGCCTGCCTTTGATATTGCGGTCCACGGAGAAAAATACGCCCATGTGTCCCTGTCGGTGGGAGGGCTGCACAACGTATCCAACGCCCTGGCCGCCGCCTCCGCCGCATACGTGTTGGGTGTGCCGGGGCCGGCGGTGGAGAAGGGGCTATCTGCCTTCACCGGGGCGGGCCGGCGCTTTGAGCGAAAGGGGATGTTCCGGGGGGCGGAGGTGGTGGACGACTACGCCCACCATCCCCAGGAGCTCCGGGCCCTGCTGACCAGCGCCCGGCAGATGGGCTATCAGCGGGTGGTATGTGCCTTCCAGCCTCACACCTACTCCCGGACCCGGGATCTGTTCGACGACTTTGTGGAAGTGCTTAAGCTGCCTGACCGGTTGGTGCTGGCGGAGATTTTCCCCGCCCGGGAGACGGACACCCTGGGGATGTCCTCCCAGAAGCTGGCGGACCGGATTCCCGGGGCGGTCTGCTGCGCCGGCCTGGAAGAGACTGCCCAGAAACTGGCGGAGCTGGCCCGGCCCGGGGATTTGATTTTGACCGTGGGGGCCGGGGACATTGTGCGGGCCGGGGAGCTGCTGCTCCAAATGGAGGCGTGAGCTTTGACAGGATTGATCTGGCCGGTTTTGGCGGCGCTGCTGGCGGGGATGCTGCAAAGCACCGCCCTGCCGGTCATACAGGAACCACCCCAGACGCCAGCCCAGGTGATGCTGGGTGAATTGACCACCGAAGAGAAGGTAGGCCAGCTGTTTCTGGCCCGGATGCCTGCGGTCCAGGCGGCGGAGAAGGCCGCCGCCTGCCATCTGGGGGGCTATCTGCTCTTTGGCCAGGACTTCAGATACCGGACGCCGGATCAGCTCCGGGCGCTGCTGGAGGAGATTGACCAGGCGGCGGGCCGGCCCCTGCTCTACGCCGTGGATGAGGAGGGGGGAACGGTGGTCCGGGCCAGCCTGTATCCCGCCTTCCGGGGAGAGAAATTTCAGTCCCCCCAGAGGGTCTACGCCGCCGGGGGCCTGGAGGGGCTGCGGGCGGACGCGGAGGAGAAGGGACGGTTTTTACAGGACCTGGGAATCCATGTAAATCTGGCCCCGGTGTGCGATTTGTCCCAAAATCCCGGCGACTTTATCTACCCCCGCTCCCTGGGGCTGTCCCCGGAGGAGACCGCGCAGGGAGTGGCCGCCATTGTGGAGGGCCACACTTCCGGAGGAGTGGGCAGCGGTCTGAAGCACTTTCCCGGCTATGGAAGCAATGTGGACACCCATGGGGGAATCGCGGTGGACAAGCGTCCCCTGGCCCAGTTTGAACAGGAGGATTTCCTGCCCTTCCAGGCGGGATGGGATGCGGGGGCCGGGGCGGTTCTGGTGAGCCACAACATTGTACAGTGCCTGGACCCGGAGCGGCCCGCCTCCCTGTCCTCCGCAGCGTATCAAAAGCTGCGGGAGCTGGGGTTCCGGGGGGTGGCCCTTACGGACGACCTGGTAATGGACGCCATCTCCAAGGAATACGGAGTGGGGGAGGCCGCGGTGCTGGCAGTGAACGCCGGGGCGGACCTGCTGTGCTCCTCCCAGTTTGAGCAGCAGTATTTCGCGGTGCTGGAGGCTGTGCAGGGGGGAAAAATTACCCAGGCACGGCTGGATGAAGCGGTGCTGCGGGTGCTGAACTGGAAAATACAGCTGGGGGTGCTGTAGAAAAAGAGGGCTTCCTCTGTTCGGAGAAGCCTTTTGAGAAGGGAGAGCCTGGGATGAATCCGGATATTTTGTGTTTTTTTGAGGGCCGGAGGGATGCGCTGCCCCTCTATGAGAGGCTGGAACAAGCGCTCCTGGCGGAGCTGGAGCCGGTGGAAATCCGCGTACAAAAGACCCAGATTTCCTTCTATAACCACCGGATGTTCGCCTGCGCTTCCTTTCTTCCCGCCCGGAGGAAGAAGGATCGGCCGGAAACCTGGCTTACGGTCACCTTTGGCCTGGATTACCCGGTCCGGTCTCCACGGATTGACGTGGTCACCGAAGCCCAGCCCAACCGCTGGACCCACCACGTTCTAATCGGGCGCCCGGAGGAGATCGACGAAGAGCTGATGGCCTGGATCAAAGAGGCGGCGGAATTTTCCGCCGCAAAATCTTAAAACCGTCCCCGCCCGTCTCCAGTACGGAGACGGGCGGGGACGGTTTTTTTATAAAGAGTGTGTGGGGGAAAATGTGATGTGACTTAACCCTCGCGCTTCTTGTAGCCCTTGAGAACCATGTACTCCAGGCCGATGAAGGCGGCGGCGGCAATCACGTCCACCACGATCAGGACGGTTCTCCACACAGGGGTGGCGGTGGCCTTCTCGTAGTTGACCGGCTCGTAGGCGCGGCTGTTGACGGTGACGTACAGGATGTTGTGCGCGGACTCACGCATCGCCTGCTGGGCGCCGTTGGTCTCCCGGAAGCGCACGTTGTTGGTCTCGGTCTGGTAAGCCACCAGCATCAGGTCGGTGCCGTTGCGGATGGCCTGGTCGGCGCTCATGTAGCCGTATACGCCGAAGTAGTCGGTTTCCACGAAGCCAACAAAACCCCACTCGTCCCGCAGGACGGTCTTGCACAGGGGGGCGCAGCCGCCGGCCCAGCGGTTGCCGATGTAGTTGAAGGAGGACATCACGGCCTCACAGCCGGAATCCTTCACGCACATCTCAAAGGGCTTCAGATAGATCTCACGGATGGCCTGCTCGTTGGACCAGGTACACAGCATATCGCAGCGGTTGCCCTCCTGGTCGTTCAGGGCGAAGTGCTTCATGTAGGAGTACACGCCGTGCTCCTTGGCGCCGGCAACCGCCATGGAGGCAATCGCGCCGGAGAGCATTCCGTCCTCGGAGTAATACTCGAAGTTACGTCCGGCAAAGGCGGTACGGTGGATATTCATGGCGGGGGCGTACCAGCCGGAGGTGTTCATCTCATTGGCCATCTGGCCGATGCTGTCGCCAAAGGCGTGGGCCAGGTCCTTGTTCCAGGTGGCGGCGATCATCACGGCGGCGGGGAAGCCCACGGAGCCTACGCCGGTGAAGTTGTTGTTGATGGAGGCAGGGCCGTCGTTATCGTTGGTGCGGACCTTGCCGATGCTTTCTACGGAGTTGGTCTGGTAGCCGCCCAGGGAAATCAGGGCGTTCATGTCATCCAGAGTCATCTGGTCCAGGAGCTGGTCCCACTTGGGATCGTCATAGGGCAGACCCCGCAGGTCCTTGAGCTGGATGCCGTTCTTCGCGCCGGTGGTGATGGGCGCGGCGTTGGGGTCCTCGTCCATGGCGGTGGCCTCGGCGGTGAGATAGTTGCTGATGTTATAGAAGCCCGCCTTGGACTCGGCGCTCATGCTGAAATTGGTGGGGGCGGCGGTGGCGGTGGTGTAGTTGGCGAAGCCGTCCGCACGGGACAGATAGGTCAAGCCGCCGTCGGCAAAGTCAAACTGGTTGACCGCAGCGGTCACGTCACTCTCACGCTTGTTGTTCTCGTTGTAGGTAACTTTTGCGCCCACGGTATAGGGCTGGGAGTCAATTACCGTATGGGAGTCCCGGTTGATGCTGATAACATACTCACCGGCGTCCAGCACGTAGCAGCCCGCGCCCTTGTTGTCGTAGGAGGCCATGTCCTCCACGGGGAAGGAGATGGAGACAGTCTCAGACGCGCCGGGCTCCAGCATACCGGTCTTGGCAAACTCCACCAGATTGGCGGAGGCCTTCTCAATGCCGCCGTTCACATAGGGAGGATTGAAGTAGACCTCCACCACGTCCTTGCCGGCCACGGAGCCAGTGTTGGTGACGGTGACATCGAAAGCAATGGTCCCATTGCTTTCGGAGATGGGACCCATCTCCTGGGTAAAGCTGGTGTAGCTCAGGCCATAGCCGAAGGGATACTGCACGGTCTTGTCGTAGTCGATCAGGCCCTCAACGGCAGCGGTTTCATAGAACTTATAGCCCACGTAAATGCCCTCGACGTAGTTGACGAAGTTGGGGATCTCGGTCACCTCGCCGCCGAAGCTGGAGCCGTGGTACACGAATTCCTCCATGTTGTCATACAGGAAGCTGCCGAAGTTGTTCCACCAGGGGGTTTTCTCCATGTCGTAGACATAAGTATCCACCAGATGGCCGGAGGGGTTCACGGTGCCCGCGACGATCTCGCCCAGGGCGGTGAAACCGGCCTGACCGGTGCCGGGGCAGGCAATCAGGCCCTTGATCTGGGGGTAGTTCTTCACCCAGCCCAGCTCGAAGGCGTTAGCGCCGTTGTAGACCACGACCACGTTGTCGAAGTTGGCGCACACCAGAGCCACCATCTCCTCCTCCCGGTTGGAGAGCTGGAGGAAGTGGTCACCGGCATCCCAGTCGCTGCCCTCGTTAAGGGTGTCATCATAGGTGCCCACATAGTAGGTGTTGCCCGCGCCGCTGCGGGAGGCGTAGCTTCCGTCCACCACGCTGAGCATATCGTCAGGCAGGTCCGCACCCTCGCCGCCGACGCGGGTGATGACAATCATGGCAGTATCGGAAAATTCTTTGGCGTTGTTGATAAGCTCGTCCGTGTACAGGCTGACGTTAGGCTCAGGCAGGGTCCAATCCTGGGCCCACATGCCTACGACGGGCCGGTCGGCCTTGTAGTTGACATAAAAGTTTTCCAGCTCGGTGTTGAGCTGAATGCCCGCGTCCGTCAAGCCCTGGAGCAGGGTAACGGTGGGATAGGCGTCGTTGAGCGCGCCGGAGCCGGTGCCGCCGTAGCAGGGGTTGGTGGAGGCCCAGCCGAATACGTTCAGCTTGGAGCCGCTGGCTATGGGCAGGATGCTGTTGTCGTTTTCCAGCAGCACGATACCCTCTTCCGCCATTTTGGATACCAGTTGGGTGGCCTCAGCGGTGGTCTCCTCCGTCAGATAAGAAGTTTCGCTGACCAGGTCCAGCATACTGGACATGGGGCCGGTGCAGATGAGATTGGCCACCACGACCACCGCCAGGAACAGGGCAAGTCCGGCCTGGGCCCGGACCAGGAATTTCTTTCCTTTGGACATCTTCCCGCAGGCCACCATGGCCACAATGGCCAGGACCAGGACTACGCCCAGGACAATCAGGTGGGTTTTGATCATGCCAAGTACGTTCATGACATCATCCATGTTGATTGCTAACATACTGATTTCCTCCTCTTTCACATTCACTTTTTTGAGCCGTGTTCCGGGCGGCGGACCCGTGCTTCGGCCCTGTGCTCCAGTTTATACCATAATAAGGATCACTTGTGGGAGGAACTGCGTAAACTGCCCGTTTTTTGCCGCACTCTGTTGTGGCAGTTGTCGTTTTTGTTAAATCTGGGCCGTCATTTTTGTATATTTCCACGAACGGGCAGTAAGACCTGCAAAACGAACCACTCCCGCTCCTGCTTCACAGTGACGATGCCGCCGTACTTTTCCGCCACGAACCGGATACTTTTCAAGCCGTAGCCGTGATTGCTCTTGTCCTTCTTGGTGGTGACGGGCAGGCCCTCCCGAAAGCGTAAACTGTCCTGGCAGTAATTTTCAAACCGCAGCAGTACAAAGCCCCGCTGGGAGGAAACCGTCACGTGGATCAGCCGCTTGGCGGGGTCGGGAATCTGCACCTCATACTCAATGGCGTTGTCCAGGGCGTTGCCGAATACGGCGCTTAAATCCATCACGTCCATAAAGTCCAGCAGGGTCCCGTCCGCCACGCAGGTCAGGCTGATATCCTGCCGGGCACAGGCCAGGCTCTTGCTGGTGAGCACCGTGTCCAGCACATGGTTGCCCGTTTTGTTCTGGGCCTCATAGGCTTTGATTTCCTCCTCCATCTGGTCCAGAAAGGCCGAGCGCCGCTGGGAGTCCGGCTCCGCCCGGAGCACCATAATCTGGTGCTTTAAATCGTGGTACTTCCGGTTAATCATGTCCACGCTCTCCTGAGAAAGCTGGTACTGCTGATAGTGGTTGTGGAGCACGTTCTGCACCGCCTCCAGCTCCCGCCGCACCCGTATCTGCCAGCACTGGAGATAGTGGGCGTATAAAATCGCCATACCGCCCAGGTCCATGATGGTCCGGATGTTGTAGATCTCCCCGCTGTAGCGGCCGCTGAAGGGGGTATTGACTGACAGAAAGCTTAAATTGCTGGCGGCAAAGACCGCCGCGCCAATGATAATGGCGGAATTCAGCTCCGGCCAGGTGATATACAGTGAGGTATTATTGGTGGTGACCCGACGGATGGAAAGCCGGATGGCGAAAAAGAACACGCCGTAGACCGCCAGCAGCAAAAGAAGCCAGTCCCCCCAGAAACGCGGTCCGTCCAGCAGGAAAAAGCAGTGCAGCTGCCACTCCAGGGAGGCGGCGAATTCCGCCAGCACAAAGGCCTGTACGCAGTAGTACAGCGCGTCCATGGGGCCCACATCGCCGCACAGGAGGATCAAACAGTACATAATGCCCACCGCCCCCGCCATACAGGGCAGCCAGAAAGCCACCGGCAGACCGCCGGTGGCCCACAGAAAGGCCGACAGGGCGGCCAGCACCAAGCCGGACTCCAGAGCCAGCTTCCAGCCCTCCACCCGGCGGCGCAGGGCCAGCACATACACCATACAGGCCAGCCACTCCGCCAGGGCGGTGTACAGCCGGGGAATGTCCGGAA
>Ga0073907_1003859_pt1 | contig 11521 bp, 10 predicted proteins | sample GluameincwithD2O_FD_65483 | JGI IMG/M metagenome (GOLD analysis project Ga0073907, IMG submission 65483) | Mouse cecum microbial communities from Vienna, Austria - Glucosamine amended microcosms incubated with D2O | ecosystem: Host-associated > Mammals > Digestive system > Large intestine >... | reverse complement strand
TTGCTACACCACTGCCTTCACTTGAGCATTACTGCTTTCCGCTTGTGGTTCGCTACACTTGGCGACAAATGCCCGTGACTGGACTTTCACCAGTAAGATTTGTGCCATGCCCGGCACACTCAAAAAACCACCACCTGCGGTTCAGGGCCTGATGGCCGCGGGTGGTGGTTTTTATGCTCTTCCGCTGATGCCGATGACGTCCATCTTGATGATGCCCATCCGCCATCATCGGCAGTATCTCACTCCAGCTTGTACTCGATCAGATCCCCGGGCTGGCACTCCAGTTCGCGGCAGAGAGCTTCCAGCGTGGAGAATCGCAGGGCATTGATCTTGTTGTTTTTGATCCGCGACAGATTCGCCGGAGTGATGCCGACTTTGTCCGCAAGGTCATTGAGGGAAACGTGGCGTTCCACCATCAGCCGGTCGAGGTGCATGAGGATCATACCAGGCCTTCCACATCAGACTGCAGTTTCTGGCCGTAGCCGAAGATGCGCGAGAGGTACCAGATGACAAGGCCTGTCATGATGCCCGTAACGTCAACATAGGGGTCAATGTCAACATAGAACAGACGCATGAGGCAGCTGAATATGAGCTCCACGACGGGGATGGCCATGAAGAAGATGCCGATTTCCCGGATCATGCGGGTGATGTCGGGGGTGAAGGGGGTGTTGCTTTCACCGAAACTGTCACTGCCTTTGAGGGTTTTCAGGATAAGCCAGAGGTTGCGGAAGATCATGGCGGTCAAAGACATGGTGAGGATACCGCAGGCCATGGTCCAGCGCACCATTCCCAGGGAGATGACACTGCCGGAAATCATGGAGCTTCCGAAGCCGTTGATGACAAAATCCTGACCGGCCATGATTTCGGATGCCAGGAAAGCTTCAATGTTTCCGGGAACCACGAAGGATGCAATGAGGCCGACGAATGCAATGGCTGCGAGGAGCCAGGCGAGGATTTGAATGATGCCGGCAAGAGCCTGCAGGAATCTGGGGAGCTGTTTCATGGGGTGTATCTCCTTTTCTTTTTCTTTTGACACTTTTGTTATACACCTCAGAGTTTCGTTTGTCGATAGATATTTATCATTTTTCGATATTTATATCTCGATATTCGATTGTTATATATCGTACAACAGCAAGTAACCGTTGTCGTTCTCCTAACCGGATTCTTCACGGGATCCAGGCTTTTTCGGAAGGGGGACGGATGGACGGGACAGAAAACGGGTTTCATGGTACGGTGACTGTGGCTGAATGACAGTGACCAAAGCTGCCTGGTGCAGTGTGGACGGACTGGATGTCATAAGGCGATGCAGAGGGCAGATACCTGTCCCGGCATGGAAAGAAGGACCACAATGATTCAAATCGTTTTCATGGATATAGACGGAACTCTGATTCCCTATGGTGAACAGGAAGTATCCCGCCATGCACTGAAGGCTGTGCAGCTGCTTCAGAAACAGGGAATCCTGGTGTTTGGCGTGACAGGGCGCTGTGCTGGACAAGTGCCGGAGATCGGATTCGACGGACTGATCAGCTACGATGGGGCCTGTATTCAGGATAAAGGCAAGATGATTCTGGAAAAAGATTTCTTTGAGGATCAGGAACTGGACTGGATCATGAAGGATGCCAGGGAGCAGGGATGCCGTGTTGTGCTGGCTGGCGAGGATGAGGACCCGGTCCAGAACCCTATTCAGGAAGCGGCGCAGGGAAAAGTCCGGCTGAAGCGCCCATGGCTGCTTCCGGATGACACGATGAGAGACCAGGTGCTGGATGCACTGGAACACCGTACGTTTGACAAAGGAATCGTCGTGGCGCGGATCCTGAACATTCTGCGGATTCCGGCAGGCAGCGTCATGGCCATGGGAGATGGTTTCAATGATATGGGCATGCTGGCTGCTGCGGGAATTTCCGCAGCGATGAAGGAAGCTCCTTTGCAGGTGCAGGCCTGTGCCAATTTCACGGCGGACGGCGTGCTGGATGCCCTGGAACATGCAGGGCTGATTGCGATGAGCAACGGAACACTGTTGTGATCTGTCCGGACCAGAGCCGGGGCCGGGCTGACCAGGGCTGATTTCGGGACGAGTCCAGTCGGCGCCCGACAGTATCTCAGATGAAAGGCGATTTTTCATCTCTCTGTCTATATCGAACACCAGGCGATACATGCTTTTTTGATTATCGAACTATATCGAAAACCAGACGAAAGACTTTTCGTCTGGTTTTCGATATAATCGTATTATCCGCAAGGAAAGGAGAACTTCATGATGGCGCCTGAATCTGATGTGCTGGAATATAAACAGGATTTGACTAAAACATTCCTTAAAACTGTATCCGCATTTGGCAATTTCCATGATGGAGATATCATTTTCGGTGTGGCAGATGATCTGACTGTACCAGGTCTCGACCATCCGGCGCAGTTTGCTGAATCCGTTGCCCATATGATCAACGATTCATTTACTCCTGCCCCTCCTTATGATGTTTCCGTCAATGAAGATAACCGTACAGTTGCTCTTCATGTGTACAAAGGAATGCATCGTCCCTATCTGTACAAAGGAAAAGCATATGAGCGCCGTGGATCATCTACCGTGGAAACTGACAGAGCCGTTTTACAGGACTTGATTCTCGAATCACGGAATATGACATGGGATGAGCTCCCATCCAGCCGGGAAAATCTCACGTTTGCAGCGTTGGAACGGGAAGCGCAAAATGCCTTCGGTTTAGAGAAACTGGGCAATGATGCTCTGCGGTCCCTTGGACTGCTCAGCGGATCTCGGTTTAACCATGCTGCAGAACTGCTGTCTGATCAGAATGATTTTCCCGGAATTGATTTAACTGTCTTCGGTGATTCTGTGAGTATCATAAGACTCCGCAAAATCATTTCAGGATGTTCCCTGATTGACCAGTACTGGCAGGCACTGGAACTCTTCAAATCTCAATATGTTTATGAAACCATAGAAGAAAGCCTTCGAAAAAAAACAGAGAGAATCCCGGAAACCGCATTCCGGGAAGCACTTGTGAATGCTTTGATTCACCGCAACTGGAACCTTCCTGGTTTTGTTTCTGTCCAGATGTACCCGGACCATATTCAAATCACGTCCCCTGGCGGATTACCCATCACTATTACTGAAGAAGAATATCTGAATGACAATGTTTCCGATCCCCGCAATCAGACACTGGCCTGGATTTTTCTGCGCCTTCATCTGATTGAGCGGCTGGGAACAGGAATCGCCCGAATCAAAGAAGCCTATGCCGGGTCTGAGCCAAAGCCGCAGTTCCACCTGGGTCCACACCGAATCAGAATTGAATTACCCGTTACAGACATCTTTCAGCCTTTGACTTCAAAGCAGTCTCAATACCTGGATAAAATGACACCAGGTGTCCTGTACACACGTCAGGATCTTGAAGCCCTTTTTTCATTGTCCCGTCAGCAGACGTTATCCATCCTCAATACTCTTCTGAAATCCGGTTATCTCACCAGAATGGGCAGTGGACGCGCTGTACGCTACCTGCGCCGCCCTGGTCAGTAATCCACCGGGGTATCCGGCGTTTGCAGAATAAGCGGTTTTGGCTCCAGCCACTTGCACGAAGAGCCCCAAACAGCAGAAGTGTAAACACAAAACCGGATCTGGCAGGCTCCCGTTGCAGGAACCGGCCGGATCCGGTCATCATTCATCCTAGTCTTCGCCCATGAAGGCGTTTTTCAGCTTCTCGAAGGGACCTGCGAAGTCGCCCTTGCGGATCTGTTCGTAGGCCTCGCGTTCCTTTTTCGAGACACGCCGCGGGATCTGGACATTCACATCCACATACTGATCCCCCTGACCTGTACGGCTCGTCACGCCTTTGCCCTTGAGGCGGAAGCGCTGACCCGGCTGCGTGCCTTCGGGGATCTTCAGATCCACCGGTCCATTGACGGTGTCCACCGACAGCGTCGTGCCCAGGATCGCGTCCAGGACCGGAAGTTCCGCTTCGGTGAAGATGTCATTGCCCACGCGCTTGAACCGCGCATCGGGACGCACCATGATCTCGATATACAAATCGCCGTTGGGGCCTCCGTTTTCTCCCGGACCGCCTTTGCCGGGGATCCGGATCTGCTGACCGGACTGGATGCCCTGCGGGATCTTGATATCCAGCTTCACTTTTTTCCGCACATGACCCTGGCCATGGCATTCGTGACAGCGTTCCTTCACCACTTTGCCTGTACCGCCGCAACGGTCACAAACCGACTGCTGCTGCATGGTGCCAAAGAACGTGTTGACGCTCTGCACCACCCGGCCGCTGCCATGGCATTTGGAGCACGTCTCGATGTCCTCCGGAGACTCCGCTCCGGAACCGTGGCAGTGCTCGCAGGGTTCTTCGACATCCAGCGTCACGGTTTCGGTCTTGCCATGGACGGAATCCATGAAGTCGATCGCCATCTGCCGGTAATGGTCTTCGCCCTGCATCGGCTGGTTGGCCCGGCGTCTGGTCTGACCGCCCCCGAACATGCTTCCGAAGAAGTCCTCGAAGCCATAGCCGCCGGTGGCCTGGCGGAACAGGTCGTTATAGTCGAATCCGCCGGCACCACCGCCTGCGAAGCCGCCATCCACGCCTGCAAAGCCGAAGCGGTCGTAGTTGGCGCGTTTCTGTTTGTCACCCAGCACTTCGTAGGCTTCGTTGATTTCCTTGAATTTGTCCTCGGCATCCGGTTCCTTGTTCACATCCGGATGATATTTCATGGCGAGCTTGCGGTAGGCTTTCTTGATTTCCTCTTCCGTCGCGGTCCTGGAGACGCCCAGCACCTCGTAATAATCCCGTTTTTCGTCTGCCATATGTTCCCTCTTTCTCAATCCCCCGCTTTTCGCGGGTTTCCCTTTCGTGTCTGTCTCTCACTGTTATTGTTCGCATGTCGGGCGCTGCTTTCAATACCGCCCGTCACTTTTTCCTGCATTCCCCTGTTCGAGATCCGTGCCCCGTGCATTCCGCCCCCGCTGATACCGGATTCAGTGTATGTCCGCAGTCCGGGTCCCGAATAGGAGAATGGAAGAAGCAAAGCTCCTTCCATTCCCTGGTTCAGCCATGCCGGCTGTATGAATCACTGTAGTTTCTGCACCCTCGCCTGTGCCGTCTGTCGGCGGCGTCGGACCGGTGCGTGGGTTCAGTGTTTATTTCTTTTCGGTGAACTCTGCATCCACGACATCGTCGTCATCCTTTTTCTCGGATGCCGGCTGTTCCTGAGCAGCGCCCTGTGCGTTCTGGTACATCGAAGCGCTCATGGCCTGAGCGGCTTTTTCCAGAGCGTCCAGCTTGGACTGTACAGCAGCCATGTCGTTCTCGTCAAGAGACTTCTGCAGGTCGGCACGGAGGTCCTCAACCTGTTTCTTCTCGGCTTCGCCGATCTTGTCCTTGTTGTCTTCCAGAGTTGCGTCGATCTGGGCAATGAAGCTTTCTGCCTTGTTGCGCAGTTCCACTTCTTCCTTGCGCTTGTCGTCTGCAGCCTTGTTTTCCTCGGCTTCCTTGACCATGCGGTTGATTTCATCCTCGGACAGACCGTTGGAGTTCTGGATCACAATGGACTGTTCCTTGCCCGAAGCCTTGTCCTTGGCGGATACATTCACGATACCGTTGGAGTCGATATCGAAGGTTACCTCGATCTGAGGCTGACCACGACGTGCCGGTGCAATGCCGGTGAGCTGGAAGTTGCCCAGTTCCTTGTTGTCCGCAGCCATGGGGCGTTCACCCTGCAGGACACGGATGTCCACAGCAGGCTGGTTGTCCGCAGCGGTGGAGAAGATCTGGGTCTTCTTTGTCGGGATCGTGGTGTTGCGCTCGATCAGCGGTGTCATGACGCCGCCCATGGTTTCGATACCCAGTGTCAGCGGAGTGACATCCAGCAGCAGCACATCCTTGACATCACCAGCCAGGATACCACCCTGAATGGCAGCACCGATGGCTACGGCTTCATCCGGGTTGACGGACTTGTTGGGTTCCTTGCCGGTGGCTTTCTTTACAGCTTCCTGTACAGCCGGGATACGGGTGGAACCGCCAACCAGCAGAACCTGGTCGATGTCGGATACAGACAGGTTTGCATCCTGCAGAGCCTTTTCGATGGGCACGATCGTGCGCTCAACGAGGGACTTGGTCATTTCGTTGAATTTTGCACGTGTCAGCGTAGTGTCGAAGTGCAGCGGGCCGGCAGGACCAGCGGAGATGAAGGGCAGGGAGATCTGTGTCTGCATGGTGGCGGACAGGTCTTTCTTGGCCTTCTCGGCTGCTTCCTTGATACGCTGCATGGCGATCTTGTCAGTGCGCAGGTCGATGTTGTTGTCTTTCTTGAACTGATCGACGATCCAGTCAACCACGATGTTATCGAAGTCATCGCCACCCAGACGGGTATCACCGTTGGTGGACAGAACCTCGAAGGTGCCATCTGCCAGTTCCAGGATCGAGACATCGAAGGTGCCGCCGCCCAGGTCGTAAACCAGGACTTTCTGTTCCTTGTCTGTCTTGTCAATGCCGTAAGCCAGCGCAGCGGCTGTCGGCTCGTTGATGATACGCTTTACTTCCATGCCAGCGATCGTGCCGGCATCCTTGGTGGCCTGACGCTGTGCGTCGTTGAAGTACGCCGGAACCGTGATGACAGCCTCGGTGACTTTCTCGCCCAGGTATTCCTCGGCATAGGCCTTCAGGTACTGCAGGATCATCGCGGAGATTTCCTGCGGTGTGTACTGCTTGCCATTGATGTCGACCTTTTCACCAGTGCCCATCTTACGCTTGATGGATGCAATGGTGTTGGGGTTTACAACGATCTGACGCTTGGCGGCATCACCGATGATGCGCTCGTCGTCCTTGAATGCCACAACAGAGGGAGTGGTGCGGTTGCCTTCCGGGTTGGGGATGACCTTGGGTTCCTTGCCCTCCATCACAGCGACACAGCTGTTGGTTGTGCCTAAATCGATACCGATAATCTTGCTCATTTGTGAATACCTCCTCAGCTTACGCGCTGACTTTCACCATGGCCGGACGAAGCATCCGGTCTTTCAACATATATCCTTTTTGAAGCACCTGGGTGACGGTTCCGGGTTCGACGCCTTCTGCAGGTTCCTGCATCACTGCCTGCATGGTGGCAGCATCGAAGGGTTTGCCTTCGGCGTCGATTTCCTTCACGCCCTCTTTGTCCAGGACATCCTCGAGCTTCGTGCGGATCATTTCGAATCCCTTCACGAAGTTCTGCGTCTCCTCGGACTGAGGTGCATTGGCGAGGGCCAGGTTCATGGAATCCAGCACCGGCAGCAGCTCAAGCGCCGCCTGCTGGAACCGGTACTTCCGGTCCGCCTCTGCCTGTTTTGCCAGGCGCTTTCTCGTGTTGTCTGCGTCCGCATAGGCGCGGGCCACATCGTTTTTGGCTTCTTTCAGATCATCCTCCAGTTTGGAGATGATGGACTGAAGTTCAGCAGCCGGATCGGTTTCCGGCGCAGGTGCTTCCTGTTCGGCAGTCACTTCTTCTTCAGCCGCCGCTTTTTCGGCTTCCGGCTTCATTTCCGCCGGTTCCGTTTCCTGCTGCGGCTTCTTGTGTTTGCTCATCCTGCCTACCTCCTTTTTTGTCTGTGCCAAAGATCTCCTCGATGACATCGCTCATGGCGTCTGTCAGCGCAATGACCCTGGCATAAGGCATGCGATTGGGACCAACCACCATCAGGCGTCCCTCTTCCTCGTCACAGGTCCTGAATTTCGCCGTGACAACGGAACAGTCTCCAATCTGGATCAGTTCATTGCGCCCCCCGATGGGGACCGCGATGTTCGTGGACTGATGGGTCCAGGCATTGAACAAATCGCTGTCTTCCAGGATCTTCATCAGCTTCCGGACCCGGTTCACGTCGGAGAACTCCGGCTGGGCCAGCATGTTGCTGCGGCCGGATACCGCCATTTTTTCCGCCGCGAAGTTCATGAACGCCGCCGCAAAGGCTTCGTACAGCACCTCGCTTCGTGCCAGCTTCGCCGCCATGAGCGGCCGGAGCTCTTCCAGGTGCCCCGCAATGTCTTCCAGACGGATTCCCTTCAGGTGACTGTTGAGAAGATCCGTGCAGGTGGTGAGATCTGGCAGGCTCACGTCCTGCTCAAACCGGAACAGCTTGTTCTCGGTGTGGCCGGTATCGGTGACAAACAGCGCCACGGCGGAGTCTGTGCTCAATGGCACCATCGCCACGTGCTGCAGTCTCTGACCGGATGCATCCGGTCCCAGGACAATGCTGGTCAGGCTGGTCATTTCCGACAGGACATCACTGGCGATCCGGACGACTTCCTCCAGGGTATACTGCCGCTCCATGAAGATGTCCCGGAGGGTCGTGCGCACCGTTGCCGGCAGCGAAGTCTCCATCAGGTTCTCCACATAATAGCGGTAACCCCGGCGGCTGGGAATGCGTCCGCTGGAGATGTGTGTTTTCTCCAGCAGACCTGCGCGTTCCAGCACAGCCATTTCGTTTCGGATCGTGGCACTGGACAGCGGATGATCCAGCAGTTCCATGAGCGCCTTCGAGCCAACTGGCTCGGCGGTGCAGGTGAACCGTTCCACAATGGTCCTGAAAATAAGTTTCTGCCGCTGGGTCAGTTCCATATCACCGCCCCTTTCTAGCACTCGGACCTCTTGTCTGCTAACAGAATACCACTCTTTTTAGCAGAGTCAACAGTCGGATGCTATCTTCGGCAAATCCATTTTCCCATATCTCCATATACAAGGGATAATGATGTGACTGTCCGGCTGCCGATTTGCGGCAAGTCTTTACAAAGGGGAAACCGTCTGGATTCATATCCTTCTTTCAGATGCCGATGCTGGGTGAAAAGGGCTGGTTTGCTCTCAGGCCGATGGTGGCAGACAAGCCCGAATAGATAAGGGAGGTTCGCTTACTGCTGTTGATGGAGGAAAGGCCGGCTGTCTGCTTCAGCTGCCTGAATCAGATGCCAGACTGAGCGCCGGTCGTGGGTCATAGTACAAAAATAGGGTACAAATTTGATAAAATCAGGTAAGTTTGTACCCTATTTTTGTACAAGGCACCGATACAAGAAACGTATCCCACAGAAACCCAGATTCTGAGAGGCTTTATTCTTTGCGATCGATCCGCAATCTCTGTCTGTACTTTCTCCAGCAGCGGGAATGACAGCAATGAACAAAAGAGAATCGTCCGGAGCCTCGGACAGGAGTTGCGGAACATATTGGTTATTTCTGCGGAAAGAGAGACCAGATTAGCGAGGCTGAACATTGAGATAACGGAACAGGAGAGCATTCTTTCCAGCCTGGATGGCAAGAAGGCAAGACTGAGGGCTGAACTGGAAGAGTACAGGAATATGGATTCATCCATCAGCCTGGTCTAATCCTTTGCTTGAAGAAAACTATTTCGAACCATGCTGGTATCGTTTAAACAGTGAGCAGCGGCAGGGAGTCACAAATGCCTGTCACAAACTTGAGAGCACCAGGAAGAAACTTTCAGAACTGGAATAAACCATTGTCAGGAACAATGCGATCATCACCAGGCAGAAACAGGCTTTCGATGTAAAAATGGATGAGTACGCCAGACTGAAGACAGAGACAGACCGATACAAAGAGGTTCTGTCGGAGGCGGGATCACTGTCCGCTGTCTGGATAAATGAAGAGCCATTGTTTCATCTTTTATGGTTGCAGCGAAAGCAATGTGCAAAACAGGCATCAGCCCGTGCCTGAAGGGTCCGGATGCCTGTTTTGATTATGTCCTCACCATGTATCTCCCATTGTATTGCGTCTCTCGGTCGTCCACGACACCAGAAACAAGGTTACGTCTATCATCCGCGGACGATAGAGCTATCTGCCTGATTATCTGCTTTATCTGCCTGAATCAGATCCGGGAAATTTTGCGCAGCCTCCTAAGCAACATCAGAAAACGCAAAAAAATAGGGTACAAACATTAAGGGTTTTCCTTAATTTGAAAACAATCTTGCGTTACAAGCTGACAACTGCCAGAGCCACCGGGTGTCTCCTTTACCACAAGGCATAGTGCCCCCTTACCCCCCAAAATAACTTAAATATTCAGGCTGTTCTGTATTCTCCTATGATCAAATCGTACCTGTTTCCTTCATCGTCGCTGATCTCAGGATCATCAAGTCCTGCTGCTATCGTTTTGAGGATCTGATGTTCCGTCAACCCCATCGCCTTCAGCGTGTTGACTGTCTTATTCAGTTTCCTGGACTCCTTTTGGACTGAGAGGCTTCTAGGCACAAAACAGTCATCACAGTCTTTGGGACGCCATTCCTTCATATCTGAAAACATATGGAAGATTGATATGATCATTTTTCGGGCAATCGCAACGATCGCTCTTTTCTTTCCAAGACGTAAACTCAGAATCTCAAATTTACAGCGGTAATATGGATTCTTTGATCTGACGGCTGCCCATGCTGCTTCGATCAGAACAGGCTTAAGATACTTGCCGCCCTTGGTTATATGACGGGAATGGATCTTTCCGGCTGACTCGTCACTTCCTGGCGCCAGTCCAGCCCATTTGGCTACGCGTGAACCCTTCACAAACTGATCCATCTCCGTTCCAAGCTCAGCGATGATCTTTCGGGCGCTTATTTCGCTGACTCCAGGCATCGTCATCAGTAAACGGATATAGTCCTTATGATCTTCACAGGCTTCTGCGATGAGCTGGTCCAGTTTTTCTATTTCCTTCGTCAATCCATCTATATGGTCCTGGATGATCCTCAGTTTCTCTCTCTGGAGTTTGTCGAGTTCGAATCCATGGCAGGCCCGGAGGATATCTTCCCGTGGAGCTTTACACCGACTTGACACACATTTCAAAATGTCTTCATCAGTATATGGTTCTCCTGATAAGATTAGATTGATAATAAGGAATGCCGATCTTCCCCGGACATTGGAGAAAACCATGTCCAGTTTGTAGTTGCTGACAGTCAGACAATTGATCAGACGGTTGTGATCCGAAGTCCGCTGTTGCACATACTTTTGACGAAGACGTGTAAGCTCTCTGAGAGTACGGATCTGTTTATTTGGGATATAACTGGATTTTGTCATCCCGTTCCGATACAGATCGCAGATACGCGCGGCATCCTTATTGTCATCTTTCTCGCCTTTCACCAGAGACAGCCATTTGGGATTGCAGACCCGTACTTCATTCATGGCTGACTCAAGGACGTTATAGACCGGGATCCAGTACTTCCCGGTCGATTCCATGCAGACATGATGGCAGTCATTCTGCAGGAGCCAGTCCCGCAGGTCTTCCAGATCTGCACGAAAGGTCGAGAATCTTTTTTTTACCGTATTGACCGTTCCCTGATTACTGGTGCTTTTGATCACAGCGACGACAAAGGATTTGTGGACATCTAGTCCACTGGCAACCGGCAGAACAGTTTGAGGTGAAGAGTTCACAGAGTTCTCCTTTCAAAAATAGTGGGGAAGCCCTGTCAGGGATGGAGCGAACTGAAGACATCACTGTCAAGAAGACAGACAGCACTTTAATTTACAGCCTCGAAGGACTTATGGCAGGTTCGTGGGCATCCCTGATTTGCAATTT
>Ga0073907_1003834_pt1 | contig 11637 bp, 8 predicted proteins | sample GluameincwithD2O_FD_65483 | JGI IMG/M metagenome (GOLD analysis project Ga0073907, IMG submission 65483) | Mouse cecum microbial communities from Vienna, Austria - Glucosamine amended microcosms incubated with D2O | ecosystem: Host-associated > Mammals > Digestive system > Large intestine > Cecum... | reverse complement strand
GATGTTTATCAGCACACCTTGGGACCAGAAATTTTAGCTGATCTTGCTAATAAACCGCTGGCGGCCTTTGTAGCTGGTGCAGGAAGTGGTGGCACTTTTGCGGGGATTCAAAAGGCGCTCCAAGATGCTTACCCAGAATTGAAAGGCTATATTGTTGAACCAGCCGGATCGATTTTAAATGGTGGCCCAGCCCATCGTCACCGTACAGAAGGAATTGGAGTGGAGTTTATTCCACCATTTTTCAGGGATTTAGATTATACCGGGGTAAAAACGATCAGCGATGATGATGCATTCTACTACGTGCGCTGGGTTGCTAAAAATCTTGGCCTCTTTATTGGGAGCTCTAGTGGGGCTGCACTTACGGCAAGTTTAGAAGTTGCTAAAGAATTGCCACACGGAGCTAATTTAGTCACGGTATTTCCGGATTCAAGCGAGCGATACCTTACTGAACATATTTATGAGGTTTAGAATATATGAGGTTTAGAACATGAATATTTTTCATTTCATTACGGACCGCTCATATATTAAGAAAGAGCGAAATTCTTACCATTTTGATTGGCTAAAGCTTCTCGTTTGGTGGCGTTAATGCACTTTAACTATGCTTTCATATACAGGTTTTCTATTTTTAATTTAACTTGATTATTACTATAATTAAGTAAGAAAGGATACGGTAGTAATGAAAATTGTTGTACTAACAGGTAGTCCACACCATCCGGGAACCTCGGAGCAATTAGCGGATGCTTTTGTTAAAGGAGCTTCTGCGGCTGGAAATGAAGTTTATCGATTTGATGCAGGTCGGCGAGTTAATGAATTTTCGATGATTAAGTTAGCGGATAACCATCCAGGACAAGAGGTGGCGATTGAACCAAGCGATATAATTACTAAAGAAGTGATGCCGAAGCTACTAGACGCCGATATGGTTGTCCTCGTTAGTTCGCTTTATTATTATGGGATTAACGCAGCACTAAAGGCAGTAATCGATCGTTTTTACAACTATAACCACAAACTTCATGGTAATAAAAAAGCAGTTACTCTAGTAAGCGGATATGGTCAAGAAGACGCATTTGCTTCCCTTAATCTCTATTTTGACCAATTATTAAACTATATGCGGTGGGATAAAGTAGGCAGTGTTTTGGCAGCCGATTCATGGAATGAACAAAAATTGGCTAAACACGTTGAAGAAGCGTATGACTTAGGCAAATCAATTAGATAATGAAAAAACGTTAAATCTGGGGAATAATAATCCTTGATTTAACGTTTTGTTAGTTTTTAGAAGAATAACTTACTCATTACAATCATAAATACTAATAAGCAAACTGAACTAATTGCGGCAGCTCCGAAAACAGCACCGCCACGCTTAAAGATAACCTTAAAGTTAACGGAAACACCAAGAGCAGCCATGGCCATTCCCAAGAAAATATAAGCAGCTTGTACAAGCGCGTCGAGAAAGGCAGGAGAGAAAGGAAGAAATGTTCCTAATACACTCGTTAGGATAAAACCGCCTAAGAACCATGGAATAGGAAGTTTCTTTGGTTCTTTAGTGTGTTCTTCTTCACTTTCTTTGACTAGACGATGTTGATACCAGTAACCGACAATTAATGCAACCGGTGCAAGTAAAAGGACCCGTGAAAGCTTCATAATTAAAGCATTATCGAGACTTGCTTCGCCAAATGCACCACCGGCAGCAACAGCATGAGCAATTTCATGTAATGATCCCCCGGCAACAATTCCAAATTGCGGATCACTTAGTCCAAGCAGTGGTTTTATTCCAATTTCGATTAGGGTAAAAACTGTTCCCATTACACAAACCACGGCAACTGCAAGAACTTCATTTTCGCGTTTTCGTTCTTCATCAGTTGCTTCAATTTGTGGTGAAACTCCCATTACGGCAGCAGCACCACAGATTCCGCAACCACATGCTGATAAGATAGCCAATTCATCTTCAGCCCCAAACTTACGGCTTAACCAGTAAGTAAGGATAATGGTTCCAGTAACGCCGACAGCTGCAACTAAAATCGTTTTAACACCTGCAGCGGCGAGCTTTTCAAGGTTCAAACGGAAACCAAGTAAGATAATTCCCAGTCGTAAGAACTTATTTGAGATAAACCCAATTCCACCTGCAGCTTCAGTCCTAATACTCGATGGTACTACTTGCATTGCAATACCTAGGAGCAAGGCGATAACCAAGGCCCCAATAAGATTAACGTAGGGGAGCTTAGCTAAAAGTACTCCCGCAACGGAACAGATTAAAGTCATTACAGCAGCTAGCCAAAATGACCTAGTCTTCATGATACTCATAAGATTCTCTAACCTCCATAAAATAATATCCTTTATAACTTTAACAAAAGTGACTTAATAAACAAGGGGAAAACAAAGAGAAAGCCTTCTCATTACAAATAAAATTTACTGATATAAATTAGGCAGAAAGCCCGTGACTTTAGTCATGGGATGAAAGCCTTTATTTTGCTATAATTTGATTACGGAAAGGGGGTGAAAAGATGCTAAAAGGCATTAAGATTCGTTTATATCCAAACGAAAATCAAAAAGATAAACTATGGCAAATGTTTGGTAATAACCGCTTTGTTTGGAATCAAATGTTAGGAATGGCTAAGCAACGCTATCAAAACAATCCAAGTAGCCAATTTATAAATGGCTATCAAATGGATGCTTTGTTAAAACGATTAAAACAAGAATATCCGTTCTTGAAGGATAGCGATTCATCAAGCTTACAAATTGTTAATCATAATCTTGATCAAGCATTTAAAATGCTATTTAAGCATCGTGGTGGTTATCCGCAGTTTAAGAGTAGACGGACAGCTAAACAAGCATATACGGGAAAATCTACGATTTCTGTGGTTGCTAAGCGTTACTTAAAATTGCCAAAGTTAGGCGTTATCAAGTCTAGCAAAACTAATCAATTAACTAACTGTAAAATTAAACGTTATACTGTTAGCCATGATGCTACTGGTCGGTATTATCTATCGTTACAGTTAGAAGCACCAAAACCACTCTCACTACCTAAAACAGGTAAAAAAGTTGGCATTGATGTTGGAATAGCTGATTTAGCAATTAGTTCTGATGGAGAAAAGTTTGGTACTTTTAATGCTAAATGGTTAGAAAGACAAGCGCTCGTTTGGCAAAGCAAATATGCCAAGCGTAAATATTTAGCAACGATTGCCCAAAGGCAATGGAATCATAACCATAAAACGGTTAAAGAAGAACTGGATGACTATCAAAACTGGCAACGGGCACGAAAACAAAAGGCTCGCTATCAGCAACGGATAGCAAATAAGCGAAAAGACTACTTGCATAAGCTAACAACTAATTTAGTGAAAAAGTATGACGTGATTGTCATTGAAGATTTGAAAGCCAAGAACCTTCAAAAGAATCATCATCTAGCTAAATCAATTGCTAATGCAAGTTGGTACCAATTCCGAGCGATGCTTGAATACAAATGTGCTTGGTATGGTAAGAAGCTAGTAACTGTTAAGCCAAATCTTACAACACAAACCTGCCACCAATGTGGCTTTGTGATGGGAAAACATGGTAGTTCCAAGATTGTTCTTGGCGAAGAAGAATGGACCTGTCCTAAGTGTGGGATTCATCATGATAGAGATATTAATGCGGCAGTTAATATCTTAAACAAAGGAATAGACGCTATTGGCTAGGAACTAGCCATGGTAAAAGAGTGAAGTTCCGTAAGTTAGGTATTGTGAATACACATGTAAAAACCTAAATACTACTTCATGTTCCCAGAAACCACCGACTTTAGTCGGTGTGTAGTTCATTGGTAGATTGTTAATATAGTTAAATTATTTTTTAGCAATGTGTTTTACTAATCTTTATCGATTTTATGTTTATACTATAAGGTATATCATTGCTTTGTGCTTAAAATAGTAGAAATAAACAGAGGTGTAAAAATGGATTTTCAAAATATAAAATTAACACAACCACACTCTTCTCTTGATATTTACCACAGTAAAACGGACCGTGCATTACCAGCAATCGTGATTTTGCCTGGCGGGAGCTATAACCAGATTATGGAACGTGACTCTGAACGTGTTGCGTTAACTTTTGCAACTCACGCATGGCAAACATTTGTCGTTCGCTATCCAGTACTTGAACATAAAAATTATGAACAAGCAAAGATTGCTGTTGCTCAAGCGTTTGATTATATTACAACTCATGCGGAAGAATTAGATGTTAACACTCAGCAACTGGGGATCATCGGTTTCTCGGCTGGTGGGCAGGTTGCTGCAGCTTACAGTAATACGTCAGCTTCAAAAGCAAAATTTGCTGCATTAGGGTATCCGGTTATCCAACCTACAATTGATGAACGAATGGGGGTAACAACAGAGAATGTTGCAAACCTAGTTACGGCCCAAACACCGCCAACATTTATGTGGGGATCAATTAAGGACAAGGTGACACCATTTGTGGATCATTTACACGTTTACGTCGATGCCTTGGTTAAGCATGATGTGCCATTTGAACTTCACGAATTTAGTACGGGCGGACACGGAATTGCCCTGGCTAATGAGTATACGGGAATCGTCAATGATGACCGTGTTGATGAACACATGGGTAAATGGTTCCCGCTGTTTTTAGAGTGGTTTACAGAATTACATTTAGGATAAGGAAAAGAGATTAGGATAATAAGCACTATTCTAATCTCTTTATTATTTCCCGGGAAATTAAATTTGAATTTTTCGTGTTGCAACATGATCAATAAAGTTTTTATTGTGCTCGATGATTAACATTGGTGGACGAATTTCTTGAATCAATTTTATAATTTGTTCTTGATTATAAGTATCAAGGTAGTTTAGTGGTTCGTCCCGTAAGTATAGGTGGACGGGTTGCGCCAAAGAACGGGCGAGTTCAACTTTCTTTTGCTGCCCTATACTCATTTGCTCAATCGGAACATTAAATGTTGATCGCACCATTCCGAGTTTACGGAGAAGGTTAAGAAAGGTATCATAATCAATTTTGCTATTTTTGGCAAAATCTTGAAGGCTGCCATGGTTATATATATAATTTTGCCGAACAACACTAATTTTAATATTACTGCCAATGGTGATTTGTCCATCCTGCGTACCGTTAAAATCACCAAGAATAGCATGAAATAAGCTTGATTTCCCATTTCCATTGTTACCGCAAAGGATGACTTGTTCATGATTGCCGACTTTTAATGAAAGGTTGCTACAAAGAGGATGTCCAGGAAAATTTAGGGAAAGTTTGTCGATACTAAGTAAAGTCTGATGATGGGTAGGCTGAAGGTTGATTGTAAGCGGGACGACCTTTTCAACCTCTTGCAAAAGGCCTTGCCGATCTTCAATTGCCTTATCAAGGCGGCCCTTCATAATTGTTGACTTTTTCATCATCTTAGCAGCTTTTGCACTAATGAACCCCTTATCTGCGTGTGAATTATTTTTCTTCTCGTTTTCGGCTTGTTGTGCCCATTGCTGTTTTGTTTGGCGGACCTGTTTAAGATGGTGGATATCTTTTAAAAGCTGTTCATTAGTACTAATTGTTGTATTATCCCGCCGTTGTTTTTGAGCAAAGTGATTACTGTAATTTCCCTTGTCGAGAACTAGTTGATGCTGCTCAATCACTAATGTATGATCAATAATTTCATCGAGAAATGTTTGATCATGACTAGTAATAATGAATCCGCCCTTCTTTTGTTTAAGGTACTGGGCAATCAATGACCGTCCTGCTTGATCAAGGTGATTTGTCGGTTCATCAAGCAAGGGAAAGATCCCTTCTTGAGCAAATAAGCAAGCGAGCATTACCCGTGTTTGTTCACCGCCACTAAGGGTGTTAAATGGCTGCCATAATAAACCAGAATCGGTGTGCATCAAATTAAGCTCTCGTTCGACTTGCCATTGTTCAAGCTGGGGAACCATGTTGCTTAGGTTATTCCAAACAAAATCATCAGGATCTGCAACGTCAAATGGATAATAACCGAATTTTAAATTTGTTTGAACCTGACCTCGATAGTCAAGGCAGTTTTGTAATATCTTGAAAAAGGTTGTTTTGCTGCGCCCATTTCGTCCTAATAGCCCTAGCTTCCAGTCACTGCTGAGATTTAAACCGCAATCCTTAAAGAGCGGTGCTTATCCGGGATAGGCAAAAGTTAAGTTGTTAATCGTAATTGGTTCTATCAAAAAAATCACCCTTTCATGTATACGGGGAGAAAGGGTGGATAGTAAAAAAAGCCCACCACTCTGGGCAGACTTTTAAACTAATGGTAATTAATATCGCACTAGGTTCATTACGATCAGTCATTGAATATAATTCTACCCAGAGTATCTCCCCGTGTTAATCCACAGTAAGCGATACGTTAAATTGTGTAGAATTAAAATTTCAATGGATGATCCCTCCTAAAATTCAATGCACTAAATATAGCAAGTTAAAAATAAATTATCAATAATTAATTTATTCGCCATCAGCAATTTGATCCAACATTGGACGCGAAGGAATAAAGAAGAGTTGACCACCTAAAATATCAGAGAAAGTTAGGAGATAGTCATTTTGCTCAAGCATATTTTCAAGCATCTTCTTAGTGACTGTCCAATGACGTGAATAGCCGATAAAGAATGTTCCGGTGTTACCGGATGCAGGGTCTGAATATGGAACATTCATACGTACAATCTTCTGTTCAACACCATTAATTTCAGCTTGGGAAGCGACATTGTGGGCGTTCTTAAACTTTTCTTGTTCACTTAGTTCTAGGTCAGAAAACTTCTTTCGCCCGACAGCCTTTTCTTGATCTTCAGTAGTTAGCTTATTCCAAATATCCATATTATGTCGCCATTTTTGGGCAAAGGCATATGAGCCATTTTCAAAAGCAGGATCCTCATCACCGATAATGGCATATTCAGCAGCATCTTGTGGTTCAGGATTTTCGGTCCCATCAATAAAGCCAATAATAGCCCGGCCTTCAAAATAGCGGAATCCCTTTGTTTCATCAACAACGTTAGTAATGTCCTTAATAAAAAGCATAATTTGTGCCATAAACTCATAAACAACTGCTTCATCATTAGCACGAATGTGGAGGAAGATATCTCCTTCAGCAGCCGGCATTTTATATTTCGGACCAGTAAGTGTTTGATAGGCTTCTAGTTCTTTAGGCTTAGGGGCATTAGGGAAGAGGTAGTCCCATGCATCGCTGCTAAAACCAAGTGCGACCTTTAAATTACCTTTATTGTCACGAATTCGAAGAGAACGGGTAATAGCCTAGAAACGCTCGACAAATTCCTTAATTGCTTCCTGTTCTTTTGCCCGATCCTGGCGTTTTAATTTTAGTACAGTAAATTGGACGTGTTCACCAGCGTCTTTCCAAACGTCTTGAGCTTTACTGGGATTCATTACCATTAGCTTCATCCTCCTTAAAATTACTACAAGGTAATTATAGCATTCTTTAAGGATAATATTCTTAGATTAAGTTGAAGCCGTTTTCAAACTGAATTAAAATAAAATTGATATTAATTTTACAAAAGAGGCGGTTATTGTGCAAGAAACACAGACAAAGAAAAAACATCACTTTCATATGCCCTCTGCGTTTACAATTTTATTTTTAATTATTATTTTAATTGCAATTTTAACGTGGATTATACCAGCAGGAACATATGAGACGGATAAAGCAGGGAATATTATTTCTGGTACATATAAGGCAGTTATAAACAAACCTCAGGGAATTTGGGACATCTTTATGGCACCGGTGATCGGGATGGTCGGCGATAAAAAGACAGATGGAGCTATCTCAGTATCATTATTTATTCTTGTTATCGGTGGATTTCTGGGGGTAGTCAATAAGACGAATGCCTTAAATGAAGGAATTGGCTCGATTGTTCGCCGGTATAAAGGACGGGAAAAACAACTGATTCCAATTTTAATGCTTCTGTTTGCTCTTGGTGGATCAACATATGGAATGGGAGAAGAAACAATTGCTTTCTATCCTTTATTGATCCCCGTGATGATGGGGGTTGGCTTTGACTCAATTGTGGCGGTTGCTATTGCTTTAGTTGGAAGCCAAGTCGGGTGTTTAGCATCAACCGTTAACCCATTTGCCACCGGAGTAGCTTCTCAAACATTAAATATTTCTCCCGGTGATGGTTTAGTTTCCCGGGTAATACTTTTAATCATTACTATAACGATTAGTATCATTTACGTTTATCACTACGCATCAGTAATTGAAAAGGACCCCACTAAATCATTGGTTTACAATCAACGAGCAGAAGACGAAAAACACTTTTTAGTCAAGGCTGATCCTAATGATGACCATAAGATGAGCGGCCGACAAAAGACAGTTATTTGGCTATTTGGGATTACTTTTGTGGTGATGATTCTGGGGCTGATTCCATGGTCAAACCTTAATAGTCATTGGACATTTTTCGATAAATTTACAAAGTGGTTAGTTAATATTCCGTTTTTAGGCGATTTATTAGGTCATGATATGGCACCCCTTGGAACCTGGTACTTCAACGAGATTACTATGCTCTTCCTTTTCATGTCAGTCTTGATTATGGCTGTTTACCATATGAAAGAAAGCGAATTTATCGATGCCTTCATGTCTGGAATGAGAGATTTCTTGAGTGTTGCAATTATTGTGGCAGTTGCACGGGGGATTCAAGTAATAATGAATAATGGGATGATTACTGGTACAGTTCTTCATTGGGGAGAATTGGGGCTTCATGGATTATCACAAACGATCTTTATCATTTTGACTTATATTTTCTATATCCCAATGTCATTCTTAATCCCATCAACATCCGGTTTAGCCGCGGCGACAATGGGAATTATCGGACCGATGGGGCATTTCGCGCATGTTTCAGGTAGCCTTGTTATTACTGCCTATCAAGCAGCTTCAGGTTGGGTTAACCTTATTACCCCAACTTCAGGAGTTGTGATGGGGGCATTAGCGATTGCTCATATTAATGTCGGCATTTGGTGGAAATGGATGCTGAAATTAATGATTTATCTCTTTATTGCTACGTGCTTATTCTTAGGAATTGCTGCCTTGCTCTAGGAGGGGATTTGAATGGATAAAATTATTACAGAAGATGAACAAAAAGCTGCGGTTAAAACTTTAGAACGACTAATTTCTGTTCCATCATATAATCAACCAGCAGAAGAAGGCGCACCATTTGGTAAAGGAATTCGTAACGCCCTCGATGAGATGATGAAGATTTGTGATGAGTTAGGCTTTAAGACCTATGAAGATCCAGATGGGTATTATGGCTATGCGGAAGTTGGTAGTGAGGACAAAATTTTTGGTGTAATTTGTCATCTTGATACGGTTCCGGCAGGTGATTTAGGTAAATGGAAATATGATCCGTTTAAAGGCACAGTAATCAATGATGCAATTTATGGACGAGGATCACAAGATGATAAAGGTCCGGGGATTGCGGCTTTATATGCTGTTAAAGCATTAATAGATCAGGGATATCAATTTAATCAACGAGTTCGTTTTATTTATGGAACGGATGAAGAAATCCTATGGCGTGGAATTGCTGAATATAATAAAAAGGAAGCACCAATTGATAGTGGGATTTCTCCGGATGCTGAATTTCCATTAATTTATGCTGAAAAGGGGTTGCAACAATCTTATCTCGTCGGTCCCGGAACAGATAAATTAAAGCTCAACTTGAAAAATGCGTTTAATGCTGTCCCAGATAGTGCAGTGTACGATGGCCCAAAGCAGGACGAAGTGAAGGCTGCTTTAGATAAGCATGGCTTTGAATATACGACTGATGGCAATTCAATTACTGTTATTGGTAAGTCCGTTCATGCGATGATGGCACCCGAAGGAACGAATGCTATTTTGCGGTTAGCGATTGCGCTTGATGATGTTTTTGATTTTAAGCCCCTCGATTTTATTGGTCAGTTGTTTAAGGAAGATGCAACTGGAAGTAATGTTCTTGGCGATGTTCGCGACGAGTCTGGACAATTAACTTTCAATATTTCTAGTCTTGAGATTAATGAAAATGAAACGAGGATGCAAATTGATTTACGAATTCCCGTAACGATCGATCGCGATAATTTGCTAGCAAAATTAAGTGAGCAGGTAGCAGCTTACGATTTGCAGTATGTTCATTTTGATTATTTAGCACCACTGTATGTTCCAAAAGACAGTAAATTAGTTCAAACTTTGATGAAAGTTTATAAAGAACAAACTGGGGATGTTAATGCTGAACCGCAAATTTCCGGTGGAGCAACATTTGCCCGAACGATGAATAATTGTGTTGCCTTTGGGGGAATGTTACCAACAACTCCCGATTATATGCATCAAGCCAATGAACAGTGGCCATTGCCAGATATGTATAAAGCAATGGAAATTTATGCTCAGGCAATCAAGAAACTTTGTGTGGATTAAGTAAATGTTAAATTGAAAAGGGTAAAACGATGAATTAGTCATTGCTTTACTCTTTTTTAATAAAAAAATTATAAAAATATAATGTGTTAGAATTCACAATAAGCCCTAAAAGAGTCTTAAAATAGCGTTATCATTCGTTTTCATATTCTTTCATTTGAAGCGCGTTATAATAACAATGTAATGGATTACATTGTTTTACAATGAATATTTGTTAAGCGTTTGACATTTAAAAAAGTTCATTGTATATTATTGATGTACAGTAATGATAAACGTTTATCAAATACCTATAGAAAGAGTACCTACTAATTATGAATAACAAAAATTCTCTTGTTACTAAATTGGCGTTCCTGTCAGTTTCATTCATGGTTACGAGTGCTTATGCCATTCAAGGTTCTTTACCGCAATTAAAGGCGGCACTCGGAATATCACAGACACAGTCAGAATATTTAGTTACAACTCCATCGTTTGCCGTAATGATTTTTGTTGTCCTTTCACCATTACTTCAACAATGGTTCAACATTTCTGATAAAAAGATTATTATGGGCGGGGTTACAATTGTTGGTCTTGCCGGCATTGTTCCCATTTTTGCGAATGACTACACTGCGATTTTAATTTCCCGGTTAGTTTTAGGAGCAGGGTTTGGTTTATATAACTCTCAAGCAATTTCGATGATTTCAGTTTGGTATGAAGGTACAACCCGAGCTCAAATGCTTGGTTGGCGTGCTGCGGCTGAACAAATCGGTCAAGCTTGTACCCTAGCAATTGCTGGATTGATCCTTAGCTATGCAGGTTGGCATGCATCATTTGCCATTTACCTTCTTGCTTTCGTTGTTCTTTTCTTCTTTGCCGTTCGTGTTCCTGACGATAGCAAAGCACAGGATAATGACGTTGCCGAAGATGATCTTGCTGAAGAATTAACTGAAGCGGAAGAACCAATTAAAAAGATTAGTCCAGTAGTTTACCTACTTGTTCTCTTTGCCTTCCTCTTGGTTGTAGACTATGTTGGAATGGAAAACCGGTTCCCTGGTCTAGCAGTTGCAATTAAGGGCAGCAGCTATACTGGTTCATCGATGTTCCTTTCCTTGATGTTAATTGGGGCAACGCTTGGTGGTTTATTCTACGGATCAATTAATAAAGTATTAGGTTTTAACACTGTTTACCTTGGTCTTGGGTTAATGGCCATTTCGAACTTCTTATTTGCCTTCGCAAACGGCAACTTTGTAATGTTAGTAATTGGTTTGCTTTTAATCGGTTTCCCA
>Ga0073907_1003828_pt1 | contig 11651 bp, 10 predicted proteins | sample GluameincwithD2O_FD_65483 | JGI IMG/M metagenome (GOLD analysis project Ga0073907, IMG submission 65483) | Mouse cecum microbial communities from Vienna, Austria - Glucosamine amended microcosms incubated with D2O | ecosystem: Host-associated > Mammals > Digestive system > Large intestine >... | reverse complement strand
GCTGAATAGAATCTATCCAAAGATTTCGATGACGGAGATTGAAATTATGGAGAATGAAATGCACCGTCAAATAGCGCCATCATATGTCCAATTCCTGACTTCATTCTCTAATGGGCTTGACATATTTAATGGAACACTTGCACTCTACGGATATCGCTATAGTTTCAAACGAGATGAAACGCATGCTCAACAGCCATTCAACTTAGCATGGCTCCAAATTGAGAAACCGCGGAACTCAACAGATGACATGTTTTTCATTGGAACCTATAATTGGGATTATTCTTTTCTATATGTGACTCCTGACCAGAAGGTACATTTCTGTCACAGGGAGGATGCTACGAGTCTTTTTACATGGGATTCTATTGAAGATATGCTTCTGAGCGAAATTAAGAGAATCTACACTCTTTTTGATGACAGAGGTGTGGCGATTGACCCGAAACATCCAACTACCCCTATAATATAAAATCGACATAACACCGCAAAACCATGGAATCAAAGTACGAAGAAATTAGGAATTTAATGTTTAAACTGTCTCATTTAGGAGTGTGGAATTTCTCTGAAGATGGTGGATTCTTTATTGGGAAAGCCCCCCATCGCGGGATAAGAGCCTGGCAGAATAAAATCTATCCAAAGATTTCGATGACGGAGATTGAAATTATGGAGAATGAAATGCACCGTCAAATAGCGCCATCATATATCCGATTTCTTACTTCATTCTCTAATGGGCTTGATATATTTAATGACACACTCGGACTCTACGGATATCGCTACAGTTTCAGACGGGATGAAACACATAATCAGCAACCATATAACTTAGTCTGGTTAAACCGATTTCAGAGACCATTGAACATAACCGTTGACATGTTTTTCATTGGAGAATATAACTGGGACCATTCTTTTCTATATGTGACTCCTGACCAGAAGGTACATTTCTGTCACAGGGAGGATGCCACAAGTCTTTTTACATGGGATTCTATTGAAGATATGCTTCTGAGCGAAATTAAGAGAATCTACACCCTTTTTGATGACAGAGGTGTGGCGATTGACCCGAAACATCCAACTACCCCTATAATATAAAGTCGACAGTTCCCACACAATAACACATAAGCCGACAACAGCCTAAAAGCCATTTGTCAAGGCTATCCCTCCCACAGCCCCGCAGGATACAGTAAGAAATACTTCTCACCATCCTGCGGGGATTCTTAGTTGATATAATTTAATTAGCATATTTTTAGCATACATTTCAGACTAAGCGTTAATTATTTTAAAAGTTTGTTGAATTTCGACAGAAAATCATTAACTTTGGAAGAAAATTTGCGCACTTAAATCTATAACTTTCAAAAACTTACCTTAAACGGCTAATTTACTATCATTTAGTAATATCCGCAAAGAGAGCGGAAACAATGCCGTCCACACAGGTTATAGTTATTTTTTTACACCTCATGAATCTAAGTAAACGTATCACATTCCTTACCATAGCGGCTGCGGCCTCTCTGGGAGCATTTGCCGATGGAAAGTCCTACACTTCTCAGATATGGTCGCCAGACCTCGGCAACGGCCAGTACAAAAACCCGATTATCGATGCCGACTACTCCGATCCGGACGTGGTCCGTGTCGGCGATGACTACTACATGACCGCATCAAGCTTCTGCGACATACCCGGTCTGCCCATCCTGCACTCAAAGGACCTTGTCAACTGGACAATCATCGGCCATGCCATAGCCGAGATGCCGGAATATGCACAGGCCGCACCCGACCCCAGCCACGGCAACCATGTCTGGGCGCCCGCAATCCGCTATCACAATGGAGAATTCTACATCTATTACGGCGATCCCGACCTCGGCATCTTCATGACAAAGACCAAGAATCCGGCAGGGCCGTGGGAACCGCTCGTCCATGTCCACAAGGCTAAGGGCATCATCGACACATGCCCCTTCTGGGATGAGGACGGCAAGGCATACATAGCCCACGGATATGCAGGCAGCCGCGCCGGAGTCAAGAGCATCCTCGGAATGATTGAAATGACTCCCGACGGAACTTCGACAATCGGTCAGGACCGCGTCATCTATGACGGCCACATCGAAAACGAGACCATCGAAGGTGCGAAAATGTATAAAGTCGGAGACTGGTACTACATCTTCTCGCCCGCAGGCGGTGTCGCAACAGGATGGCAGGAAGTTCTGAGATCAAAAAGTCCTTGGGGACCTTACGAGGTGCGCAACGTGATGGATCAGGGCAAATCAAGCGTCAACGGACCTCATCAGGGCGCATGGATCGACACTCCCGACGGCAAGGAACACTGGTTTATCCACTTCCAAGACAAAGGCCCTTGGGGACGTGTAGTCCACCTCCAGCCAATGGAATGGCGCGAAGACGGCTGGCCTGTGATCGGCGTCGACCCTGACGGCGACGGACGCGGCGAACCCGTCATGAAATATCGCAAACCGAATGTCGGAAAGACATATCCCGCGGTCAATCCTGTCGAAAACGACGAATTTGACGGCACTACATTAGGTCTACAGTGGCAGTGGAAAGGAAATCCCAGCGCCCTCTGGTATTTCTGCGAAGCCAACACGTCGAAACTCCGTCTGTTCTCACACAAGACAAGCGACAGCCCTCGCCTCTATGACGCTGCCAACCTCCTTCTTCAGAAATTCCCCGGTGAAAACTTCACCGCAACAGCCAAAGTACAGTTCTGTCCGCGCAAGCGCAACGGAAAAGTCGAGGCCGGCGAACGCGCAGGTATAGCTGTGATGGGATATAACTACGGCGCGCTCGCCCTCGAAAGCCGTGCCGACGGTATCTATCTCACCGAAGTCGGTGCGAAAAGTGCCAACAAGGGCACTAAGGAGAATGAAATCGAAGCCGTGAAACTCGACGGAGGCGACAAGGAAATGTATCTCCGTGTCCAGATCAAACGGACAGGTGTCAAGAACCCGACATCGAAAGACGACTACAAGGGAGAGGCAATCTTCTCGTACAGCTTCGACGGCAAGAAATTCACAACCTTCGGACAGCCCATCAGCCTTACAAGCGGCCACTGGATCGGCTCAAAGGTCGGTCTGTTCTGCGTCCGCAACTGGGAAAGCAATGACAGCGGCTGGCTCGATGTCGACTGGTTCCGTATAACCAAATAAAACAGACCGGCACACAGCCCGGTCACACAAAATGAACGCAATGAAAATAAAGCTCATAACACTTCTTATCATGCTTCTTCCGGCAGCAATGGGACTCAAGGTCTCCGCTGCCGAATACAAGCATGATATCTATGTCAACCAAGACGGTTCGGGCGACTACACAACAATCACCGAAGCCCTCGAAGGAATCCGTGCCTATATGGACTATACGGTTACCGTCCACATCGCCAACGGCACATATAAAGAAAAAATAATCATTCCCTCTTGGCTTAAAAATGTAAGCTTCATCGGTGAAGACCCGGAAAAGACCGTCATAACCTTCGACCATCACGCAAACATCGACAAGATGGGCACATTCCGCACCTATACCGTGAGAGTCGATGCCAACGACGTGCTTTTCAAAAACCTGACAATCGAAAACAACGCCCCACAGCTCGGACAGGCCGTTGCTCTCCACACCGAAGGCGACAAGATACGTTTTGTCAACTGCCGTTTCCTTGGAAATCAGGACACGATTTTCACCGGAGGCAAAAACGCGCGCCTCTATTTTGCCGACTGCTACATCGAAGGGACAACCGACTTCATCTTCGGTCCGGCGACAGCCTATTTCAAGAACTGCGACATTTTCAGCAAGCGTGATTCCTATATCACAGCCGCCTCGACTCCCGGCGATGTCAGATTCGGCTACATATTCGACAGCTGCAAGCTCCGCGCTGCCGACAATGTGAAGAAAGTCTACCTCGGCCGTCCGTGGCGACCCTACGCCCACACGGTGTTCATCAACTGCGAGATGGGCTCGCACATCCGTCCCGAAGGCTGGCACAACTGGAACAACGCCGACAACGAACGCACAGCCCGCTACGGCGAATATGGCTCACACGGCCCTGGCGCAGCGCAGTCAGGACGTGTCGGCTGGGCGATGAATATCACCGATGCTGACGCAGCCGCCTACCGCAGTCTTACAGAAGTATTCTCTGTAACCTCCGGCTGGAATCCAACAAAATGACAAAACAATGACATCAATTCTCTCCTTTCTTCTTAATCTGACAACAACTAATCAAATCACAATACTTATTAATCATGAAAGCTCTAAACAAACTCACCGCTCCCAAAGCAGTGGCCCCCGAAAGAATCATCCAATTCGGCGAAGGCAACTTCCTCCGCGCATTTGTTGACTGGATCATCAAGAACATGAACGACAAGACCGACTTCAACTCATCGGTTGTAGTAGTTCAGGGTACACCCGACGCATTCGTCACCCAGCTGCTTGAGGGACAGGACTGCCTCTATCACGTAAATCTTCAGGGCCGTCTTGACGGTGAGGTGGTAAACTCACTCACCCGCATCGATGTGATCAGCCGCGCACTCAGCCCGTTCACTCAGTTCGATGCCTTCCTCGCGCTCGCCGATCAGCCCGAAATGCGCTTCGTTATCTCAAACACAACCGAAGCAGGTATCGCATTCGACCCCGAATGCAAGCTGTCTGACCGCCCCGCAGCTTCTTATCCCGGCAAGCTCACACAGCTTCTCTACCGTCGATTCAAGACTTTCAACGGTGCAGCCGACAAGGGCTTCATCATCATGCCCTGCGAGCTTATCTTCGAAAACGGCCATCACCTCAAGGAAATCATCTTCAAATACATCGACCTCTGGAAAGAGGAACTCGGCTCTGACTACGAGGCATTCAAGAGCTGGTTCAGCGAAAGCTGCTACGTATGCGCCACACTCGTTGACCGCATCGTTCCGGGCTTCCCCCGCAAGGACATCAACGAAATTCAGGAAAAACTCGGCTACAGAGACAACCTCGTCGTTCAGGGCGAAGCATTCCACCTCTGGGTCATCGAACGCGCGTCAAACATCTCGATCGAGCAGCTCCGCGCCGAATTCCCCGCTGAAAAGGCAGGCCTTCAGGTTCTCATCACTGACTCTGAAGCTCCTTACCACGAACGTAAGGTCACCCTTCTCAACGGTCCTCACACCGTCCTTTCACCTGTCGCATTCCTCAGCGGCGTGAACATCGTGCGCGATGCCTGCAACCACCCCGTCATCGGCAAATATATCAACAAGGTGCAGTTCGACGAACTCATGCAGACCCTCAACCTCCCGATGGAAGAGCTTCAGAAGTTCGGCGCTGACGTGCTTGAGCGCTTCAATAACCCCTACGTCGACCATCAGGTGACTTCAATCATGCTCAACTCATTCCCGAAATACCAGACCCGCGACCTCCCCGGCCTCAAGACTTATCTCGAACGCAAGGGCGAACTTCCCAAAGGTCTCGTGCTCGGCCTCGCAGCCCTCATCACCTACTACAAGGGCGGCAAGCGTGAAGACGGCACTGAAATCGTTCCGAAGGACGACCAGAAGATCATGGATCTCCTCACCGAACTCTGGGCTACAGGCGACACCCGCAAGGTGGCTGAAGGCGTACTCGCTGCCAAGGATCTCATCTGGGGCGAAGAACACGGCGATCTCAACAACATCCCCGGTCTCACCGACCTCGTCACCGAATACCTCAACTCCATTCAGGAAAAGGGTATGCTCGAAACTGTCAAAGAAGTAGTTGAAGCTTAATCTCAGCCCGGATGAAGGACTTTCTTAAAATCAATCTCGCCGACAACGTCGCAGTCGCAATCAGCCCGCTCTCGGCAGGCACGACTGTCAACGTCGACGGTGACGACATAACACTTGTGGCCGACATTCCTGCCGGCCACAAGTTCGCCCTTTGCGAAATCGCCGAGGGTGAAAACGTGATCAAATACGGTTTCCCTATCGGCCATGCACGCCACGCAGTGAAAAAGGGCGCGTTCCTTGACCACAACGACATCAAGACAAATCTTGAAGGTCAGCTCGACTATTCAGACATCTCTATCGACAACCCGTCGCCCGAAGCCCCCGGCGCTGCCCTCAAGGGAGCGGAAGCCACATTCATGGGCTACGAGCGTCCCGACGGTCAGGTCGGCATCCGCAACGAAATCTGGGTAATCCCCACCGTAGGCTGTGTCAACGGCATCGCAAAGCAGATTGTCGACCGTCTCAACGCCGAGACTAAGGCTGAAGGCGTGGACGGCATCTTCGCTTTCCCACACAACTACGGCTGTTCACAGCTCGGCGACGACCACGAGAACACCAAAAAGATTCTCCGCGACATGGTGCTCCACCCCAATGCGGGCGGAATCCTCGTCATCGGTCTCGGCTGCGAAAACAACCAGCCTAAGGTCTTTGAGGAATTCTGTGGCGACTATGACCGCAACCGTGTCAAATTCATGGTGTGTCAGGAAGTCGAGGGCGACGAAGTTGAAGCCGGCCTCGAAATCCTCCGCAGCCTCTACGAGCAGGCCCGCACCTTCGAGCGCACACAGCAGCCCGCGTCAAAACTCCGCATCGGCCTCAAGTGTGGCGGCTCTGACGGATTCTCGGGCATAACCGCCAACCCGCTCCTCGGAGAATTCTCCGACTGGCTCTGCGAACAGCAGGGTGGAACTACCGTGCTCACCGAAGTGCCCGAAATGTTCGGCGCCGAGACAATCCTCATGCGCCGCTGCGCCGACGACAAGCTTCTCGGCGAAACCGTCTCGCTCATCAACAACTTCAAGGAATACTTCCTCAGCCACGGAGAGCCCGTCGGCGAAAACCCCTCGCCCGGCAACAAGGCGGGAGGTATCTCCACTCTTGAAGAAAAAGCCCTCGGCTGCACCCAGAAGTCGGGCAAGAGCCCTGTATTCGGTGTGATGGAATACGGCGAACGCATCCACAACCACGGACTCAACCTCCTCTCCGCCCCCGGCAACGACCTCGTGGCTTCGACCGCGCTCGCTGCAGCAGGCTGCCAGATGGTGCTCTTCACAACAGGCCGTGGAACTCCATTCGGCACTTTCGTCCCCACGATGAAGGTTTCGACCAACTCCGGACTTGCCGCCCGCAAGCCGACATGGATCGACTTCAACGCCGGACGTCTCGCTGAGGACAGCACAATGGCTGATGTCCTCGCCGACTTCGTGGCCTACGTGCTCAAAGTAGCTTCAGGCGAACAGGTTAATTCCGAAAAGAGCGGCATCCACGAAATCTCGATTTTCAAAAACGGAGTCACACTCTGATTCCATTCCCCCTACGGTGGTTACAGCCTCCCCGGCGCTTCCCCGAAGCGCCATGAGAGCGGTAACCACCATAATCACATTTTTCTCTCAACCTCCCACTTCTAACCTCTTAAAACCAAAAACATCCACGCATGAAACCTTTCATGGACGAAAACTTCCTGCTGCAGACCGAAACCGCACAGAAGTTATATCACGAACACGCAGCTAAAATGCCCATCATCGACTACCACTGCCACCTCATCCCCAAGATGGTTGCCGATGACCACCGCTTCAAATCAATCACCGAAATCTGGCTCGGCGGCGACCACTACAAGTGGCGTGCAATGCGCTCAAACGGCGTAGACGAACGCTTCTGCACCGGAACTGACACCTCTGACTGGGAAAAATTCCAGAAGTGGGCCGAAACCGTTCCCTACACCTTCCGTAACCCCCTCTACCACTGGACTCACCTCGAACTCAAGACAGCTTTCGGCATCGACAAGCTTCTCAACCCCGAGACCGCCCGTGAAATCTTTGATGAATGTAACGACAAGCTCCTCAACGATCCCTCGATGACCGCACGCGGACTCATGCGCCGCTACAACGTGGAGACTGTCTGCACCACCGACGATCCCGTCGACTCGCTCGAATACCACAAGCAGGTGCGCGAAAGCGGATTTGAAATCAAGATGCTCCCAACATGGCGTCCCGACAAGGCTATGGCCGTTGAAGTACCCGCCGAATTCCGCGCATACGTCGAGAAGCTCGCTGAAGTTTCAGGCGTTGAAATCAACAAGTTCAACGACATGATCGACGCTCTCCAGAAGCGCCACGACTTCTTCGAGGAAATGGGCTGCCGTCTCTCTGACCACGGCATCGAGGAATTCTATGCCGAAGACTACACCGATGCCGAAATCGAAGCAATCTTCGACAAGGTTTACGGCGGCAAAGAGCTCACCAAGGAAGAAATCCTCAAGTTCAAGAGCGCCATGCTCGTCATCTTCGGCGAAATGGACTACGAATCAGGCTGGACACAGCAGTTCCACTACGGAGCTATCCGCAACAACAACACCAAGATGTTCAAGCTCCTCGGCCCTGACACCGGTTTCGACTCGATCGGCGAATTCACCACTGCCAAGGCATGTGCCAAATTCCTCGACACACTCAACACCCGTGGCAAGCTCACAAAGACCATCCTCTACAACCTCAACCCCTGTGCCAACGAAGTTATCGCAACCATGCTCGGCAACTTCCAGGACGGCACTGTGGCCGGAAAGATCCAATTCGGTTCAGGCTGGTGGTTCCTTGACCAGAAAGACGGTATGGAGAAGCAGATGAACGCCCTCTCACTCCTCGGTCTGCTCAGCCGCTTCGTCGGCATGCTCACCGACTCGCGCTCGTTCCTCTCATACCCCCGCCACGAATATTTCCGCCGCACTCTCTGCAACCTCGTCGGAAACGACGTTGAAAACGGTCTCATCCCCTACACAGGCTACGAAGAAAACCGAGTAAACCAGATGATCGAGGATATCTGCTACAACAACGCCAAGAACTATTTCAAATTCTAATCTATGGCATCAGCAGCAACCTCCCCCCTTGCAGCAGCAAACAAAAAGATGACCAACTTCCGCTGGACCATCTGCGCGCTGCTTTTCCTCGCGACCACAGTCAACTACATGGACCGTCAGGTGCTTTCGCTCACTTGGAAAGAGTTCATTTCTCCCGAGTTCCACTGGACCGACGCCAACTATGGTCTGATCACAGCCGTCTTCTCCATCGTCTATGCCGTGGCCAACCTTCTTGCCGGCCGCTTCATCGACTGGATGGGCACCAAGAAAGGCTACCTCTGGGCAATCGGCGTATGGTCGGCCGGCGCATGTCTCCATGCGGTCTGCGGTGTGGCTACTGAAGCCACGCTCGGCATCCACGACGCTGCCGGACTCGTCAAAGCCACCGGCGACGTTGCAATGACAATTGCTACCGTATCTGTCTACTTCTTCCTCGCCGCCCGCACCATCCTCGCTCTCGGTGAGGCCGGAAACTTCCCCGCAGCCATCAAGGTGACTGCCGAATACTTCCCCAAGCGTGACCGTGCCTACGCCACATCCATCTTCAATGCAGGATCGGCTGTCGGCGCCCTCATCGCACCCTTCACCATCGGCCCGCTCGCCAAATTCTTCCAGAGCATCGGCTGGGGCAACGGATGGGAAATGGCCTTCATAATCATCGGTGCTCTCGGCTTCGTCTGGATGGGATTCTGGGTAGTCCTCTACAAGAAACCCGCTGAAAATCCCCACGTCAACGCTGCCGAGCTTGCCTACATCGAGCAGGACAACGAGACTGCCGACGAAAGCGCAAAGCAGAAAGCCGAAGTCGAGGACAGCGAGACAGCCACAATCCCCTTCTGGAAGTGTTTCAAATACCCCCAGACATGGGCCGTGTTTGTCGGCAAGTTCATGACCGACGGTGTGTGGTGGTTCTTCCTCTTCTGGACACCCGCCTATATCACCGACGTGTTCAAGCTCTCGACTTCATCGGGCGAAGGCATGGTCATGATCTTCGTGCTCTACCTCATCACCATGCTCTCGATCTACGGCGGCAAGCTCCCGACCATATTCATTGACCGCGCCGCGCGCCGTGGAGTCAACATCGACCCCTACGCCGCTCGCATGCGCGCAATGCTTATCTTCGCAGTGTTCCCCCTCCTCGCACTTCTTGCACAGCCCCTCAGCTCCGCATCGCCTTGGCTTCCCATCATCATCATCGGTATAGCCGGTGCGGCTCACCAGTCATGGAGCGCCAACATCTACTCTGTCGTGGGCGACATGTTCCCCAAATCGACCATCGCCACCATCATCGGTATCGGCGGTATGGCCGGTGGTCTCGGATCATTCCTCATCAACTACGGCAGCGGTATCCTCTTTGACTATGCCGCACAGACCAACATGTCATTCATGAGCTATGAAGGCAAACCCGCCGGATACTTCATCGTATTCTGCATCTGCGGTGTCGCTTATCTCGTAGGCTGGGCAATCATGAAGCTCCTCGTTCCCCGCTACAAAAAAATCGAAGTATAAGCCAATTTAAATAATTGTAAATAACATATTACGATTTACCCTAAAAAGGCAATGCCGAAATCCAAGGATTTCGGCATTGCCTTTTTGTTCATTTTGTACATTCTCATTAAATTCCATAGAAATCTAATTGCGACTGATATAAATTTTAATTATCTTTGCGACCACAACTGATAGAGTTCGGTTGTTTTTACATATTCATAACAAAAGCGTTTTTTGCTTTATCCTTTAATAGAAAATCGCCAAATTTTTATAGTCGAAGGATTAGCAGTCACAAAACGCTCATGCTTGCCTATATCCACCCCCGGCAAGGGGCAAGGTCGATATATCGGCATGGCGTGAGGGTGGACTGTTTATTTCGACTAAGGCGTTTGGCGATGCCTCTATTAAGATAAACAGCACGAAGTCCCTGCGCTTTTTGTATTTCTTAACCTTAATACGATTATTGTCATACAGAGGGGACACGATGGCAGCCTTATTTACACATGAGAACGTTTTACAGTATACGCAGTAAGTACAAGTGCAAGTGCATTTCACTCATATAGCAGAGTGATGTCAGTCAGATTCAATCGGGTTTAAATTCAATTTTTATCATACATGTCTGGATGTGACCGTAAATATGCGCATATCCAAATGACTTAATATCTGCGTAAAAAATGAAATTCAAATGTAACTCATGCCAACACATGTTCTGGCATGAAGCGGACAAAAATGAATGTTTCTGCCCTAAATGCGGCAATACAAGCACCCGTCATACAGAAGAAAAAGAAGAGGGACAAGGTGCTTTCTGCAACGAATGTGGAACAGAAATCCCCTCATGCTCCGCAACCTGTCCAATTTGCGGATGCCCAGTATCTTCCACTAAAATCCGGCATTGCCATGAATGTGGTGCTGAGATGACAGATTCCGTACATGTTTGTCCACAATGCGGATGCCCCGTGACACCTGCCGCCCCGCTACCGATCTCACCTCTACCTCCTGTATCCATTACGCAAACGGCATCTCCTATGGAGATTGAAGAGCAGGAATTGTCTCTTCCTCCAAGGAGCAAGGCTTTATACTGGTTTATCGGTGGTATTGTCGCGATTATGCTGGTTGGTTTCGGTTTATTTCATTCCGCAACCGACTTTTTCAAGGAGAAAATCTCAGCCTCGGAATCAGTCGCAGAAACTCCCCGACAAGTTGTAATTGACGGAACAAACCTGCGGCTGCGGTATGCTCCACATCCTAATGCTGAGACATACAAGCGTACAACCGTCCGCGACAGCAGGTATAGCTTAAAAAAATAGCCGTCCAGGTTTTGGGCGGCTATTTTTGTGAGAGTTTCCAGCGGTCGGGAAGCAGGTCGCGGTATTTTTCGATCGGGG
>Ga0073907_1003811_pt1 | contig 11721 bp, 10 predicted proteins | sample GluameincwithD2O_FD_65483 | JGI IMG/M metagenome (GOLD analysis project Ga0073907, IMG submission 65483) | Mouse cecum microbial communities from Vienna, Austria - Glucosamine amended microcosms incubated with D2O | ecosystem: Host-associated > Mammals > Digestive system > Large intestine >... | reverse complement strand
AACAACAAAAATACTTTTGGTTCGACAAAAACGGCTGCCATTAGCAATTTTGTTGTTGCAAAAGGGAGACGACCGCATTAAAATTAAGAAAGGAGCATTTTTTATGAGAGCAAAAGGAGTAAGACTGCACGCGGCAAATGATCTGAGGCTTGAGGAATTCGAGCTCCCGGAGATCAAAGAGGATGAGATTCTGGTAAAGGTAGTGTCTGACAGCATCTGTATGTCTACCTACAAATGTGCCATTCTGGGGCCGGAGCACAAGAGGGTTCACGATGATGTGGCAGAGCATCCGGCCATTATGGGACATGAATTTGCCGGCGATATCGTGAAGGTGGGGAAGAACCATCAGGATACCTTCGCCCCTGGTATGAAGTTTACACTTCAGCCGGCACTGAATTATAAGGGGACCATGTGGAGCCCGGGGTATTCCTATGAATTTTTCGGGGGGGATACGACCTATTGTATCATTCCGGCAGAGGTAATGGAGCTTGGCTGCCTGCTGGAGTACAAAGGGCGCGCCTACTATGAGGCGTCCCTGGCAGAGCCTATGTCATGCAGTATCGGGGCCTTTAATGCGGCATACCACACCCGGATGGGTGTGTATGAGCACGAGATGGGGATCAAGGAAAACGGCAAGCTTGCCATTATGGCGGGAGCCGGTCCCATGGGACTGGGCGCACTGACCTATGCCCTGCACCGTGATGTGAGGCCCTCCCTGGTGGTGGTGACAGACCTGAACCAGGAACGTCTCGACCGGGCGGAGGAGCTGTTCCCGCCGGCCGAATATGAGGGAGAGGGAATCTCACTGCATTTCGTCAACACAGGAGAGTGTGAGGATCCCGTGGCGGAGCTTCTCTCTATCTCCGGCGGCACCGGGTACGACGATGTACTCTGCTATGCGCCGGTGGCAGCAGTGGTACAGCAGTCCGGCGATATCCTTGGAAGGGACGGGTGCCTGAACTTCTTTGCGGGACCAACGGACAATAAGTTTAGTGCATCCATGAATTTCTATGACGTTCACTACAATTCCACCCATGTCATGGGAACTACCGGGGGAAATACGGCGGATATGATCGAATCCCTGGAGCTGACGGCAGCCAAACGGATCGATCCGGCGGTTATGGTGACGCATATTGGAGGACTGGACGCCGCGGCAGAGACGACACTGAACCTGCCGAAGATCCCGGGGGGAAAGAAACTGATCTACACCCATCTGTCCATGCCGCTCACCGCGCTGGATGAGCTGCGGAAGGCAGGAGAGGAGCGGAAGGACCACCGCTATGGGGCGCTGGCGGATATTGTTGAGGCCCACAAAGGACTTTGGTGCCCGGAAGCGGAGGAATATCTGCTGGAAAATTTTGTTGAGAAGTAGAAACGCTGAAATTCTCTTTTCCATGGATTTTGGCGGGAGGGAGAACATATGGATTCAATGGATACACGCAGAAAACAGATCGTGGAACTGGTGAACCGGCTGGGTTATGTGCGTTTCATACAGATCAAAGAGAATTTTCCCAATGTGTCAGAGATGACGCTGCGGACCGATCTTAAAGCTCTGGATCAGGAGAAGAAGATCGTTCGGATCCATGGCGGTGCGAAGTCGGTCCAGCTTGTCATCGGGACGGACGATTATCTGAACAACCGCTCCATACGGAATCAGGACGAGAAGGAAGAGATCGCGGAGAAGGCGGCGGGGCTGATCAAACCGGATACGGCGGTGTTTCTTGATTCCGGCAGTACGACGACGATGCTGGCCCGCCTGTTTCCCGATCAGTCGAACCTGATCTATACGACGGGACTCAGCTGTGCCACGGAGCTGGCCGGGCTGTCGGAGCCCACGGTGCTGATCCCGGGGGGAAAGCTGAATCGGTACAGTGTCAGCGTGTACGGCACATCGGTTGTAAAGGAGCTGGAGATGGTGAATTTTCACCAGACATTCCTTGGGGTGATGAACTTTGAATATCAGACCGGTTTTACCTGTGGCAACCAAGAGGAGGCCATCCTCAAGCGCACTGCCATACGGCAGTCGGAGGAGGTCATCGTGCTGATGGATTCCTCCAAGCTGGACCGGAAGGGGACCTATTCCATCTGCGGACTGGATGATATCGATATCCTTGTGTCGGACGGCCATCTGCCGCCGGATTTCCGAAAGGAATGCCGGGATCACAAGGTAACGGTGCTCTGAGATAATTTTGTTTTCTGTTGTGGCTTCCTTTGGATCATGCAGTGAAAAACTGTATAAAAGGAGGTCGTATTGTGAAAAATAAAGTACAACAATTTGGTAAATTCCTATCGGCTATGGTGATGCCGAATATTGGTGCCCTCATTGCGTTTGGATTTCTGGCGGCGCTGTTTATCGATACCGGATGGATCCCGAATAAGAATTTCAGTTCCATGGTATCTCCTATGCTGACGTATCTGATTCCAGTACTTATCGCCGCCACCGGCGGCAAAATGGTGGGGGGCGACAGGGGGCGCGTAGTGGCGGCTATCGCTGTCATCGGTGCCATCATGAGCAACACAGAGATTACCATGCTGATGGCAGCCATGCTGGTAGGCCCTCTCAGCGGTTTCTGTATCAAGAAATTCGATGAGCGGATGGAAGGACATATGCCGGCGGGCTTTGAGATGCTGATCAATAACTTCTCTGTGGGTATCTTCGGCCTGGTTCTGGCACTGCTGAGCTATATTGCCATCGGGCCGCTGATGAGCGGGATCCTCGCCGTCCTGACAGCTGGGGTCAACGTCCTTGTCAATCACGGACTTCTGCCGCTGGTTTCCATATTTATCGAGCCGGCGAAGGTGCTGTTCCTGAACAATGCCATCAATCACGGGGTGTTTACCCCTATCGCCACCGGGCAGGCAGAGGAGCTTGGCAAATCCATTATGTATATGCTGGAGGCCAATCCGGGACCGGGTCTGGGGGTACTGCTGGCCTACATGTTCTGTTGTCGTGACAAGGGAACGAGGCAGTCGGCGCCGGGTGCCGTGATCATCCATCTCTTCGGGGGGATCCATGAGATCTATTTCCCGTATATACTGATGAATCCCGCCGTGATCATCGCTCCTATCGCAGGCAACATGGCAGCTATCTTCTGGTTTAATATGATGAACTGCGGGTTGAGGGGACCAGCTTCACCGGGCTCCATAATCGCCTATCTGATGATGACACCCGGGCCGGATATGTGGAAGGTTATTGTGGGCGTGGTGCTGGCTGCCGCCATATCCTTCGCGATCGCGGCGCCTATTGTGAAGATGGCGGGAAGTAAGAGTCTGGAGGATGCTCAGAATAAGGTGGCGGCCAGAAAGGCAGAGGCAAAGGGGCAGGCCGCCATGGCGAAACAGGGTATCTCATCCGACATAAACGGTTCTGCTATAAAAAAGATTATTTTCGCCTGCGACGCCGGAATGGGCTCCTCCGCCATGGGGGCAACGAAGTTTAGAAAGCGGATCCAGGGGATCCGGCCGGACATTACCGTGGCAAATACCTCCGTGGACAATATTCCCGGAGACTGCGATATCGCGGTGGTGCAGGTGACGCTGGTGGAACGGGCAGAGAGGTCCGCACCGCAGGCACAGATCATCACCATTGGAAATTTCCTGAGTGATCCGAATCTCGATGCTCTCTATGAGAAGCTTGACAGAGCGGACACTGCGGTTACCGCTGCAGAGGGCAGTGCGGGGCAGGCTGAGCAGGACGGAGCCGGCGGGGACGGCCGGGATGTGATCACAGCGGCAGGCATCCGGCTGAACCAGCCTTCCGTATCGAAGGAGGAGGCGATCCAGTCGGCGGGTGAACTGCTGGCGGAGCTGGGCTATGTGGACGCTTCCTATGTGGATGCCATGCAGGAGCGGGAGAAGATCGTGACGACTTATATGGGAATGGGCGTGGCCATCCCTCACGGGACGACACAGGCCAAGGGGACGGTAAAGAAAACCGGGATCGTTCTTCTTCAATATCCTGAGGGTGTTGACTTTGGTGAAGAGAAGGCACAGCTTGTGTTCGGCATCGCGGGAATCGGGGACGAACACCTGGATCTGCTGGCGAAAATCTGTGAGATGCTGGAGGATGAGGAGGTTCTTGAGGAACTGAAAACGACGGCAGATGTAAGTTGGGTTTTGGAGAGACTTTCGTAGTCAGAAAGGAGCAGGATATGATCTACACAGTGACTTTTAATCCTTCGCTGGATTATATAGTCTCGGTTGAAGATTTTAAACTGGGGATGACGAACCGCACCGCCACGGAGCATATGCTCCCTGGCGGGAAGGGGATCAACGTATCCATCGTACTCAGGCAGCTGGGGCTTGACAACACGGCGCTGGGCTTTGTAGCAGGATTTACGGGGGAGGAGATCATAAGGAACCTCAAAGAATACGGCATTCAGGCGGATTTTATCCGAATTCCCGCCGGGATTTCCCGGATCAATGTTAAAATGAAAAACATTGACGGGACAGAGATCAATGGCATGGGACCGGAGATTTCCCCGGACAAAATGGATCAGCTTATGGCGCAGCTGGAACAGCTGTCCCAGGGGGACGTCCTTGTACTGGCGGGCAGTATCCCCAAGTCCATGCCGGATGATATATACCGGCTCATATTGAAACGAATGGAGTCGAAGAAGATTATGGCTGTGGTGGACGCCACCGGCGACCTGCTGATGAATGTGCTGCCATATCATCCGTTCCTGATCAAGCCTAATAACCATGAACTGGGAGAGCTTTTTGACGTCAGCATCACCACAAGGGAACAGGTAGTCCCCTATGCGAAGAAGCTGCAGGAGAGGGGAGCAGCAAATGTATTGGTCTCCATGGGCGGCCAGGGAGCTGTCCTTGTCAGTGAGACCGGTGAGGTCTATATGGCGGAGGCACCGGCAGGAGAACTGAAAAATTCCGTGGGTGCCGGGGATTCCATGGTGGCGGGCTTTGTCACTGGCTGGATCACCAGGAGGGATTATGAATATGCCTTCCGTATGGGGGTCTCCACCGGAAGCGCCAGTGCATTTTCGGAAAATCTCGCCACCAGGGCGGAAGCAGAGGAAGTAATGAAACGATGTGAGGTAATAAAATTATAATAAAATAAATCTAGGAGGTAATCATTATGAAAGAGTTTACTTATGTAATTACAGATCAGGAGGGAATCCATGCACGGCCGGCAGGGGAGCTGATCAAGGCAGCCAAGAATTTTTCCTGTACCATCACCATGACGAAGGATGGAAAGAGCGGGGACTGTAAGAAGATCTTCGCTGTCATGGGGCTGGGTGTCAAGAATGGCAATGAGGTGACCATTACCTTTGATGGTGAGGATGAAGAGGCGGCGTTTGAAGCCATCAGCAAATTTATGCAGGAGAATCTGTAGATCCGGGTCGCTTTACGAACCCGCTGGGCGCAGCGGATATGCGCGGATGGAGGGGAAATGTATGCAGGTTTTTAATGGGAAAAGTGTATTCGGCGGGATTGCCATCGGAAAGATCTATGTTTACCAGAAGGGTGAGCAGCAGGTCAGGAGAACAAGGATTACAGATATTCCGAAGGAGAAGGACCGATATCGGGCGGCCTCCGTTACTGCCATGGAGCAGTTAAAGGGATTGTATAACAAGGCGCTAAACGAAGTCGGGGAAGAAAATGCGGCGGTGTTTGAGGTCCATCAGATGATGCTGGAGGACGATGATTTTGTGGAATCCGTGGAGAGCATTATCGAGACACAGGAAGTCAATGCCGAATATGCAGTAGCCGTGACAGGCGATAATTTTTCGCAGATGTTCGCTTCTATGGACGACGACTACATGAGAGGCCGTGCGGCGGATGTAAAGGACATCTCGGAGCGCCTCATCACAGTGCTGAACGGCGGTGCCGCCGGCGGGATCCAGTCGGAGGAGCCGGTGATCGTACTGGCAGATGATCTGGCGCCGTCGGAAACGGTCCAGATGGATAAGGATAAGGTTCTGTCCTTTGTCACGGTGCACGGTTCCGTGAATTCCCATACGGCGATACTGGCCCGGACCATGGGGATCCCGGCGCTGATCGGCACCGAAATACCCATGGACGAGACGGTAGATGGTAAGATGGCTGTGGTGGACGGCGCTGGCGGCTGCATCTACGTGGAGCCGGATGAGGATACTCTGGCCCGGATGAACGGGCGCAAACAGCAGGAGGAGGAACAGAAGGAGCTTCTTCTGAGCCTGAAGGGCAGGGAGAATGTTACACGGGACGGTCAGAAGGTTATGCTCTATGCCAATATCGGCAATATTCGTGATCTTGCCACGGTGCTGCAGAATGACGCCGGGGGGATCGGACTGTTCCGGAGTGAGTTTATCTATCTGGAATCAGAGGACTTCCCCAGTGAGGAAGAGCAGTTTCAGATATATCGGAAAGTGGCGGAGACAATGGCGGGGAAGAGAGTTATCATCCGCACACTGGACATCGGTGCAGACAAGAAGTGTGATTATTTTGACATGGAAGAGGAAGAGAATCCGGCTCTGGGCTGCCGGGCCATCCGGATCTGCCTCACCCGCCCGGAGATATTTAAGACACAGCTGCGGGCACTGCTGCGGGCCAGCGCCTATGGAAATATTGCCATTATGTATCCCATGATCACCAGCCTGTGGGAAATCCGTAAAATCGGTGAGATCGTGGAACAGGTAAAAGAGGAGCTGAAGGCACAGGGCATTGGGTACGGCGATCCCCTGCAGGGGGTTATGATCGAGACGCCTGCGTCTGTGATGATCAGTGGCGAGCTGGCGAAGGAAGTAGATTTCTTCAGTATTGGGACCAATGACCTGACCCAGTACACCCTGGCCATTGACCGGCAGAACCCGAAGCTGGATGATTTCTATGACAGCCATCACCCGGCGGTGCTGGAGATGATCCGGATGGTGGCGGAAAACGCCCACAAAGCAGGAATATGGGCGGGCATCTGCGGGGAACTGGGAGCCGACCTGGAACTGACAAGGGAATTTCTCGCCATGGGAATCGATGAGCTCTCTGTGTCGCCGGGCAGTATCCTTCCCATCCGGAAGATCATTCTGGAGACAGATGTTTCAGAATACCGGAAAGAGCGGCGGTAATTTATAGGCTAAATAGGTAAAATATGGGACGGCAGGAAGAAGGATCTGCGAAATTATGTCACAAAGGCGGCAGACTTATGTTAAAAGTTTACAATAAAACACAATTGCTACACATTTTTATTTGACAGTATTGACAAAAGATTATACAGATGCTAAAATGAACTCACAAATCTTTTATAAAACTAAAAAGGAGGAATAAAATAATGATGAAAAGATTTTTATGTGGCGCTCTTGCTACAGCATTAGTAGTAGGTTCTGTTGTGTCTGCACCTGCTGCATCCGCAAAGAAAGTAAAGGTGCCGAAGGCAGCTTACACATTTAACATGAACAAAGCAAACAAAAATGTAGTGGCAGTAGCCCGCAAAGGTGACAGTGCTGAGACATACAAACCCACAGAGGCTGCTACAAAGAAAGCAAAGGGCGGCATTATGCCAACCAAGAGCAAGAAGAAAGTACAGTACAAGAAGGGTAAAAACGGCAAGGCATTGTTCCTTGACAGAACATACGGCGTTCAGCTGAAAGGCGTGAATGTTGGTTCCGGTTCCTGGACAGTATCTTTCTGGATCCAGATTCCGAATGGTATCGGTGATTTCAGCCCGGTATTCTTCGCTGCTACAGATCTGAAAGATGCAAGTGCAAAATGGATGTCCATTACAAAGAGAAGTGATATCGCTGAGATCGGTGGTACACCGGTTATCTGGTCACGCTGCGTACAGGGCAAATCAGATGAGTGGCCATGGTACTGCAAGAATGGTGTAGATGAAGCGACAGGAGAAGCTAAGTGGACCTATGGTACTGCTTTTGACTCCAAGAAATGGGTACATGTTACACTTGTTGTAGACCACAGCAAGAAAAAGATCACAGAGTATGGCGAAAAAGGCGGCGAAGGCTACTGCAAGGGTTATAACGGAGCTACATACATCAATGGTAAGCTGTATGGTAATGGTGCCGTTCCGAAGAAGACAATCTCCAGCAAGACTAAGTTCTTCCTGGGTATCAACGGATGGGACGTACCGGTAAGAGCTCTCTATGATGATGTAACAATCTGGAAGAAAGCCCTGACAGCTAAGCAGGTTAAACAGCTGTACAAGAACAAAGGTCTTGTAAAATAATTTCAGTACAGTAATTACAGATGGATTCAGAGGACGAAAGTTCTCTGGATCCATTTTTTTTTCAGACATGCCCTAGTGAATAAAAACCATGGAAATATGAAAAAATAGGAAAAGAAGTGCATAGAATCAGAGGTTTCACAGGAGGGATTATGAGGAAAATAATAAATCTAAACAAAAACTGGAAATTTATACAGAGGGATGCCGGGCTTCCGCAGTCTTTTCCAGAGGACTGGGATTCCGTGGAGCTTCCCCACACATGGAATGCCATAGACGGACACGATGGAAACGGAAAATATGACCGGGGCTGTTACTGGTATGCCAGAAAATTTGAGACGCCGTCACAGCCCCTCCCCGGCGGGCGTGTATTTCTTGATATTCCGGCGGCAGGGCAGCAGGCCAGCGTCTATGTAAATGGAAAGGGCGTGGGCTATCATGAGGGCGGGTATTCCACCTTCCGTGTAGATATTACGGATGAGTGCAAAAGGCATGGTGAGAATCTGCTCGTCATTGCCTGCAGCAACGAAAATAAGAGCAGTGTCTATCCCCAGTCCGCGGATTTTACATTTTATGGAGGCCTATACCGTGGGGTAAATCTCATCAGTGTGCCGCACACGCATTTTGAGCTGGAGCACTGGGGAACCAGCGGCCTGAGTGTTACGGCCCTTCCCGACGGCCGGGGCGGGGCGGAGTTTGCGCTGGAATCGGAAATCCGGGGCGGAGACGAGAACTTCACGGTTATGTACCGGATCTGCAATGCCGAGGGGAGAGAGGTGGCGGTAGCCATTCGCCCGGCAGACGCCGCGGCGGTAAAGATCTCGGTGCCGGAGGTTACCCTATGGGACTGCGATCATCCCTATCTGTATACCGTTTCCGCGGTGCTACAGAGACGCAATGAAGCGTATGATGAGGTATCCGCGCGGATCGGCGTCAGGAGCTTTTCCTGCCACCCGGAGAAAGGTTTTATACTGAACGGAGTGCCAACACCCCTTCGGGGCGTCAGCCGTCATCAGGACATGCTGTATAAGGGAAATGCCCTGACGAGGGAGGACCATTATCAGGACGCCAGAATCATTAAGGAACTGGGAGCCAACACGATCCGGCTGGCACATTACCAGCATTCCCAGGATTTCTATGATGCCTGTGATGAGCTCGGTTTCATTGTATGGGCGGAGATACCCTTTATCAGCATTATGAATCAGGATCCTGCGGCCCATGAGAATTGTATTTCGCAGTTAAAGGAGCTTGTGATCCAGAACAGGAATCATGCCAGTATCTGTTTCTGGGGAATATCCAATGAGATACTCATCGGCGGCATATCGGAGAAGCTGGTGGAAAACCACCGGGAGCTGAATGCCCTCTGCAAGGAGCTGGATTCCACCCGGCTTACCACCATCGCCCATGTCTCTATGACGCCGCTGGACAGTCCGCTGCACGGCATAACGGATGTGGAGAGCTACAATCATTATTTCGGATGGTATGGTCAGAAGATGGAGGATAACGGGCCATGGCTGGATGACTTCCACCGGATGCATCCTGACATCTGTCTTGGCCTGTCGGAGTACGGATGTGAGGGGATCATCACCTATCACGGCCCCGACCCGGCGTGCAAGGATTACAGCGAGGAATACCAGGCCCTATACCATGAACACATGGCCAAGGTATTAAGCAGCCGCCCCTGGATCTGGTCCAGCCACGTATGGAATATGTTTGACTTTGGCTGTGCGGCAAGAAATGAGGGCGGTGTCTCCGGCAGGAATAATAAGGGACTTGTCACTATGGACAGGAAGACAAAAAAGGATAGCTATTATATTTATAAGGCGTACTGGAACCGTGAGCCAATGGTTCATCTGTGCGGACGGCGCTACGCCCAGAGAGCGGGTGATACGACGGAGATCCGGGTGTATTCCAACCAGCCGGAGGTATCCCTTTTCCTGAATGGAGAACTGGAGGGGGTGCAGAGCGCGGACAAGGTTTTTGTGTTCTCTGTGGCATTGAAGCCGGGATTTAACCAGATAACCGCGGCAGCAGGGGAATGCCGGGACAGCATGACCATTGAGAGGGTGGAGAAGGAACCAGAGATCTATGTCCTTCCCGAGGTAAATGAGAGGGCGGAAGGGGTAGCGAACTGGTTCAGCCTGATGGGAGACCTGGATCTGAAGGCGCCGATGGAATTTCCGGAAGGGAAATATAATATCCGGTGCAAGCTGGAGGATATCGCCAGGTCGCCGGAGGCCATGGAGGTTACGTCGAAGGCGGTGAAACTGGCGACAAACTTTGAACTGGCGCCGGGTGTGGGTATGTGGGACATGATGAAATCCATGACGCCGGAGGCCATGGTGAAAATGGCGGGGAGCATGATGCCGGAAGGGTTTGCCGAAAGCCTCAATGCGCAGCTGATCCAGATCGATAAGCCAGAGTGAAAAGAACGCGTTGTTAGAATGGAAAAATTCATAGATGGATGCTATAATTAGCTCAATGCGCCATTGAGCAACGATTGTAAGGATAGGATACAGAATGCAGATTCCTATCAGACGTTCCGCGACGTGTGGCTGGAGGTGAAAAATGAAATAGAATATATGCTATTTCAGGAAGAAATTATTTATATTCGCTATTTGTGCGGAATTGATTACTCATACAGTATGGAAGAGGTGAGAATGCAGGGTATGGAGGAGCCGCCAGTCTATGCTCTGCGGGATGAGTGCGATAAGATGACAGTTATATTGATCTTGGATATCGCATCCAGGGGCGTCAGGATTATGGAACAAAAGAGATTGAGGAGTTCCGCAGCAATATCCGGAAATATGTAACTCCTGCCATCGCTGGGATAAAGGCGGCGGATTGGAAACAGGATATGCTGTCCATGAATTCGGCCATGGCTTTCGCTTTTTATACTGCAGCGGGAAAGCAGCGGTTATATGAATTACACCGTTCCTCTCCGGCGGTGAATGAAATACACGCCAAGACAATGGAACACTTTATGTACCCCTATTTAAAACTGTTTATAGGAGATCAGGAAAAAGAATATAAATGCAGTCATCTGATGCAGCAGCTTGAAAATCTTCCTTATCGATGCGCGATTGATGAATTTGAACATTTGATGTATGACAGGAAGTTGACCAGAGTACAGCTTTGTGAACTGTGGGCAGATATTTCGGGTAAATATATGCCCTGGCACAACATATCTCTGGAGGAAATTCATCAGGGAATATGCTGGCCCCGCCAGACACATATCGTGGAAACTCCATTTTACTATATCCAGTATGACATTGCACAGATGAGTACATATGAGTTTTATCTCAGGATGAAAAATAACCATGAGCAGGCATGGTCTGATCATACGAAGCTGTGCAGCGCAGGGGGAAGTAAGTCCTATCTGGAATTACTTAAAACTGCTGCCTTGTCTAATCCCTTTACAGGCAAAACATTGGAGAATATATCGATAACAGCTATACAGTAGGCAGTACGTTATATGGAAGAACATATTTGTGAGAATATTAGTTATGTGGATGCCGCAAAAAGCGTGCACATGTCAAGCTACAATTTTCATC
>Ga0073907_1003799_pt1 | contig 11788 bp, 9 predicted proteins | sample GluameincwithD2O_FD_65483 | JGI IMG/M metagenome (GOLD analysis project Ga0073907, IMG submission 65483) | Mouse cecum microbial communities from Vienna, Austria - Glucosamine amended microcosms incubated with D2O | ecosystem: Host-associated > Mammals > Digestive system > Large intestine > Cecum... | reverse complement strand
ATATATGTGTTTAATGTTCAAAAATCAGATTCAGTAAAATTTTCTTCACATATAGAATCTCTTTTATATCTTGAAAAAATAGGATTTAATGTTAATCCAGTAAAAGTTCTATGCAATAGTATAGAAGAAACTATTGAAGAAATAAATAAAATAGGAGATAATAGAGATGAACTTTCTTTCGGAATTGATGGAGCTGTTATTAAAGTTGATGATTTAGAAATGAGAGAAATTTTAGGTTCAAATTATAAAACTCCAAAGTGGGCAATTGCATACAAATACCCACCAGAACAAAAAGAAACAATTTTAAAAGATATAACATTTCAAGTTGGAAGAACTGGAGCAATTACTCCAATGGCAATATTAGAACCAGTTAAAGTGGCTGGGTCAACTATATCAAAAACAACATTGCATAATGAAGATTTTATTATAGAAAAAGATTTAAGAGTTGGAGATACAGTAGTAATTCAAAAAGCTGGAGATGTTATACCAGAGGTAGTAAATGTTATAAAAGAAAAAAGAACAGGAAAAGAATTACCATTTGTTATGGTTAATAAATGTCCAGTATGTGGTGCAGATGCAGTAAGAGAAGAAGGCGAATCAGCAGTTAGATGTATAGGTGTAGAATGCCCTGCAAAACAATATAGAAATATACTTCATTTTGCATCTCGTGAGGCAATGAATATAAAAGGTCTTGGAGATAGTATAATTGAAGAATTATTAAATAGAAATCTAATATCTAATATAGCAGATTTATATAATCTAAAATTAGAAGATATTGCATCATTAAAGAAAAATGGCACAAAGTTTGCTCAGAATTTAATTGAAGCAATAAATGAAAGTAAAAATAATGAATTATATAGATTAATAAATGGGTTAGGAATTAGGCATATTGGTGTAAAAGCTGCTAAGCAATTAGAAAAAAAATACAAAACTATGGAACAATTAAAAAATGCTTCCCTTGAAAGCTTAATTGAAATTGATGATATGGGTGAAATAATGGCAGAAAGTGTATTTGAATTTTTTGCTCAAGATCAAACTAAAGATTTGATACAAAAATTAGAAGACTTTGGATTAAATATGACATCTAAAGAATCAAGTACAGGAGATGGAAGATTTGAAGGGAAGATTTTTGTATTAACAGGAGGCTTAGATAATTATTCAAGAAAAGAAGCAGAAGAGATAATTGAGAATTTAGGTGGAAAAACATCATCATCAGTTTCTAAGAAAACTACATATGTTTTAGCTGGTGAAGATGGTGGAAGTAAATTAACTAAAGCCCAAGAACTAGGAATACCAATAATAAATGAACAAGAATTTATAAATATGATAAAATAAAAAACAAAGGAAAGAGGTAAAAAGAAATGAACGAACAAACAAATGAAAAGTGTGGATTTTACAACACAGTTGTAGCTTGGGCTTGTATTATTTGGGCAGTAGCATCAATTGGTTTAATGATGTATTTTACAGGATTAAATCAAGTAACATTTGCAATTATGACAGTAGGACAATTATTTATAATAATGGGAATTATCCTATTAAACAGAAAAAAGCTAATTGGAGCATTATCAGTATTTGCTGGAATGAGTTGTGTTGTAATTCCTGCAGTAAATGAATGGGGAGGAATGCTTTTTGTAGGAGTGCAAGGAAGCCCAATTATTCCAACATTATTATCAACAGCAATTGCAGTAATTGGACTTGCAATGATTATAGTTCCAGAGGTATTAGAAGATATTTCAAAATCTAAATGTAAACAAATAGTTGAAGCTGAATGTGTAGATTTTGATGAGAATAAACAACAAGATGGAACTATTGCATATGCTCCAATATATCAATATGAATACAATGGGAATTTATATACAAAATGTACTGGAAGATATAAAAGAACAGGGTTACCTGATATAGGAAATAGAATTGAATTAAAAATCAATGAATTTAAACCACAAGAAGTTTATATAGAAGCATCAAAGGCTTCAAAAATGATTATATATATTTTTGGAGTAAGTTTCTTTACTATGGGACTAGGTATGATTTTAACAATACTTGGTATTTAAAACAGAAAGGGATAAGAATCATTGGACAATAAATATACATTTGAAATGTTTTGGGAAGATTTAGATAATGGATATAAAATATATTATAAATATATGGGATGTAAATATTTAGTTTATAAATTAGCTAAAAACTGCTATAAAAATGAACTTATTGAAGCTCCTGAAAAATGCCCACATCAAAAAAATGCAGTATATACTTTAAAAAGAGTTAAGGAAATATTTCCATTCATGGAAGAAATAGAATATTTTACAGGGATTTGAATCTAAATGGGGGGTACAATGGAAGATAACATATTAGATCCTAATTTAATAGATGGAGAAGATTATCAAGAAGTTTCTTTAAGACCAAAAAAACTAAGTGAATATATTGGACAAAAAAAGGTAAAAGAAAGTATGAGTGTATATATAGAAGCGGCAAAAAAGAGAGGAGAAGCTCTTGACCATGTACTTTTATATGGACCTCCAGGTCTTGGAAAAACAACTCTTTCAAATATTATTGCAAATGAATTAGAAAGTAATATAAAAATTACTTCTGGACCTGCAATAGAAAGACCAGGAGATTTAGCAGCACTACTTACAAATTTAGCTCCAAATGATGTTTTATTTATTGATGAAATACATAGATTAAATAAAAATATAGAAGAAATATTATATCCAGCTTTAGAAGATTTTTGCTTAGATATAATTATAGGAAAAGGACCAACAGCCAAGTCAATAAGATTAGACTTACCAAAATTTACTTTAGTTGGAGCTACAACAAGAGTTGGTTCACTATCTACTCCATTGAGAGATAGATTTGGAATAGTATCAAAACTTGAGTTATATTCTGTAAAAGATTTAACAACAATAATAGAAAGATCAAGTAAGCTTTTAGATATAGAAATTGAAAAAGAAGCGGCTTTTGAGCTTGCAAAACGTTCTAGGGGAACTCCTAGAATTGCAAATAGATTATTAAAAAGAATCAGAGATTATGCAATGGTATTAGGAGATGGTGTTTTAACACTAGATATAACTAAAATGGCTCTTGATAAATTAGATATTGATGATTTGGGATTGGATAATACAGATAGAAAAATATTAGAAACAATAATTTATAAATATGCTGGAAAAGCAGTTGGAGTTGAAACATTAGCTGCAACATTAAATGAAGAAGTTGAAACAATTGAAGATGTTTATGAACCATACTTAATGCAAATAGGTTTTTTGGCAAGAACTCCAAGAGGAAGGGTTGTTACAGCTACAGGATATGAGCATTTGGGAATAGAATATAAATTTTAAGCTTTGAAAGGATAATATATGAAAAAAGTTATAGTTATAGGAGCAGGACCAGCTGGTTTAACTGCTGCTTATGAATTAGTAAAAGATAATAATGAAGAATATGAAGTTATCATATTAGAAGAATCTAACGATATAGGTGGAATTTCAAAAACAGTAAGATATAATGGCAATAGAATGGATATAGGAGGACACAGATTTTTCTCAAAAGACCAAGAAGTTATGAACTTTTGGGAAGAATTAATGCCAATACAAGGTGTAAATTCTTTTGATGATGAAAAATTAAAAAGAGAAAAACCATTAAAAGAAGGCGGACCAAATCCAGAAAAAGAAGATACAGTAATGCTTGTAAGAACAAGAGTATCAAGAATTTATTATTTAAAGAAATTTTTCGATTATCCTATAAGTTTAAAATTGCAAACATTTACAAATATGGGACTTTTCCGTACAATAAAAGCTGGATTTAGTTATTTAAAAACAATATTTGTAAAGAAAAAAGAAGATTCATTAGAGAATTTTTATATAAATCGTTTTGGTAAAGTTTTATATAGTATGTTTTTTGAAAAATATACAGAAAAACTTTGGGGAAGACATCCAAAAGAAATCTCAGCAGATTGGGGAGCACAGAGAGTTAAAGGTGTTTCTATTACAGCTGTTATAAAAGATGCTTTTTCAAAAATATTTAAATCAAAGAAAAAGAAACAAGAAGTTGAAACATCATTAATTGAACAATTCTGGTATCCAAAATATGGACCAGGACAACTTTGGGAAACATTAGCAGAAAAAATAGAAGAAAACGGCGGAAAAATATTAAAGGGTTATTCTGTTAAAAAATTGAAAATCGAAGATAAAACTATAAAAAGTGTAGTATGTGAAGTAAATGGTGTAGAAGTTATTTTAGAGGGAGATATTTTTATATCTACAATGCCAGTAAAAGATTTAGTAGCAGGATTTATTGGAATAGAAGTACCTCAAAATATGAAAGATATTGCACTTGGACTTCCATATGTTGATTTTCAAACAGTTGGTGTATTAGTTAAAAAAATAAAATTAACTAATAAAACAAAAATGAAAACATTAGGAAATATTGTTCCAGATTGTTGGATTTATGTACAAGAGCCAGAAGTTAAAATGTTAAGATTGCAAATATTTAATAACTGGTCACCTTATTTGGTTAAAGATGCTGAAAATACTGTTTGGATAGGGCTTGAATATACTTGTCAAGAAAATGATAAATATTGGAATATGTCTGATAAAGAATTTTCAGAATTTGCTATTAATGAACTTGCAAGTATGAATATTATAGATAAAGAAGATGTTTTAGATAGTCATAGAGAAAGAATTAAAAAAGCATATCCAGCATACTTTGATACATATGAACATATGGACAAGCTTGTTGAATATTTAGATACATTTGGTAATCTTTATTGCATTGGTAGAAACGGTCAACATAGATATAATAATATGGATCATTCTATGGCAACAGCATTTGAAGCAGTAAAAAATATAAAAGAAGGCATTACAACAAAAGACAATATTTGGAATGTTAATACAGAAAAAGAATATCATGAAACAAAAACAAATTAAAAGTGTTGTAATGAAATTTATATATGAAAAAACACTTATCTAAAATTTTAATTAACTTAATAATCACATTATTTCTAGAAGTAATTGTTTTTAACATTACTTCTTATCGTGTTTTATTAGGGAATTTTGAAAAAAGAACTTATACAGAATTTGAACTTGAACAATATGACGATTCAAGAGCTATTTTAAAAATAGATAATATAAATACAAAAGTAGGAACAATAAAAATTAATTTTGACAAAACAGTAGATGAAGTAAAAGAATATAAAATATATTTTTCAGATGAGACAAGCTCAAGTTATAGAGGTTTAAATTCCAAAAATTATATTCCTAAAAATGAAAAATCAAAATATATGCCACTATATTTATCAGGTAATGTAAAAGGAATAATGATATCTGTTGATAAACATATTTATGAAAGTGAGCAAATATCTGAAGTTGTATTAAATGAAAAGATTCCTTTTGAATTTAATATAGTAAGATTTATAATCACTTTAGGAACACTTATAGTTATTTATTTTCTTAAAAATGAAAAAAGCTTTAATGAAGATTATTCAATAAAAAATTTAACTCAAGAATTAGCATTGCTTTTTGTACTTGCGATATTTTTTGTGCTATCTATTTTTATAAACCAAAATTCAATTGAACCAGATAATTTGAAAATATACAATAAAATGTTTGTAAACAGTATATATAAAGGACAATTATATTTAGATTATCAGCCAAGTGAAGATTTTTTAAATTTAGAGAATCCATACGATGATTTGCAAAGAGGAACAGTAGAAAGAGGAAAAGATTATTTATGGGATACAGCCTATTATAACGGAAAATTTTATGTGTATTTTGGAATTTTACCACTATTAATATTTTTCTTGCCATATTATGCAATTACAAAAAAATATTTAGATATAGCTACTGTTGTATTTGTTCTTTCAATTGCTATACTAATTTTAATTAAAGAGATTTTAACTAAAATAATAAATAGATATTTTGAAAAAATTCCTTTTAAATTTGTGCTATTTTCTTTAATCATGTTATGTGCTGGATCATTAGTACTTTATGCAGAGGGAATGTCAAGAGTTTATGAACTAGCAATCGTATCAGGACTTTATTGTGTACTTCAAGGAATTTATTTTATTTTAAAATCTTTAGAATGTGATGAAAAGAAATACTTTAATATATTTGCAGGTTCACTTTTCTTAAGTTTATCAGTTGCATGCAGACCGACAGATTTATTTGTATCAGTTTTAATATTACCTTATTTAATAAAATTATTGATAGAAAATGTAAAAGGACTTAAAACAGATAAAAAGCCTTTAATAAAATTGATTTTTGCTGTTGCACTACCATATCTTACAGTTGGTGCATTGCTTATGTTATATAATTATGCGAGATTTGAAAATCCTTTTGAATTTGGAACTAAATATCAATTAACTGTTGTAAATATGTCTACATTAAAAAATAGAATTTTTGCACTGCCAACAGGAATAATTGCAAATTTATTTAGTATACCAAACTTTATACCAGATTTTCCATTTATTACAAATCATAATAAATTATTACAATTTTATGGATACTATTATATAGAAAATATGATAGGTGGGCTATTTATAATTGCTCCAATTTGCTTTATGAATTTTCTTATTGTAAAAGCAAATAAAAAAACTGAAAATAAAGAGTTAAAAGTATTGATTAATTCATTAGTAATAGTTGCAACTTTTATAGCTCTTTTAAGTATTATGATGGCTGGAAGTAATGAAAGATATTTAATTGATTATGCTTGGATGTTTATATTATCAGGAATTTTAATATTTATAGTAATATTTAATAGTTTAAAATCTGATGAAACCCAAAATATACTAAGAAAGTTTTTAGGAGTAGTTACAATATTTACGTTTTTAATTGGAATATGTTCAGGAATTGTTTCAGAAAAAGAAAATATGAAAAATTATTCTGAAGATGTTTACTATAAGACAAAATATATAATTTGTTTTTGGGAATAGGAGAGTAAAATGAAATTATTATTACATACTTGTTGTGCACCTTGTAGCGTGTATTGCATAGACTCATTAAGAGGAGAAGGGATAGAACCAGTTTCATATTGGTTCAATCCTAATATACACCCATATATTGAGTATAAAACAAGAAGAGATACTTTAATTGAATATTCAAAAATGATTAATTTAGAATTAATTATTGATGAAAACTATGGTTTAAGAGAATTTTGTAAAGAAGTAATTGATGATTTAGATAATAGATGTGTTAAATATTGTTATAGAGTTCGTATAGAGCAAACTGCAAAATATGCCAAAGAAAATGGATATGATGCTTTTACAAGTACTCTTTTTGTTAGTCCTTATCAAAAACATGAAGAATTAAAAAAAGTATGTGAAGAGATGGCCAAAAAATATGATATAGAATTTTTATATAGAGATTTTAGACAAGGATTTAGAGAAGGCCAAAATAAGGCTCGTGAACTTGGATTATATATGCAAAAGTACTGTGGATGTGTTTTTTCTGAGGAAATGTCGAGTCTTGCACGACAAAAAAAGGATAAAGAGATAATAGATAAAGCTAACAGAGATACAGAACGAAGAATAAGATTATCAGGTTGCATACCTAATCTCGATTTTAGACCACTAAAAAGAGAAAATAAGGAAGAAATAGATTTTATATATAATATTAAAAAGCAAAAATATGCAGAAGAAAACAGGCAAGAATTGAACGAAGAAATACAAAATAAGCTATTTGAAAGATACGTTAAGGAAAATGCAAAGTACATAAAGATAATTATAATTAAAGGAGAAAGAGTAGGATTTTTTGATGGTAAGATTTTAGAAGATAATACTTTTAGAATTGATAATATATTCATACTAAAAGAATATCAAAGTAAAGGAATAGATAAAGCAATTTCCAGAGAGTTATTATTTGAAAATGAAATATAAAATATAAAATATAAGTATCAAAAAATGTACTAGGAGGAAATAATAATGACTTATCCAATTGAAAAAGAAGTTGAAATAAATGAATAAATAATTAAATTAACTATTTATTCTGGATTAACAATTCTTATAGGACCAAATGAGTCAGGGAAAACTAGAGTACTAAAACAGTTAAAAAAGTGCAGTTTTGATGATATAGATATTTCTCAGATAAGATATTTATCTTCAAATCGTATTGGTGATTTGGAACAATATAGATCTAGGATAAATCAATATGATTATAGCAATGATGACTATACTCTTGGGGATAAATCTACTAAAAGAGCTAAACATCAAATAGAAATTGCTAAAGGTGATTTTTTTGTCATGGATGATAGAAAAGATGTATTTATAAAAGTTTCAGAACGATTATCTGTATTATTTAACAGAAATATGTTTATTAGATGGGATAGCGGAAAATTAAAAGTTTTTTTTAGTAAAAAAGATTCTGATAAAGAATATTCGGTTATATTAGAAGCTAGTGGTTTATTAAATCTTGTTTCTATATTAGCTGCTTTGTATGATGACGAAATAAAAGTATTACTAATAGATGAGCCAGAAGTATCTTTACATCCACAATTACAAAGATTTGTGCTAAATGAAATAAAAAAAGTTGCTGGAGATTATAATGAACAAGGAAAAAAATTAATTGTAATGTCGACACATTCTACGGAAATGATTGATATTAATAAAGTTAATGATTTACCTAGTTATGTTTTCTTTTTAGATGATGGAAGTGCACCAAAGCAAATAGAACAATCAGATGATGTTTTAAAAAATAAAAAGTTGAAAGAATTAATTATTAGAATGAGTCAATCATATAAATCAGCCTTTTTCTCAAAAAGACCATTATTGGTTGAAGGAATTAGTGATTTGATATTATGTAATTATTTTGACAATAAATATGAATTAAATTTGGGAGTAGCAGGAACTCAAATTGTACCAGTAGAAGGAAAAGGACAAATCCCTGTAACAGTAAAATTTATGGAACTGATAGGAAAGAAACCGATAATATTAACAGATTTGGATTCATTTGTAGATGATAATGAAGTTATTAATTTATTTGTAAATGGTGATATAGCAAAGCAATGTGCAATAGAAAAAGGACATAGAGATTTACAACAATTTGTAAGAGATTTAAAGAATGATCTGTATCAATTATGTAGAGAAAATGAAAAAAGCTTAAAAAATATATATGAAAATCATCCTTATTGGAAAGATAATGAACAAACTGATAATGAAAAAAAACTAAGAAGAGCTTTGACAGCAATGTTATTTTCTAATGATGATGCGAAAATATTACAATGGAAAAACGGTGAAGATTGGGTAAGTATAAAGAAAAGATTAATAGTTTTATTTGAAATTTTAGAACAATGTGGATGTTTTATTTTAAAAAAAGGAGCTTTGGAATCTTATTATATGCATACAAAAGATTATATATTTGATAGAAAACCAAGTTCTGCAATAGAAGAAATAGACTTTTTAGATAATGAAAAAGATGAAACTATTAATGAAAATTATGACATAATTTTAAGATGCTTAAATTATTCTTCTAATAAACAAAAAATTGATGAAGCTAGACCTATAAAAACAGAACTTCTTGCAGAGATAGCACCTATATTAGGACAATATTGCCAAGATATGACGGAAAAAGATATAAGTAGTATAATTAAGCAGATAAGAGGAAGTGAAAAATCTATATTTACCTATAATAATGAATATCCAGATATAGAAGTGAATATTGAATCAAAAATACTAAAGGTTAAAGGTTTTCCGATAAATTTTAAAAAAGGTGATAATGTAAATGAGATTGTAGAACAAAAAATAAAAAATGATATTTAATATATAAGTAGAATTTTTAAATAGAAAGGAGGAGTCTAATGAACAATGAAATTATGAATCAAGATAATATTAAAATATTAATCTATACTTCTGATGATGGGCAAGTTAAAATAGAAGTTAGACTTGAAGACGAAAATGTTTGGCTTACACAAAATGCTATGGCAGAACTTTTTAATACAACAAAACAAAATATAAGTTTACATATAAAAAATATTTTTAAGGAAAAAGAACTGGATGAAAATTCAGTTGTCAAGGAAAACTTGACAACTGCCTCAGATGGCAAAAATTACAAAACAAAATTTTACAATTTAGATTTAATTATATCAGTTGGATATCGTGTCAAGTCAATTCGTGGTACTCAATTTAGAATATGGGCAAATAAATTGATAAAGGAGTATCTAATAAAAGGATATAACTTGAATGTAGATAGATTTAAAAATAATGGTGGAGGAGTATATTTTGAAGAAGTACTAGAAAAAATTAGAGATATTCGTTCATCAGAAAAAGTTTTTTGGAGAAAGATTTTAGATATTTATGCTACAAGCGTTGACTATGACGCAAAAGATGAAAAAACAAAAGAATTTTTTAAAACCGTTCAAAATAAGATGCATTATGCAGTTCACGGAAATACAGCAGCAGAGGTGATTTTTAATAGAGTTAATAGTGAAAAAGAAAATATAGGATTAACTAATTTTAAAGGAAATATTCCTGCAAAATCAGAAACAGAGGTAGCAAAAAATTATTTATCAGAAAAAGAATTAGATATGTTAAATAGAATGGTGTCAGCGTACCTAGATGTTGCAGAAATTAATGCATTAAATATGCATCCGATGACAATGAAAGATTGGATAAGAGAACTAGATGGATTTTTAACAATGACACATAAAGATATTTTAAATGGAGCAGGAACAATATCTCATGAAAAGGCATTGGAAAAAGCGCATCAAGAATATGATAAATATATGAAATCCCATTTAACTCAAGCTGAAAAAGATTACTTAGAAATTATGGGAGAGGATATAAAAAAACTGAAATAGCAAATAATTGAAGGATGGTTATAATATGTTAGTAGACATCGATATTAAAAACCTTAAGAATTTTGCAGAATATCCATTTAATTTATCAATGGATGAAAAAATGAAACAGCTATTAGAAAGTATAGTAATTAATGGAATTATAACGCCACTAATTGTTAGAAAAAAAGATGAATACTATGAAATTATATCTGGGCATAGAAGAAAATATATTGCAGAAATTTTAAATATTAGAAAATTACCTTGTATTGTAAAAGAGATGAACGATAAAGAAGCAATATTAGCTATGGTAGATTCTAATATTTATAGAGAAAATATTTTACCAAGTGAAAAGGCTTTTTCTTATAAAATGAAATTAGAAGCTATTAAATATTTTGATAAAAAGATAATCATTTTAGATGTAAGCTCAGAAAGTTGGAATTTGAATTGTGCCGAATTTATAGATGAAATAAATAATGAAAATAACATGAATATAAATAAATATGTTAAATTAACAAATTTAATTCCAGAGTTATTAGAATTAGTTGATAATAAAAGAATAGCCTTTAGACCAGCAATTGAACTTTCCTATTTAAGCAAAGAAAATCAAGTTATAATACGAAATATATTTGATATGGATGAAGTTACTCCATCTTTAAGTCAAGCTATACAATTAAAAAGATTAGAGCAAGAAGGAAGATTGAATGAAGAAATAATAGAAGAAATTTTAAGTAAAGAAAAACCAAATCAAAAAGAAAGATTTAGTATTTCTTATGAAGAGTTGAAAAAATATTTACAAAAGAATTATTCTGATAAACAAATCAAAAATATAATTGTTGAAGCATTAAAGAAATATTATCCAAAATGAAATGTTAAAGCAAATAGAATAATTAAAAAGTATAAAGTTAAGAAAGGAAAATATATATGGATATACTGGAAATTGTGAAGAATATAGCACCATATGTTGTATCTATACTAGGAAGTATTATTACATATGGACAAGCTAAAAAGAAATTAAATCAAGAATTAGAAATAGTTA
>Ga0073907_1003768_pt1 | contig 11878 bp, 8 predicted proteins | sample GluameincwithD2O_FD_65483 | JGI IMG/M metagenome (GOLD analysis project Ga0073907, IMG submission 65483) | Mouse cecum microbial communities from Vienna, Austria - Glucosamine amended microcosms incubated with D2O | ecosystem: Host-associated > Mammals > Digestive system > Large intestine > Cecum... | reverse complement strand
ACAAGATTTTGATAACAGGATAACCTTTTGACATACAGACATAGAAAAATTACCCGCTCCGGACTGAAGCGGGTAAGGGAGGATGTGCTCTTTATTTTAGTTTAAATGAAAGAGCCGTGGCTAACGGGGTAATCAACGAGATGACAATGGGCCTAATGAGGCTTAGGAGCCGGATAGGGCCAAGGATAAATTTCCGGATTAGGAGCGGTGGTTGCGGGGGTGGTAGGCGAGGATGTCGGAGCGGAGGGTGGTGGTGTCGAGGTGGATATAGATCTGGGTGGTGGCTATCGATTCATGACCGAGCATCTGCTGGATGGCGCGGAGATTGGCTCCGCCTTCGAGCAGATGGGTGGCGAAAGAGTGACGTAGAGTGTGGGGCGAGATATTTTTGCGTATGCCGGCGGCCTGTGCGAGCCCTTTGACTATCTGAAAGGCGCGCTGTCGGGTGAGACGGCCTCCCCGCCGGTTGAGAAATAGGATGTTTTCATCTCCGTGCTTGATTTTTAGCCGCGAGCGGTCGTTCATCCATGCGTCTATCTCCTCAATGGAGGTGTCGGACATGGGCACCATGCGTTCTTTATCGCCTTTACCGGTGACCACGAGGAAGCCTTCGCGCGGATAGAGCTTGGAGATCTCGAGGTTGACGAGTTCGCTCACGCGGAGTCCGCATCCGTATAGCACCTCCATCATGGCGCGGTCGCGCTGACACTCCTGCTTGGCATAGTCGATGGATGCTATCATGGAATCAATCTCCTCGACGGTGAGCACTTCGGGCAAGTGGAGGCCGAGACGTGGCGACTCAAGGAGCTCGCCGGGATTCTCATCAAGATAGCCGTCCATCTCGAGATATGCAAAAAAGGAGCGCAACGACGATACTATGCGCCCGCGTGTGCTCAGCGCGATGCCCACGTCGTTGAGATCGCCCAGATAGAGACGCAGCACATCGGTGGTGACTTCGCGCAGTGTGGAGGCTTCGCCTTTGCCGTCGGAGAGCCATTTCAGAAACCGCCTGACGTCACGCACGTAGCCTTCGCGGGTATTGGCGGACGCCCCTTTCTCAAGCGTGAGATAAAGGTTGTAGTCGGCGATCAGACGGTCGATGTCGAGGATGGAACGGGTCATAGCTGTAAGAAGTTCACTTCGTAATCCTGTCTCGGGAGGTCGTGGCGGATGACAGCTATGCCGACGAGCCCGTCGGTAAATGTCATGCCGGATGTCATAGAGGCGAGCAGCGCGGCCCATCGGCTGTCATGGCCGGTGATATTACGCTCGACAAGCACCTCGACCCCTGGGGCGGTGAGACGTATGCCTGCAAAGGGAATGCCCGTAGTGTCGGCACTGACCTCGACCCTCGAGTCGGCAAGGGCTATGGCCTCGCGCTCGGTGTCGGTGAGACGCAAGGCGTCGACGCGCGACGGCGCGAACTCACACACCAGCCGGAAGAGCAGCTTGTGCCACCCCGGCGAGGGCATGGCTTCTATCCGGGGCCAGGCGTAATATGCCGCCGCCCCGCGCTGCCTCAGCACAGTGGTGATGAAGCGATAGGCAAAGGGTGAGTGCACTCCGTGGCCGCGGCTGCGCCACCAGCGTCGGATCGCGCGGGCGAGCGGTGTCATTTAGAGGATGTGACTTTTTTTCGGGCCATATATTTTCTGACAGCAAGACCTATGGCCACGGCTATCGCTATATATATAAGTATAATGGCGATGATGGCCACGGTGTCGGCCGTGCGGGTCGACTCGGGGTCGAACGTCATCACGATCTCATGGTCGCCTGCCGGCACGCGCAGAGCGCGAAGCACATAGTTGACCCGTCCCAGACGAGCGGGCTGACCGTCAACGGTCGCTGTCCATCCCCATGGGAAATACACCTCGGAGAAGACCGCTACGCCCCCCTTGGCCGAGCGGGCGCGATAGGTGAGACGGTCGGGAGCATAGGACGTCTCATAGATGGTGTCGCCGGGAGCCACGGCCGAGCCGTCGCCAAGCACGTCGCGGAAACTCTTGTCGGCCACGGCCTCGCGTGCGGGGTCAATCTGCGAGAGACGCTCCATCTCGTCATCGGCCCCGTCGGCATAGCTCACCGACTCCACCCACCAGGCATTGCCGAGGGCTTCGGGATTGGCGAGCGGCTGACCGTCCATGCCCACGACATAGCGGGCGTTGAGCATATTGAGCACATTCCAGTCGGCATCGGTCTGAGAGCCGTTGGTAAAGTGAGAGAGGTGGCGGTCAATGAGGTCCTGATAGCGGGTAAGCTTGGCCGCATGATAGCCTCCGATGGCCTTGTGGTAATAGGAAGGGTCGGCACTGAAGAAGCGTGGGATGTCCATCACGCGATAGTTCATGGCAGTGTCGGCGAGTATGGCCTTGTCGGCCTGAGTCATGGCTATAGGCGGGCCGACAGTCACCTGCTTAGGCACGAAACTGTCGTGACTGAGATAACGCTTGTTGACACCATAGAGGTCGCAGAGCACCAGCACGCCTATCACAGCGACAGCGGGCACCATCTTCAGCCGTCCGCGCATGCATGCCACAAGCACCACCGCGCCAACGGCCACGATGATGAAGCTGCGCATGGCGTCGGCCTCGAGCAGACCGTAACGCAGCGACTCGACAGCCGCATAGATGTCAGGATTGCTCAGCGAGAAGGAGCGGGCCGTGGCGTTGTCATAGCCCTGCTGCACGAGCGATGAGGTGATGTAACCGTCAATCATGCGGTCGTTGTCGGTAATGGCCGAGCCGTAGACTCCCGGAGCCACCATGCCGATGACGCAGAGAGCGAGCGTGACGCCGAAACACCACAGAAGCGGACGGCGGTAGCGTGCATAGCTGTCGGGGGTGGTGACAAGCTGCTGCAATGCCATGACGGCGAGCAGAGGCATGGTAAACTCGGCGATGACGAGTATGCTCTCGACTGCACGAAACTTGGCATACATCGGGGCCACGGCAAGCATGATGTCGGTAAAGACCATGGCGTGCTTGCCCCAGGCAAGGAGTATGGAGAACACCGTGAGCGCGAGCAGAGCCCACTTCATCGGCCCCTTGACTATCACACACCCCAGCAGGAACATCGCAAAGATGAGTGCGCCGACATAGACGGGACCATTGGTGCCCTCGGGGTCGCCGAAATAGTGGCTCATATAGCTGAGATACTGCTGCTCGAGCTGTCCGTAGGAGCGGGCGTCGTCGAGGTCGGAGAGATTCATAGCAGCCATGCGGCCCTGGGTCGGGCGCACCGATGCGCCACCCTTGATGTCGGGTATGAGCAGCGAGAATGTCTCGGAGGGCTGATAGCTGTATTGCGTTATATAATCCTTGTCAAGACCTGAGGTTGACTGCGAAGCCGAGGCGGCGGCCTGGGTGAGTTCGGAGTGGCGGCCGCGCATGGTTTCCTTGGAGTATTCGTAGGTGTTGTAGAGATTGGGCATATTGGCGGCCACGGCAAGCACAGCGGCCACGGCAAGCACTCCGGTAGCCTTGCCCCACTCTTTCATGGCCTTGGTGCGCCATGCCGTGACGCCACAGGCTATGACGATGCCGAGGATTACGTAGATGAAGTAGTAGGACATCTGGACGTGATTGCTCGCTATCTGCATCATGGCAAAGAAAGCCGCCAGGGCTCCCCCCGCGAGATAACGACCGCGATAACACATGATTATGCCCGCTATGGTCGGCGGGATATAGGCGAGAGTGACGAATTTCCATATATGTCCGGCACCTATGATTATTATAAAATAGGTGGAGAAACCGTAGGCTATGGCTCCGATAAGAGCTATATACCACCTCATATCCATGGCTATGAGGAGGATAAAAAATCCGACCATCATCATGGCTATGAGCGACGAGGGCGAGGGGAGCCCGAGGCCCATCACGGTATTGACCCATCCTATGAGCCCCGAAGAGGTGTAGGTGGGTTTGATCTGAAAGGTTGGCATTCCGGAGAAGAGTGAGTTGGTCCAGCGTGACACCTGCCCGGTCTGCTCCATGTGTTGCATCAGCTCGTGACTGATGGCCACGCCCTGCTGCATGTCATGCTGACGGAGCTCGTTGCCCTGGATTGCATCGGGATAAAAGAAGGCGAAGGCCACCGCAGCGATGACAGCAAGCCCCGCTATAAAAGTCAGTATTTTTTTCATAAATCGGATGTAAGGGGATGGGGGGATTACTCGGCCGGACGGAGCTCGAGGGGTATCTCTTCGGCCACACTGTCGGCGGCGGCCGAGTCGGCGGCAGCGGGCTCGGGGGCGTTCAGCGTGCCATCCTGGATGGCGTCATACTGCGCGAGCCGCTCGCGAAACATTACAGCTATCGAGTCAAAATCCACCTCGGGATTGATGCGTTTGGCCTTGGCAAACGCCGCGCGGGTGTCTTTGGGATTGGTGGAAACGGCTATGTCATAGACGTCGATATATTTGCGTATGGTCTCGAGGTCGCGGCGACGCTCCTTGGCTGCCACGGCGTCGTTGTGCACGCTAAGAAAAGCCATGAGCACCTGCACGGTCTGCTCGGGGGTGAAATCGTCAACAAAAAGCGACATGCTGTCGGCCATAGCCGAGGCGCGGCCTATATTGCCCACGTTGAGGGCCTCGGCAAGCTGTGTGTTTTGCTCGTCGACGCTTTCGGCGACTGTTTCCGACTCCTCGCCGCTTGTCTTAGACCCGCATGCGGCCATGCAGGACATCAGCACGACAAGGGCGATAAGTGATAGTATATATCTCATTTCCAAATTGATGTTTTGCGTGCAAAAATACGGAAAAATATTTAGAGATACAATTCTTATGGTTTATAAAGTTAAAAAGAGGATAACAGTGCCAAACGACAGACAGGAGTTTTTTAGATGGTGTTTAAACAGTAAGAATTTGCATAATCGCATGAATTTGTATAACTTTGACCCCTGACTCCATGACTCTATCATAAGAAGTTGTTTAATAATAACCTCTTAGTCTAAACCAATCAACCAATCATCACCCCATCCATGAAACTCTTATCGCCCCATCTACTGACTCTCTGTGCGTTAGTCACATGCGCCTCAGTTTCGGCACAGGACATCCCATCACAACTCGACGCCATCCACAACGGCGAGGGCCTGACGCAGAAATATGACGGCTCAGGAATAACCATCGGCATTCTGGACATTGGTTTCGACCCCAACCATCTGGCGTTCAGCCAGCCGGGTAATCCCTCTCAGAGCCGCGTCAAGGCTTTTTATTACATCAAAAACGCCCCAAACTCAAAGGTCGACCTTTCGGGATACACCACCGACGCGGAATCGGCATATCATGGAACACACGTAGCCGGCATAGCGGCCGGAGGTTATGACGGAGCGGGCCGATATAACGATGGCTCAGGCACCGCCAACTATGACAGGATGCCGACCTTCGGCGTAGCACCCAACGCCGACATAGTGATGGGCTCTGCGGGAGCCAATCTGAGTTCCACTACCTTAGGCAACGGTCTCTCGGCTCTGCTCAACGACTATGCCCCCGCCTCAGGCAAACCCATAGTCATAAATATCTCGTCGGGCGACATCCAGGGCTCGCGCAGCGGTACGGGTGCAGGTGTGACCGGCTCAATCGTGGCGGACTATGCCGGCCGAGGAGACATTATCTGCGTGGCCGCAGGCAATGAGGGAGCCTTGCGATGCGCCATGAAGGTGGTTGGCAGCGACAATGCTCCTGAAGAATATTGCGTAGGCCTCCCCTACACCTCCGAACAAAAGACCACACACGTCTACTCCACCCCGCGACTGAAAGAGGGAGCGACTGGTTTCCCTACAGTAAGCGGAATGGCCGGACCGGCGCAGGTCGATTTTATCGTCTATGACTCAGATTCGGGCGAAATATGTTTCAGCCGCAATCTCAACGACATCCTTTCGTCAGTGCAAAAAGCCATAGGCGGCAGCAAAACCGCCAATCAGGGCTGTGAGGTGAACAAGGATTTCGACAAATGGTTTTCAGACGACTCCTACATACGCATCGCGGACGGCTGGCTCAACGCCACCCGCGAAGGAGCATCAATAGTGCTCTCGGAGAAAAGCGAGTACAGATTTCAGATATTCTCGCGGCTCAAAGGCGGCAAGGATTCGCGCTACCGCCCCGGCCTGTATGTCAGCTGCCGCAAGGGGGAGAGGGTGTATGGCTACACTATCAACAATACGCTTGACTCATATGGCGTAGGTGCGGCCTCCAATGCCGACAAGACCAAAACTTATCCTGCATGGCACCAGGGCACCACCGACGGCTCGCTCTGCGGCATCGCCACCATCGATAACATAATATCGGTAGGTGCTTGCTCGGCCACTTCACGCACAAGCTATCTCAACGGCAATTCTTATGCGGCTTCAATCAAGCCCGGAGAGATATGGCCGTCGTCATCATACGGTCAGAACACCTTCACAGGCGAACGTCTGCCCCACGTCGTGGCTCCGGGCTATAACGTCATCTCGGCGGCAAACCGCTATACCACCCAAAAGATCAACAATGACTCTTATGCCTCAGCTTCGGCTCAATATGGCGGCGAGACCTATTACTGGCTTCCACTGACCGGCACTTCGATGGCATCACCTTTCGTGGCTGGCACCATCGCCCTGTGGCTCCAGGCCGATCCTAAGCTGACGGTGGCCGACATCAAGGAGGTATTTCGCAACACCAACGTGTATCCCGAGGCAGTGCTCGCTCTTCCGGAGGATGACGAGAAGCGTCTGCGCTGGGGCGGCGGCATGATACAGCCGCTGGCCGGTCTGAAATATATCATAGAAAAGAATGCTCAGACGAGTATAGCCAACGTCTCCGCGAGCCGCGAGATTCTCGTGGAACAATCTGACACAGAGGTGTGTGTGTTTGTGGCGGGCGAGTCTCAGTTGCGCGCGCGGCTCGTCTCTATGACGGGTGCCGCCGTGGCTTCGACGTCGGCCGCCGGAAATGAGATACGCCTCTCGACCGCCGGACTGCCTGGCGGCGTGTATATCCTTGAGCTACAAGGCTCAGCTTCACGATTTACTCAGAAGATACTATTATAGGTTATTTCTCATAGTTTAGAAAGTTAAAGGAGTTTAGAAAGTTAATACAGGGGCACGGAAGTCAATAAAATGCCCCAGTCTTAACTTTCTAAACTCCTTTAACTTTCTAAACCATAAGAGATAAACGGCAGCGTTTGTGTTAACGCTTGTTAAATGATTAGGGGGGGCAAAATTTTTATATTATTTTTGCAAAACTTATCAGACCTGACAGATATCTAATTTATAACCTGATATAGTCACATTTTGATATTACCTAAACAATCATTCACTAACCTTCCAATTTATTCACTCAATACATTCACCTAACTTATGCTTAAACACATGAGATACAGGCAACTACTGTCTCTGGCTTTAACGGCATCAGTTGGTGCGGCCGTAATCCTGACGGGATGTTCCGCCGAACCGATATTGCCCTCTAAGTCAGAAGAGTACTCCCGCGAGTTCATCAAGAACTTCGGCGTGTTTGACCGCACCCACGACTGGAACCACGCCACCCGCACCACTGTAGACATCACCACCACCCGCCCGACTGACGTTAAAATCATAGCTGATTATGACGGCAAACGTTATATATTCGGTTCATACACCAATGTCGACGGCCAAAAAACTCTTGACGTAGACATCCCCAAGGGCGTTACCGACCTCATAGTCCGCGCCAACGGCCGCAACTATGCCGTAAAAGCCGGCGGAACAGTAGATTTCAAAACCACAGCCCCGAGCAAATCGCGCGCCTCTCGCACCATCAACGGTGGTACCCGCACCACAGGCTCTATCGAGATGACTTTCGGTCAGACCGAGGAGTATAAATACTTCCCGCCCCGCGCCATCCGCGACTTCATCAAACTGGTTCCGGAAAATGTAAATAATATCACTAAAGTTATACCAAACTTCCATTTCACATCTTTTAAGGACGAAACCATAACTCTGTATCCTTTATATTGGAACACCTCATCATCACATGTTCTTGGTGTTTTTTGGCTTGATGATGAAGGAAAGTTCAATTGGATAAATTGTAATGATACTCCAGAACAGCGTCTTGACCGTCATGTTTCGTTCGAGCAGATGCAAGACCTTTATTGGACGCGAAGCGGAGAACTGACATATTCCGTAAGCAGTTTGAGCAACGACTCATTCCTAAAAGACGGAGTTTTCGATTCCGATGCTTTCACAGCACATTACTCCAGCGAAGATAGAGAGTACATGACTGTGGGCAATAACAATGAATCTCTATCAGTAGACACCTCCTCAGGAGCGATACGTTCAAAAGGCGTAACAGTACGCTTCAATAAGGATGGTGTACGCTTTGGTTTTTATATCAAAGTAAAAGATTATGCAAACAAACCATTATTAGGAGAGGATTTCACTTTCGACGAATTTGGAAATCTAAAATATACCATACTACCGGACAAGGAGCCAAGTTACAAACATGTCATGTTCTCTAACGCATCCCGCAATAGAGAATATGGTCATATTACAGCTCAATATACGCCCTTTCTATATATGTATGGACCTGACTGGGATTGGAGAGTATGTGAATCAGAGGAAGATATTCCGTTTGATGACGATCAGTTGCAAGGATGGTATGGCCCCTCCAATCCAAATAACCGCAACAAATACTATGGCCCTGCAACCAGCGCATGGCAGCTCAAAAATATAAATTTCAACTCTGAGATTTATGACAACCCTTGGAGTGATGCGGTTATCGGCATAACATCCGCTTCAACCGAAGAAAATAACGAGCCTCTTAGATATGCCCAAGCCGCTTTCCTCGAAATCCCAGCCGAAGAGTCTTATGACGGCAAAACACGCAGATATTTTGCATTTGAAGACTGGAAATTGGAAAAGTGCGACCTCAACGACCTTATATTCGTTCTTGAATCAACGAAAGTAAAAGTCACAGACGACGAAACAGATGATGACAAAATCATTGAGGATGATCCCGACCCCGATCCCGAAGTCTGGGAGTGGATTATTGCCTGTGAGGACCTTGGCACGAATGACTTTGACTTTAACGACGTGGTGTTCAGCGTGTCGGGAGCTGTGACCGATGTACAGACCGAGACCAAGACCGTCAAGGTGAAAGCTCTTGCCGCGGGTGGTACTCTGCCTGTGTACCTATATTATAAGGACAAACAGCTCATGCCCGACGGAGAGGGCGGTGCAGAGTTTCACGCCTGGTTTGAAGGCAACCACTCGTCGGGTACGGTAATCAATGCCTCGGGTGTGCGCGCAACCGGAAGGACTGCCACTGTAGAGGTGGACAGCGACTTCACAATGTCGTGCTGCATGACCGCGACCGAAGGAGAGAGCGGCAATATGGGTGGATTTAAGGTAATGGTGGAGCACGCTGACGGCCGCACTGTCATCTCGGCCACCAACCCCAATATCGAAAGCATGATAGGCACAGCTCCGCAGATGATATGCGTGCCGGCCACATGGCGGTGGCCCAGGGAGAATGTGCATATCCGCACAGTGTATCCCGATTTCATCAGATGGTGTGAGAGCGGTCATGACACCACCATCGAATGGCACAACAACCGCAACGGCAACGGGTATTTCTTATAGTTTAAAGAGTTTAGAGAGTTTAAACTATAATAGATAAACTTTGAAACTATAAGATAAATTGTTAACTTTGCAGTGCTTTAATGCGCAAAGGTGACAGTCTGCCGGCGCGTATACTTATTGTTTCACTCATAACCATAGTCTTGGACACAGATCCTTTACCGGCCGTAGAGGCCTTATCAAATCTCGTCAACGGCTTGGCTTCCATGCCACTGCTCGCCATCCCCGCCATGGATGCGTCGCAGATAGCAGCCCTTGCAATCGCAATTCTGGCCCTCATAGTCTCAGGCTTCGTATCGGGCAGCGAGATAGCCTTTTTCTCGCTCACGCCCATGCAATATGACCAGCTCGAGGAAGAGGGCGACCGCGGAGAACGTGTGCTCTCGCTGGTCGGACGTCCCGAACGGCTGTTGGCCACCATACTCATCGCCAACAATCTGGTCAACGTCACCATAGTAGTATTGTGTAACTTCGCACTCGGCCCGGTGTTTGAGGGCATGAGCGAACTGTGGAGCTTTGTGCTGCAGACGATACTGCTGACGTTTCTGATACTCCTGTTCGGAGAGATATTACCCAAACTTTATGCCAACTCCAACAATCTGGCGTGGGCCCGCATGGCCACAGGTCCGCTAAGCCTCGCCGTTAAGATGTTTTACCCGCTGTCGTCGGTGCTTGTGAAGAGTTCGGTGATAGTCAATAAGGTCGTGCCCAAACACAGCGACTCGGTGACCGCCGACGATCTCTCGCAGGCCCTTGAAATCACGGCCGTGGACTCGGAGCAGGACAAAGGCATACTCGAGGGCATACTGAAGTTTGGCGACACCACGGCCTCGGAGGTCATGACCCCGCGTGTCGACGTGACGGGACTCGACATGGAGCTTACATTTGCCGAAGTGATGAAAGTGGTCATCGACAGCGGCTTTGCCCGCCTGCCGGTCTACGAGGAGACGATGGACAATATCAAGGGCGTGCTCTATTCGCGCGACCTGCTGCCCTATGTGGGCAAGACCGAGGCCGCGGGCTTCAAATGGCAGTCGCTCATGCGCGAGGCCTATTATGTGCCCGAGTCGAGGATGATCGACGACCTGCTCGAAGATTTCCGCTCGCGGCGTGTACATCTGGCCATAGTGGTCGACGAGTTTGGCGGCACACAGGGCATAGTCACGCTCGAGGATGTGCTCGAAGAGATAGTCGGCGACATCGACGACGAGTATGATGAGGAGGAGGAGACCTATCACCGTCAGCCCGACGGATCGTATGTGTTTGAGGGCAAGACGCTTCTCAACGACTTCTTCCGCGTCACCGGGCTCGACGAGTCGGAATACTCCGACGTGACCGAGGACTGCGAGACTCTCGCCGGCATGCTCCTTGGCATCAAGGGCGACTTCCCCAAAGATAAAGAGTCGATAGTCTACGGCCGGTGTCGCTTTCTGGTGCTCTCCGTGCGCCAGCACCGCATAGTCAACGTGCGTGTCAAGGTGATGGGCGAGGTGCAGACCGATCAGATAAAACAATGAAACGTATAGCGGGCCCCACGGGGCTTACGGCCCTGCTGCTTCTCACTGCCGCCTGTGGCGGAGGGGGAAGCGATGCAGTTGTGCCGCGCCCAGTGGCCTGGCCGCGCATAGAGATGCCCGACAGCTCCTATGCCGACGTGCATGCCCGCGGGCTGAGGCTAAGGGTCAATAAGAGTGCCGATGTCGACGTGTCGCCTGCCGAGAGCGGGACATGGATTGATGTCGGCTATAATGTCATCGGCTCACCGCGCCTCTATCTCACGCTCACCGAGTGTGGCGACGGGGAGACAGGAGCCGTGCTTGCCAACCGTCGCGAGCGCGTGATGCTCAATCTGGGCTGGCAGCGGTGTGAGGTCTTGGAGTTTGCCACCCCCGCAGGATGGGAGTGCGCCCTGGTGGTGGCCCGCGGGTCGATGACCACCCCTGTGCAGTTGCTGGCCCACGACCGGGACAGGGTGCTGAGCGGCGCGCTCACGCTGTCGCTGCCCGACTCGCTTGCGGCCGACCCGGCCATGATTGCGCCCGTGGTCGACGCGGTGGAGCGCGACATGACGGTGTTGCTTAAAGGTCTGGATGATGAATAACGTGATGATATACCGCAGCGAGCTGCCCGAAGCAGGACGCAGTGCGCGCCGTGAGGCGGAACGCGCGGCCGTGGCGCGGCTTGTGACGAAAGTTTTCGGGCCGGACGCGACGATAGCCCACAGGGATGACGGTAGCCCCTATATGGAGGGGCGTGACGATGTGTATGTCTCGGTGTCGCATTGTGCCGACGAGTG
>Ga0073907_1003755_pt1 | contig 11943 bp, 10 predicted proteins | sample GluameincwithD2O_FD_65483 | JGI IMG/M metagenome (GOLD analysis project Ga0073907, IMG submission 65483) | Mouse cecum microbial communities from Vienna, Austria - Glucosamine amended microcosms incubated with D2O | ecosystem: Host-associated > Mammals > Digestive system > Large intestine >... | reverse complement strand
CATGAGCGACACCGGATCGCGGGGAATGCGCACCGGCGTCGAGGTGCGCGACTCGACACCCGCCACGATCGCATCGGCCGTGACAAAACCCCGCATGCGGCGGCCGAACATCGCCACTCCCTGCCGCAGCGAGTCGGCGATGAACCGCGGCATCCACTCGTCGAGACGCGACGGCACGATGCCCGGAATGTAGGACGTGGCGGGCAGCGTGGCGCTCGCACGCCCGGCCACGAAGTCCGCGACGCGCTGTGCGGGAGCGATCTGACGCTCGCCGCCGAAACGCCGGGCCCGCTCCTCGAACTCCTGCTGGAAGCGCAGGCCCGCCAGCTCGCCCCACTTGGCGCGCAGGTGCGCGAAATCCTCGGGCCGCACCTCGGTCACGATGCCCGAATTGGCATAGGGCGACGTACGTCCGCTGGGCGACATGCCGTTCACCACCGACTGCGCGGCGTCGGTCATGGCCGGCACGATGAACCCGCCGGGGCACATGCAGAACGAATAGACGCCGCGGCCGTTCACCTGGTTCACCAGCGAATAGGAGGCCGCCGGCAGGTACTCGCCGCGCTCCGCGCAGTGGTACTGGATCGAGTCGATCAGCGCCTGCGGGTGCTCGATGCGCACACCCATGGCGAACGCCTTGGCTTCGAGCCGGATGCCCCGACGGTGAAGCATTTCGTAAATATCGCGTGCCGAGTGGCCCGTGGCCAGCACGACGGCCGCGCCTTCGAACACCTCGTCGCCGCACGCCACCCCCGTGACGCGCCCGTCGCGCACGCGCAGGTCGGTGACTCTCTTCCCGAACAGGAAACCGCCGCCCGCCGCGAGGATCGTGCGGCGGATATTCGAAATGATCGCCGGCAGCTTGTCCGTGCCGATGTGCGGATGCGCCTCGCAGAGGATCTCGGGGTTGGCGCCGTGGAAGACGAGCGTTTCGAGCGCCTTGCGGTAGTCGCCGCGTTTCTTGCTGCGCGTAAAGAGCTTGCCGTCGGAGAAGGTGCCGGCGCCGCCCTCGCCGAACGCATAGTTCGAATCGGGATCGACCGCAGCGTTGCGGTTGATCTGGGCGATGTCGCGCTTGCGGTCGGGCACGGCACGGCCGCGCTCCAGCAGCACGGGGCGCAGCCCGCATTCGATGAGCCGCAGCGCGGCGAAGAGCCCCGCGGGCCCCGACCCCACCACGAGCACCTCCGGGCGACCCGCGACATCGGGATAGTCGAAATGCACGGGTGCGGGCTGCGGCTCGCGGTCGGCATAAACCTCCAGCGTGAGGCTCACCTCGGGCCGGCGCCGGCGTGCATCGATCGAGCGGCGCACCACGCGCACCAGCGCCACCTCGTCGTCGCGAAGCCCCAGACGATGCGCCGCGAGGGCCGTATAGCACTTCGGATCGGCCGCCTGGCGCGGCGTAAGAATCAGGGTAAGGGTTCGGGGCATATCATTTCGTGACCCGGGCGCAGGGACGGCAACGTGCCGGCCTGCCCCGGAGTTGCAAAAATAGGCAAAAAAATGCGATCGCAGGGAGTGCGGATTGCGTTTTACGATTTTTTGGCTACCTTTGTCCTACGATCCGATGCGGATATGGTGTAATTGGTAGCCACGTCAGACTTAGGATCTGATGCCTTACGGCGTGGGGGTTCGAGTCCCTTTATCCGCACCCGGCAGGAGACCTCGGAAAGGTCTCCTGCGTTTTTTGGGAGGAGAACCCGCGCATGCGCGCCGCACGCCGGCGGCGGACCGTGGCGCCCCGACGCAGAAGGAACGTTGCAAGCGGGTCCGGTCAATCATGCATATCTTTCCCGTTTTCGAATCCCGGCCGTCGCAACGTTCCCGTGGTTTCCGCACGAACGTACTATCTGCGGATGAAGCTCAGCACCTTGAGTTTCTCGTATTCCGTCTGGAGGCGCTCCACGATGCGGGTGTTGATCCGCGCGACGAGCGACTCCATGCGCAGCGTGTCGCGCGGCGTGAATCCGTAGCGCCGCACGATGCCGGGCACGAGGGAGAAAGGTCTGCCGGCGCGCATCCGGCGTTCGCACACGCAGGTCAGATAGTCGCGGAAGAACCGCCGCAGGTCACCCGGCGACAGCCCCCCGCCCAGCTCCATGCTGCACGCCCCCTCATGGTCCGCGCCGCGACCCGCCGTCGGACGCAGGTCGCCCAGCACGACGAATACGTCGGACGGATGGAAACGGTCGTATTCGCGCATGAACCGCCCGATGGTATAGACCGCATCGGGCACGTCGTCGAACTCGCGCAGCGTGCGCGCGTCGAGTTCGCGGCGGATGCAGAAATCCTCCGTAGGCGCCATGGCCAGAAAGACGTAGACGTGATGCCAACGATCGTGGAGCTGTTCGAGCACCGCCTTGAGCGGAGCCGGGTGCAGCACATCGCTGCGATCGTTCGTGAAGAGATATTCCGCGCACATATCAAACCATTCGTAAACATAAGAAAAAAGGGGTGCACCCGGAGACCGGTCGTGCACCCGACAGAAAAAGGGGGCGCAGAACTCGGCCTCCTTCAGTAGGTCTTAGGAAACCTTTGGTCAGAAGCCGTCTGCGACCTTGCCGCCGCACCTATCGGGAGATAAGTGAGACATAGCAAGGACAGACAACTTTTATACCCGACCATTGTAAAGTTCCTAAGTTTACTGAAAGGCATAAAGAGTTGTTCACCCTTTATAATATGTTTCCGGCATATCGGCCGGAGCGTAAATCGTTCCTCCACCGCACCGGTCCATGGAGGCTGCCGGGAATACGGTTTCGGCTTCAAATATACGATAAAGTTTACAAAACCCCGCACAAAACGCGCAAAATAACGGACACACGCCGTACCGGAAACCGTGCGGCAAACCCTTCCGGAGCGTACTTTCCGCGAAACCGCCTCCGCATCCCGCAATGATCCGTCCGCGTGGTCCTCGCCTTGCACGGCACACGCCCGTTACCCCCGCAGCCCGCGAACGGAGCGGCTCCGCCGGGACCGTCCCGCAGCCAAGCGGACGGAGTTCCTCCGCACGACGGCACGGCAGGCCCGCGGCCTCATGCCGCAGACGGACAAAAACGGTCGTATTTTCGGGAAAAACCGCACAAAATCGCTATCTTTGTCGGAAAATCAGGGATACCCGATCTATGGTGACACTCGAAACGATCCGCAAACCCGTAGCCGAAGATCTGGAGGCTTTCGACGGGTTCGTAGCACAGCAATTCAACGCCGAAGGCGAACTGTTGTCCGACATGCTGCGCTATGCGCTCTCGTCGCGCGGCAAGGGCATACGCCCGACCCTCGTGCTGCTCTCGGCACTGCTGAACGCCCCGTCGCCGGACGGGGGCGCAGGGCGCAGGGCCTACCTGGCGGCCCTGCTGGTGGAGATGATCCACATCACGTCGCTCATCCACGACGACGTGATCGACGAGGCCGACACCCGACGCGGCAAACCCTCGGTCAATGCGCGCTGGCAGTCGCACAAGGCCGTGCTGCTGGGCGACTACATCCTGGCCCGCACGATGAGCATCGGCATGACGAGCGGCCAGTACGACCTGGTGACGCACATCTGCGGCACGATGGCCACGCTCTGCGAAGGCGAGATGTTGCAGAGCGACCGCGCGTCGCACCGCGCGATGACGCGCAGCGACTATTTCGACATCATCCGCAAGAAGACGGCGAGCCTGATCGCCGTGAGCGCCTCGGCGGGCGCCATGGCCGCCGGCGCCCCGCGCGAGCGCACCACCCTCATGCACCACTTCGGCGAGGCCCTGGGCATGGCGTTCCAGATCCAGGACGACATCCTCGACTATACGCGCACGGCCCGCACGGGCAAACCCGCGAACAACGACCTGCGCGAAGGCAAGATCACGCTGCCGCTGCTCGCCGTGCTCGAACGCTGCGACGCCGCGCGGAGCGCGGAGCTGCTCGACCTGCTCGGGCGGTGCGCCGCGGACGACGGCGCGGTGGAGCGGCTCCAGGCGATCGTGGAGGAGGAGGGCGGCATCGACGCGGCCGCGCAGGTCATGCACGACTTCCTCGCACGCGCCGCGGGCATGCTCGCCGAATACGCCCCCTCGGAGTCGCAGCGGTCGCTGATCGCCCTGTGCGCCTACGTCGCCGAACGCGACCGCTGACGAGGCGGCTCCCTGCGGAGGCGCCGCACCGAGGATGCGGCCCGCACGCCGCGCCGGCCGCACGCCGCGCCGGCCGGCACGGACCGGCAACGAACACACGCAAACACAAACAAAAAAACAGTATGGAACAGAAGAAAAACTACACGTTGCCCATCGTCATGATGTTCTTCCTCTTCGCGATGATTTCGTTCGTGACGGGGCTGGCCAACCCGATGGGCGTGATTCTGAAGAATCAGTTCGACGTGCCCAACTGGATGTCGCAGCTGGGCAATGCGGCCAACTTCATCGCCTACGCGTTCATGGGGCTGCCCGCAGGCCTGATGTTGCAGCGCATCGGCTACAAGAAGACGGCACTGGCGGCCGTTGCCGTGGGATTCGTCGGCGTAGGCATCCAGTTCCTCGCGGGACTCGCGGGCGGCAGCGGCTTCGCCGTATACCTTGCCGGCGCCTTCGTGTCGGGCTTCTCGATGTGCATGCTCAACACGGTGGTGAACCCCATGCTCAACACGCTGGGCGGCGGCGGCAAGACCGGCAACCAGCTCATACAGTTCGGCGGCACGCTCAACTCGCTCTCGGCCACGATCGTACCGGTGCTCGTGGGCTACCTGATGGGCGACGCCGCACGAGCCACCATCGGCGATGCGGCACCCGCCATGTTCATCGCCATGGGCATCTTCGCCGTGGTCTTCGTCGTACTGCTGGCCATGCGCATCCCCGAGCCCTACGCCATCGAATCGGAGAAGCGGGCCGAACGCAACGAGCACAGCGCCCTGTCGTTCCGCCACTTCCTGCTCGGCACGCTGGCCATCTTCCTCTACGTGGGCGTCGAGGTCGGCATCCCGAACTTCATGAACCTCTATGCCACCTCCGACCTGGGCATCGGCGCCACGGAGGCCGGAGCGCTCGTGGGCACCTACTGGTTCCTGATGCTCGTCGGCCGCTTCGTGGGCGGCATGATCGGCGCGCGCTTTTCGAGCCGCGCCATGATCTCGTGCGTGGCCGCCACGGGCATCGCCCTCATTCTCTGCGCCATCTTCCTGCCGGCCGGCCTCACGGTGCACATGCCCGTATTCCGCGCGGACATCTCTTTCGGTCTCTTCGAGGTACCCGCCGGCATCATGTTCTTCGTGCTGTGCGGACTCTGCACCTCGGTCATGTGGGGCGGCATTTTCAACATGGCCGTCGAGGGCCTGGGCAAATACACCTCGGCCGCTTCGGGCATCTTCATGGTCATGGTCTGCGGCGGCGGCATCCTTCCGCTCATCCAGGGTGTCATCGCCGACTGGGCCGGATACCCCGCGAGCTACTGGGTCGTGCTGGCCGGCCTGGCCTACATCCTCTTCTACGCCCTCGTCGGCTCGAAGAACGTCAATAAGGACATTCCCGTGGAGTGATCCCCACGCGGCGCCGGCCCCACCGCCGGCCTGGGAGCAAACGCCGCGACCCTCTCCGGGGCCGCGGCGTCCGTTTCATAAGGCAGTTCCGCTCCGTTCCCGCGCGCGGCGTCTCATGACCGCAGCCCGCCAGGTGCTTCACGGCCGTAAACGGTCGCCCCATGCATTCGAGGCGCCCGCAGCACCTGCGGAGCGCCTCCTCACAACGAAAACACCCCCGGATCGTTCCGGGGGTGCATCCTTTCATCGGGGCCGGTCGGGCGTCCTGCGCCGCGATCAAAACGGCAGGTCGTTCGTCTCCGCAGCGGCCGCACCGAAAGCGGGCTCCTCGCCCAGCGGTGGCAGGTCGGGCACCGGAGCGGGCGCAGCCTCCTGCTTGGGCTGGAGACGCCAGGCCCGGATGTCGGTATACCAGCGGCCGTTGTACTCGCGCGACTCGATATTGACCGACACGTTGTAGGCCGCACCCTCGCGCAGGCGCGCCACATCGTCCGGACGGTTGAAGAACGTCACGCAGATCTTGCGCGCGAACGATCCGTCCTGCATTTCGAACACCACATCCTGCCGCTGCCACTCGCCGCGGGCCGAAGTCCCTTTCGTGACGGGCATTATCTTGTAAACGGTTCCTTCGAATTCCATAGTTCTCGTGTTTTGGGTATTTGTTTTCGCAAAGATAGGAATATTTCTCCGTTCCGCCAATCGCCGCCCCCAATATTCGGCCCGCAACCCCCTTTCGGCACGTTCGTGCCGACGACGGCGCCCCGGGCAGCACGCGGAGGCAGCCGGGGCTTCCGGCCGGCGCCGCGCCGCGGATCAGCCGGCCAGGTTGGCCGCGACGCCCGCCGCGCGGGCCAGCAGCGGAATCTCGCATTCGAGGGCTGCGGCGTAGATGCGGTGGAGGAGGCGCGTCGGCCGGTCGCCGTCGTAGAAGAGGCGGCGGTCCCACTCCTCGGGACGCAACCCCCGCTTGAGGATCCATTTGGCGATGTTGAGCCGCCCGAGCATCGCGCTGTCGCGTACGAGGTCGTAGTCGGGCTGGCCCTTGAGGTAATCCGTGACCACGCGGTTGGCGGCCACGTACTGATCGGCGGCGCGTGCATCGAGCCGCTTCATGTACGACCCCGCATTGGCCAGGCGGTAGCCGTAGACCGGGCCGTCGGCCGCCGCCACCTCCCGCGCGGCGTGCACCAGGCGCGGCATGACGGCGTAGTCCTCGGCGAAGTCGATCCCCTCGACGGGGTATATGCCCCGCTCCGTGCAGAGCGTGCGCCGGATCAGCACGCCCCACGTGCGGTTGGCCACGCGGTGGCTCTGCGACACGAGGGTGCGGAGCAGCCGCAGACGCTCCATGCGGGGCGCACGCACCCCATAGCGGCGCACCGCCTCGTCCGCCGGGTCGTCCGAGGCGAAGTAGCTCCCGAAGATCAGGTCGGCCGCGGGCACCTCCTCCGCCCGGGCCAGCAGGCGGGCCAGCGCCCCCGGAAGCAGCAGGTCGTCACTATCGACATGCAGCAGCCACTCGCCCCGTGCGGCGTCGATCGCCGTGCGGCGCGCGGCGGCCAGGCCGCGGTTCGCGGGATGCCTCAGAATCCGCACCTGCCGCGTGCGGCCGGGATATTCGGCCAGCACGCGCCCCAGCACGTCGATGCTGCCGTCGGGCGAGGCGTCGTCCACGAAGAGGAACTCCACCCCGTCCCACAGCGACTGCGAGAAGAGCGAGCGGGCGCAGTCGCCGATGAAGCGCTCGACGCCGTAGACCGGCACGCACACCGAAAGCCGCACGGCACGATCAGCGTTCATAGCTCGACTTTTCGGGGAAGACGGCCTCGAACGCCTCGCACAGCCGGCGGCTCATACGGTCGAAATCGGAGATGTCCGTGCTGTCGTTCATGCAGATCATGCGGTATCGCTGCGTGCGCACGGCGTCGCACACGGCGTCGATGCCGTCGTCGTCGAGCGTCACCAGGCCCGTGTCGCGCATGCTGCGGGGCGCGAACTCGCCCCGGCAGAGAACGTCGTAGCGGACGAGCCAGTGCGACAGGTCCTGCAACGTGCGGAACGGATGGCGGCACGAGGCGTCGAGCTCCCCCCCCCACATGCGCCAGGCCCGCTCGAACCGGCTGCGCAGGTAGGGCTGGGGCATGTGCGTGTCGAGGATGCCGGGAAACGTGCTCCACGGCACGAGCGTGAGGCTCTTCAGGAGGTTCACGACACCGTAGCGGGGCGAGAACCACTTGCCCGGCCAGCGGCGCAGCACCGCACCCTTGCGGTGCGCGGCATTGATCAGCTCGAGGTCGTTGTAGACGATGTGCCCCACCGACGAGGGCTGCACGACGCTCAGGCGCGCCATGTCGCAGGGCAGGCCCCGGCGGAAGAAGTCGCCCGGACGCACGGGCCGCAGCAGGAACGTGTCGTCGTTGAAGAGCACGAAGCGCTCGGCCAGGCCCTCGATGCGGGCGATGTTCAGCTCGATGGTGTTCGAATTGAAGGTCGGCAGGTAGGCCGAGGGGATGTAGTCCGCATGATCGACCACATGCAGGCGCGGATTCGAGGTGTTGAGCCACGCGGGCAGGTGGCCCCACGTGATGAAGTGGATGCGCCTTACCCAGGGTGCCAGCCGCTCGACACCGCGGAACCAGTAGCGCAGGTTGCGCCAGTCGCGGAACCGGATCTCCGAGGCGTCGGCCCCTTCGGCGCGGCGCACAGCGAGGAACTGACGCCGCCATGCGGGGTCTTCGCCATCGACCCACGGAATCACGAAGTCGATCGGAGCGTCGTCGTACTTTTTCATAGTCGGATTATTGGATCAACAGATTGCAGCCCCGGATGTCGGCACGGTCGATGCGCCCCTCCACCGTGAACGAGCCGTCGGCGAATACCGTGCCCACATCCTCGGTCTGGATGAAGGCGCACGACCACCGGTTCGCCAGGTCGATGACGTTCAGACCGCCCCGCACGCCCGGGCCGTACAGGTCGAACGGGTCGTTCACGTCGCGCGTCAGCACGCGCATCCACCTCGGCGTGCGGAACACGCCGCCGCCCGCCGAGTAGGCCTGCGAGGTGAGTTCGGCCATGCCGTACTCCGAATGCACACACCCGACGCCGAACGCGTCGCACAGGATGCGGTGAAACTCCGCCTTGGGCAGCTCCTCGCGGCGGCCCTTCATGCCTCCGGTCTCCATGACCACCGTGTCGCGCAGCTCGGGAGCGTAGCGCTCGGCCAGCTCCCACAGGGCGTAGCTCACGCCGAGCAGGATCTTGGGTTTGGGATCCGCGGCCATGTCGCGCAGCAGGGCGTCGTAGTCGCGGAGGTAGAAGCCGCCCGAGCCGCAGGCGGCGATGAGGCGATCGACCATGTAGACGAGCGACGAACCTTTCCGTTCGAGGTAGGAGGGCAGCAGCCCGTAGAGGCTCCAGCCCGCAGGATCGCCGTAAAAGACGCGGAACGCCTCCGTGAAAGCCCGCTCGTAGAGCGCCAGCGACCGCATGGGGTGGCGCGAGGGCTCGCCGCCCCCCGTGGTGCTCGACGTGAAGACCGCCTCGGGCGGCGTGCCGCCGCAATAGACCTCGCAGTGCTTGAACAGCCCCACGGGCAGGAACGGAATCTCCTCCACGCGTCCGACCGAGGCCGGATCGCAGCCTATGAGCCCGAGGTATTCGGCATAGGGCGCGCACGCCGCGGCCTGGAAACGGAACGTGGCGAGCGCCGCGGCGCGGAAGCCGGCATCGTCCGCAAGCGTAAAGAGTTGCTCTTCGGAAATCGTCATGGGATGCAGGAATTGAAAAAAATCCATCACCGGAGCCCTCCCGGGGTTCCGATGATGAATCCGTTATGGTTGCCCGGGCCTACTTTTTCGCCTTAGGCGCCAGGATCATGTTCATCTTCTTGCCGTCGAGCTTGGGCATCATCTCCACTTTGGCCAGCTCCTCCAGATCGGTGGCGAAGCGCAGCAGCAGGATCTCGCCCTGCTCCTTGAAGACGATCGAGCGGCCGCGGAAGAAGACATAGGCCTTGACCTTGGCACCCTCCTTCAGGAAGTTCTCGGCATGCTTGAGTTTGAAGTTGTAGTCGTGGTCGTCGGTCTGGGGTCCGAAGCGGATCTCCTTGATCACGATCTTCGCCTGGTTGGCCTTCAGCTCCTTCGCCTTGCGTTTCTGCTGGTAGAGGAACTTCTGGTAGTCGGCGATGCGGCACACGGGAGGATCGGCCTTGGGCGAAATCTCGATCAGGTCGAGCTCCATCTCGTCGGCCAGCTTCAGCGCCTCGCGCGTGGACATCACCCGCGGCTGTTCGATGTTCTCTCCGACCACGCGCACCTCGGGTGCGGTGATCTCGCCGTTGGTGCGGTGCGGATTCTCCTTCTCGGGCGGGCGACGGCCGTAACGGTTGTTCGGATTGGCGCCTGCCGGTTTCGGTCTGTTGTTATTCCCGGGGGTAAAGGGCCGCGGCGGGAATGGTTTCGGTGCTGCGATAGCTGTAAAAGTATTAAAATGGTTAATTATTCGTCGTCGCTCCGCTCCGGCGCGCGGCATCCGTCAGCGGATGCCGCCGCCCGGGCGCGGAATGTCGGATCACTGCTTCTTCTCCATGCGGTTGGCCTCGATTTCGCGGCGCACCAGGTCCCCGATGAAGTCGCGGAACGCCGCGAGCGTCATCTGACCCTTGTCGCCCTCGCTCTGGGCGCGTACCGACACGAGCTCCTCGGCCTCCTCCTTCTCGCCCACGATGAGCAGATAGGGGATGCGCTTGAGTTCGTTGTCGCGGATCTTGCGGCCGATCTTCTCGTTGCGGTCGTCCACGTGGGCCCGCACGTCGGAGGCGTTCAGGTACTCGGCCACGCGGCAGGCGTAGTCGTTGAACTTCTCCGAAATGGGCAGCACGACCACCTGGTCGGGCGAGAGCCACAGCGGGAACTTGCCGCCCGTATGCTCCAGCAGCACGGCCACGAAGCGCTCCATCGAGCCGAACGGCGCGCGGTGGATCATGATCGGGCGGTGCAGCTTGTCATCGGCGCCCTTGTACGTGAGGTCGAAGCGCTCGGGCAGGTTGTAGTCCACCTGAATGGTGCCGAGCTGCCATTTGCGGCCGATGGCGTCCTTGACCATGAAGTCGAGCTTCGGGCCGTAGAACGCCGCCTCGCCGTACTCGACCACCGTGTTGAGCCCCTTCTCCTCGGCGGCGCGCATGATGGCGCTCTCGGCCTTCTCCCAGTTCTCGTCCGAACCGATGTACTTCTCGTGGTTGTTCGGATCGCGGAGCGAGATCTGCGCCGTGTAGTCGTCGAACTTGAGCGTGCGGAAGATGTAGAGCACGATGTCGATCACGCGCTCGAACTCCTCAAGCAGCTGGTCGGGGCGCACGAAGAGGTGGGCGTCGTCCTGCGTGAATCCACGCACGCGCGTCAGTCCGTGGAGTTCGCCCGACTGCTCGTAGCGGTACACGGTGCCGAACTCCGCCAGGCGCACCGGCAGCTCCTTGTACTAGCGGGGCTTCGAGCGGTAGATTTCGCAGTGGTGGGGGCAGTTCATCGGCTTGAGCAGGTACTCCTCGCCCTCGATGGGGGTGTGGATGGGCTGGAACGAGTCCTTGCCATACTTGGCGTAGTGGCCCGACGTAACGTAGAGCTCCTTGTTGCCGATGTGCGGCGTGATGACCTGCTGATAGCCGTACTCCTTCTGCACGCCGCGCAGGAACTGCTCCAGGCGGTCGCGGAGCGCGGCGCCCTTGGGCAGCCAGAGGGGCAGGCCCTGGCCCACGCGCTGCGAGAAGGTGAAGAGTTCGAGCTCTTTGCCGAGCTTGCGGTGGTCGCGCTTCTTGGCCTCCTCCATCATGGCGAGGTACTCGTCGAGCATCGACTTCTTGGGGAACGAGATGCCGTAGATGCGCGTGAGCATCTGGCGCTTCTCGTCGCCGCGCCAGTAGGCGCCGGCCACCGACGTGAGTTTCACGGCCTTGATGTAGCCCGTGTTGGGGATATGGGGTCCGCGGCAGAGGTCGGTGAAAGCGCCGTTCGTGTAGAACGAAATGGTACCGTCCTCAAGTGCCGAGATCAGCTCGACCTTGTACTGGTCGCCCTTCTCGGTGAAGGTGCGGAGGGCCTCCTCCTTGGCCACCTCGCGCCGCACGAGCGGCTCCTTGCCGCGCGAAAGCTCGATCATCTTCTGCTCGATCCGGGGCAGGTCGCTCTCGGTGATGGTCACCGGCGATTCGACGTCGTAGTAGAAACCGTTTTCGATGGCCGGACCGATACCGAACTTGATGCCCGGATAGAGCGCTTCGAGCGCCTCGGCCAGCAGGTGCGACGACGTGTGCCAGAAGGCGTGCCTGCCCTCGGCGTCGTCCCATTTGTAGAAACGGACGGCGGCATCGGTTTCGATCGGACGCATCATGTCCACCGTCGCTCCGTTCACCGATGCGGCCAGAGAGTCGGCAG
>Ga0073907_1003752_pt1 | contig 11958 bp, 16 predicted proteins | sample GluameincwithD2O_FD_65483 | JGI IMG/M metagenome (GOLD analysis project Ga0073907, IMG submission 65483) | Mouse cecum microbial communities from Vienna, Austria - Glucosamine amended microcosms incubated with D2O | ecosystem: Host-associated > Mammals > Digestive system > Large intestine >... | reverse complement strand
AGATAATTAAAGAGCATGTGGATAAAAGCAGTCTGAAGAAAAGACGCTTCAAAGCCAGCCTTTCCAATGGCTATCTGATTGACATGTTGCTTAAGGCTAATTTTTGATGCGGTTGCCCTGGCCGTCTGTGGCTGAACTCCAAGTGTCAGACCGCACTGACATCAAAAGCACGCACAATCGGATATTATCGGGATTGTTTCAATTGGGGGTCAGAGATAGAACTCAGAAATATGTCTGATGTACACCACATAATAGCCAATACATGGCATTATCCGAGATACAAGGCAATTCCGGAACTTAGACGCAACGGAATGAAAGGCACGTTGCCGGACTGCCATCCCTTTGAACTTATGAAGGCTCTTCTTACTGATACAAGGATTGAGACACTTATGAAAGCCGGTAATCTCAGTGCCGTGAAATACTTTCTCAACAACAAGTCTATGCTTGACAAATGTTGGAACTCCCACAAGATAGCAATGCGAAACGGATACATAATCAAGGACTACGGCTTATGGTGTGACCTTATCACACTACTTGACAAATCCGGCAAAGACATACGGAACGCGAAATATATATGTCCGGTAAACCTCAATGTCTCTCATGACCTATGGTTCAACAAGGTCTCGACCAAGGAGGAAAAGCGCAGAAAAGCCGAAGAACTTGCCAAGGCGAAAAAAGCCGAGAAAAAGTTTTATCAGACCAAATCGTGCTACTTCGGAATTGTCATCAAGGACAAGGATATTGAGGTATCGGTTCTTGACAGCATCGAGGCTTATCAGAACGAGGGAGAGGCTATGCACCATTGTGTGTTCAAGTGCAGTTACTACAATAGAGAGGACTCAATCATTCTGTCGGCACACGATAAGGAGGGCAACCGCATTGAGACCATAGAGTTTTCACTGATCGAGAACAAGGTCATTCAGAGCCGTGGGGTCTGCAACTCCAACACGGAGTTACACGATAGGATTGTAAATCTTGTAAACGCCAATGCCCACCGCTTCATCAAGGCAAAGGCTTCAGCATAATAGTTCCTTATTATTTTGACATCCGTCTCCTGCCGTGAGGTAGGGACGGATTTATTAGATAAATAGGTAAACTAAAAATATTATATGATAATAATCAAATATCAGAATAATTTATTAACTTTGTAATATAAAAAGGGAAATATATGAAAACCAAGATAATTACCATAGCAAATCACAAGGGAGGCGTAGGAAAAACGACGTCAACGGCATCCATCGGCGATGCACTCGCTATCCTCGGAAAACGCGTTCTGCTGATCGACCTTGACGCACAGCAGAACCTCACATTCACGCTCACACAGAACGAAGAGCCGGAGACCAGCGTCTATGATACTTTGGTAAAAGACGCATCGCTTCCTATCGTCCATGTCAGGGAGAATCTTGACATTGTTCCGGCTTCTCTGGAACTGGCAAGAGCCGAAATCGACATGGCTACCAAGATAGCGAGAGAGGGCATCCTCAAATCTGTACTTGAAGAATATGCCGACAAGTATGACTATATCATCATCGACTGTCCGCCATCGCTCGGCATAGTCACCACTAACGCGCTTGTGGCGTCCGACCGGCTATACATACCTCTGACTGCCGAGGCTCTTCCGATGAAAGGACTCGCGATGCTTGATGATGTGGTGAGCGAAGTCCGCAGACGTGTCAATCCGGCTCTTGAACTCGGAGGAGTTTTCTTCACTCGCTTCAATAACCGCAATCTCAACAAGGAGGTGGTAAAGATGATTGAAGGCCGATATGCCGACAAGGTGTTCAAGACCAAAATCCGTGAGAACATCACGCTAGCCGAAATGCCTCTGTCCGGTCAGTCCATCTTTGAGTATGATGCCAAGAGCAACGGAGCCGTTGACTATATGGCATTGACTGAAGAAATAATCGCGAGAGAAGAAAATAGGTAAACAATATTATTCATAATATAGACAACAAATCTACTTGTTTACTATGATACAAGTAGGTAAGTAGATAAATCATAAAGACAACCAGCATGGCAAAGAAGAACTTAGCTTCACTGATGAACGGAATAATGGGCGACAACAGACCGCAAGAACCGGAAGCGCAGGCTATAGAACAGCCCGAAATAACAGCTGCCGAAGTGACCGATGAGATGAAGGCCAATCTGGAGGATAACCGTCGTCGGAATGTTGGTCGACCGCGTAAGGGGGAATCCGGCTCCAAGGCGAATGAAGTCCGCGCCACATTCATCGTTGACCCGGAACTGATCCGAAAGGTCAAGTACATTTCTCTTGTGGAAGGTTCTCTCCTGAAAGATGTAATCTCCGAGGCTCTTACGTCCTACATCGAATCCTGGGAATCGGAGAATGGTAAGATCAGATTGCCAAAATTGAAATGAATCTATGAGAAAAACATTCAAGGGAAGTGTCAAGGAAGCCATGAAATACTATGTCTATGCTCTTGTTGATCCAAGAGATAAGCGGATATTCTATGTAGGAAAAGGTATCGGAGACAGAGTTTATCAACACGCAGAAGCAGCTCTTGAAGAGTCGAACGAGAGCTTGAAGTATTCAACTATTCGTGATATTCACAATGTAGGATTGGAGGTGGAGTATTATATACTACGCCACAACCTTTCTGAGCAGGAGGCTTATCTTGTTGAGTCTGTGGTTATAGACCTTTTGACCTATAAAGCGTTCAACACTGAACATTTCCTTACTAACCTTGTAAGCGGTCATCATCAATGGAATGAGGGAATAAAGACTGAGACGGAAATCAATATTCTTTACGATTGTGAGAAGATTCAACCGATTCCGGGAGACAGACTTCTTTTGGTGAGCCTGAATAGGAGTTATAACCACGCATCTGCCACAGGAGTCTACAAACGGGATTCAGATTACGAAAGTGCAAGGAAATACTGGGCGCTTTCAGCAGACAAAGCGTCGAAAATTGATTATATCTTAGGCATATACCGAGGAATTGTTAGAATTGTTATAGATGTTAAAAAGCGTACGACCTGTGATGTTGCCGATGATGGAACAGTATTCAGGAAACCACGATTTGCTTTCGAGGGGGAGATTGTAGAGGACTCGCCGTATCTGAATAAAGATGTTTCCGATTATCCATTCGGAAGCGGTGGAGCGATTACTTACATCCCAAGAGATTATCGAAAATGGTAGAGATTACGGGATTCTTCAACACCATGGACCGACATTATTTTTTATACACCTCAATTTCTCGATTTGCTCTTCTACTTTTGATAAAAGATATTCATAGGCATTCATTCCATTTGCATGGTATTTATATATTATCGATAATCGTTTAATTAGATCATTATTATCCCGAATTTTTATATAGAAAGGAAGTAAGTTCTTAAATAACATCGCGTTTCCATAGAGATAGCTACTAAAAAAGCGATAGTCACTTCCTTCCCAATATGTGTTAGTTAGATTTAGGCTATCCCATCTTTCAAAAGCAAGATTAGCAAATCTTACCAATGTTACTAGTTCATAGCAGGAAAAATTCCATTTACTATATACTTTACTGGAATTTGTAATAGACTCCCACTCAGAAAATTTACCTTGCGACAGGAGATGACCAACCAAAGTCAACATTCCACTCTTAAGAAGTAATCTTGATTGGTTATTCCCAAAATCATTTTTTTCAGTTACTCGCATACCATATTCAGACTCGATTTCAGTTACAAAATCGTATAGGACTTCGATATCCTTCTTACTTAATGAAGAATCGATTTTATGAATAAGATCCAAATATGAGTAAGAATATTTGGTTACCAGTGCTCCATAGACATTATTTACATCAGAGTACCTAAGATTGGTTTTGTGTTTTAGAATCACGTCTAACAACATATCCCAATCGTTATTTGCTATAATTATATCAACAGGAAACATTCCAGTTGACATGAACGTATCCTTTAAATTTATCTGATCCCGGTTTATTAGCTCCTTCAAAAATGGATAAACTAATTTTATTCTTTTTTCAATATAAAATTGTTTTAGCTTTGATATAGCCTCGGCTTCTTCTTTATACGTATCCCTTAGGACCTGAAGACTCTGATTATACACACTCAACGAGTTGCTTATAAGCTTATCAACTGGAAGTTTCTGAGCATCGGGGACAGCTATGTACTTTCTCTTTGTCTGAATGAGATTTAGATTTTCAATCAATGAAGTCAGATTAATACTTTCTTCACAACATTCATCTTCCACATATACACCCCAATCCTGATCTCTTTCATATGAATTTTGGTAATTTGCCGCAAATGCTTTTATTTGGTTACATTCGTTTATAGACAGTTTCAAGTCATCTCTGTCTACAGTCATTTCGTATTCTATAAAATCAGTCCAACTGCTTACCCAACCATTACTGGAACGATGTCCACTTCCTACACGGGTACCTGATGATTTACGCAGGTTAATTTTTATTTCATCCATAACGTTTTTGCTAACACGCTCTAAGAAACCTAAAGGGCCAAGATAAATAGACACAAAATGTACCCATCTTCACCTAACTTATATATCTTCTTTCGCCATACTTAATCCCAGTCGTTTAATGCGTTTACATATCTGTCCATGTCAAGAATCTGGATATAATGCTTCTTTTCCCTTTTGACATTCAGGGCAGCTGCACTCGTCCGAGTCTGTATGTTGTGATGAAACCTCCGCTTCGCAGGTTTCATGCGATATCTCTTCTTCAATTTCAAACATATTGAGGTATATTTATCTCTAATAATAACGGACTGTTGGTTGTATCAATTATGTCTGTAAGAATCTCTGATTTGTCAACGAAAGGCATCAGTTCTTGACTGACAAGGAAATAGTCAATTCTAAACCCTTGATTTGCCAAACGATATTCCGGGCTATTCTTATAGAAATACGAGTAATCCCGACCGTCAGGATGTAGCTTTCTATATGAATCTACAAGATTAGCCTGAGAGATAAGTGAATTGAAATCTCTATGCTCCCAAGGGAAATAACATCCGGCGTTCTTAACCGATTCACCATCCCAAGCATCAATATCCTCTACAACTATATTCAGATCGCCACATAGTATTACAGGCTTCTGACGTGTAAGACCAACAATGTAATCATGAAGTTCATAATTCCATCTTTGGCGAATCTTGATATACTCTACGTTATTAGTTTTTGCATATGGGGAATAGGCATTGACAAGAATGAACTGGTCGAACCGAAGAACATTGATGCAGCCAGTCTCCAACAACCACTCCGGTATATCGCTACGTTGTGCCTCCATATCAAAGTGCAGCCCATGACGTAGATAGGTGCTGACACCACCGAACAGTCCATTATCCATAGTCCCGAGCCATCCCATGTAGCCCGGAACCTGAATCAGAAATTCACCTTTAGTCCGCACCTTCTGAAAGCACATGACATCCACATGCAAATCCGCTACAAGCCGACTAACAGCCTCCATACGTGCCCTCAGGCCATTGACATTCCAACTAAGCAATTTCATATCAACTCACTTAATCAACAAAGATAATTGAAAGATAAACAGCATCTCTAGGGATACTATTTCGATAATCTATAAATCACACAAACTATTCTATTGTAACGGTGAGCTTCCCTTTGATTGTCTCAGGCAACTTGGAGTCAATAATCTCCCATTCAATCTCAAATTCCTGTTCATGGCCTAAATAAACATAATATTCATCTTCTGCGAAAACCACAGGAGGCATATTTTGGACCACAGGATTACATTCAGTAAAAGATGTTTCGGAAATATCTATTGCTTTTTCAATATCCCATACAGCAATCTTGTCCTGTTTTTTCTCTGGTCCATAGTATGTACCTAAAGGTGCATACATGTTTATATCAAATGAAGGAATTAGAGAAGATTTTAGTACTGGTTCTTCCGTATCTCTTAGCTTAATATAGCTATTAGATTCTTCATAATTTAAGATGGTTGCACCTTCACTAAACTTAAGGCGAATACCTAAAAAACCCGAAGGCATAGAGCCAATATTTTTAAGTTCAAAACGAAGAGGTACAACTGATTCGTTTATAAATTTAGCAATATCTCGAAAAACCATATTGTGAGCTTCATTTTCCAAATATGGCTCTATTTGTGCATTGTATTTCTCGTAATCTTTTTCAGAAAGTATGGAATCTGATATTTGGATAAGTGCGAAAGGATTTTGAGTAGGCTTATATTTATATGGATACTTTTGACTTAGTTCTTCCCTATAAGACTCAACGCGCCCATCCAGATTCGGAACTTCCCTTTTTTTAAGGTTCAATGTTGACGAACCTCCGGCAAAAGATAGAATAACACGAGGTAGTGAATCTTCATATTCTCTAAGTCGTTTCTTTAATTCCTTGATTTGAATTTCCTCTTCTGTTGGGTCTGAGGGAGCTAAGTATTTTTCTGGAATTTCAACTGCTTTTATGCCAAATTCTTTAGCAATGAGATATATACCGGTGTCATTCGTGATAATGAGTTTACTGTCATTGTCGGCATTATATTCAAGTGCTGAAAAAATGAGCCAATCATCAGCAATCTCCTTATTAAATTGGGGATTTTCAAAGGTAACCTTGGATGGATCTTTACAAAACTGCACATTAAGACGACTTGGAATTGTCTCTTTTGCTATTTCGGTTATCCGTTTCCTTGCCTTTCTTGCTCGTTCTCGCTTTTTACCTCTTGAGTTATCTTTGTGCTTGTTTATTTCTCTAATAACAATAGGGGAAATAACGATAGTAAAATCGCTATCTCCACAAATCTCAGACCACTTAATGGACTCAAATGGTTGAAATTCAATAAACGAATTAGTATCTAAAAACAGATATAACATTATATCAGATGCGTTACATTAATTTTATTATACTTGCTTCCCATTCCGAGGGCAAAGGCCATCTGGCCTTTAATAATCAGTTCACCCTTTTGGAGCCCAGCAATAGCTATGCGTATATCATGGAGTTCCTGACCACTCACTCCAAACAAGTCTTTGATTACCTTGTCAGCGATTGTCTGCTGCTTCATAATCAAAGAGTATTGTGCATTTGCGTAGAAATCATATCCCTGCTCTTAGACGTTTGAAATCCCCATCTTTTACCGTACAAACCATTCCGGAGGTAACGGTTTGCCCTCCTTGTCGAACATTGCTTCGACAATAGCTTCTATTTCGTCCGCATCAGGCTTCAGTTGTCCATTCTCATTGACCAGATAATCGGCTATGACGAACTCCTGAACATATCGATCCCAGCCTTGCTCACAGGATTCCACCTTTGAGATGATTGCCATACTGTCCACATCCTTGGGGTTTACCTGGAGTATCGTGGATGTGACATACTTGTCATTGTTTATTCGCGCTTCAATGAGGCGAATCACTTTGTCCTTAAATTCTTTTGTTCTCATATCGTGTTTCGTTAGTTCAAGCAGTAATCCATCTCTATCATTTCTCCGTATGATTTTGCGAGGTCATGGATAGCTTCGTCATTGAGCACCCAGTCCTCGTTGCCGCCATAGGAGCCTTTAAGGTCTGTCATGAGGTTGAGAAGAGCAACGTCACGATTGGGTGCTATCAGATTACTTTCCTCTAAATACATCACTTGGACAAGCCAGTTGTCCGGATTGATGCGAAGATAGCAGTCGGCGACATCGGGGTCTGTGTCAATACGCTCCTGAACGGCGGAACGAATGGCCTGTTCAAGAGCGTAAATCTGTTCGGTTGGTGTATGTGTTATGTTTATCATTGGTCTGGTATAATGTTTTTGGCCCATGTCGGAAGTTCCGTGACATACATCTTCTCCAGCTTTCCGTTACTGAGACGGAACTGAATCTGAGCATCCCTATCATTAACTGAATTATCATAGACATACAAGCGGTCGACCAATCGGGCGATAGCTTCACAGTTGATAATGGACTTGGTATATCTCGATACAATCTTGCGAATCGGAACATCATGTCCTCCCTCCATGACTCGTTTTGCAATTCGGGCGGCGTTGATGGACGGGTGACTTGTGGAAATAAAGAACACTCGAATGAAGAATCCGGCTTCCTTTGCTCTGATCAGGAAATCAATCTTGTCCTCGGCCGAGAAGACTGTCTCGAACACAAAGCTCACTTTATCACGAAGACATTGTTCTCGCCATTCGGCACAGTAGTTGGCTGCTTCAAGCACTGCCGTCTGGGAGTTCCAGTCGCCGAACTTGTTATTGGCTACCTGGTCTGGATTGATATAGACAGTGCCATCGGCCCACTCATGATGAAGAAATTTCTGCGTCACGGAAGTCTTGCCCGACCCATTGGGCCCGGCAATTACTATAAGTTCCGGTTTCCTTCCTGCCTTAACCATTGATGGCATTGTTAATGCGGTCAGCCCATTTTGCTTTTACAACCTCGGCTTCTCGACGCATTTCAGAAAAATAGGCGGATGTAGCCTGCTCCTGACGCACCTTGGCATCATGAGCAACCTCCTTCATAAGCTGTGCCAGCATTTCGTCACTCGGTTCCTGGCCCGAAGTGAAACGGTATGAGTTCATTTCCTGTTCTGACATATTTTCGTACTGTTAGATTACAAAGTTACAACAATTATTTCATATTTCGGGTTTTACGCCCTAATAGTCTTGCATATGAAACCACCAATATCATAAATAATTGTCATTCCACTATAAAGTCCTTCGTATTTCAATCCGTCAAAGACTTGCGAACTTCCCAACTGCCGGATTTATCGCTTCCTTTTCTGACTATGTAACCAGATTCTTTAAGATCTGATATGATTCTTGCGATATGACTTCTCGACAAATCCGTTACTTTCATCAGTTCAGCGTATGTAATGAGACCATTCATACAGATTAGATGGAAAACCTTTTTATGAATATCTGATAATGAGAATTTTTCTGTTTGTTTTACAGTCTCATTTACAGTCTCATTTACAGTCTCATTTACAGTCTCATTCATGTGAGCCTTATGCTCAATTACCTTAAAGGCTGTACCCAAGGACAGGTCAAACTCCGGCTGACCGTTCCCATTTTCCATGAGGTCGTTCTCGACCCTTTGGACTCCGCGGCTGAATCGATTTACAAACCCAAGAACACGCAAAGCCTCGGCTATGACTGTATTGCGGTAGTCATTCACATTCGGGAAGTTATCCACGTTTGCCTTGCCATAAAGCCCTCCATGATTCTGGATTTCTATACGGTCATCGTACTGATAGAATTGTATCGGGCCATTCGAGTCGTATGTTCGGTGGCAAATAGCGTTCATAAGCAGCTCTCTTGTAGCCCAATGAGGATAGTCAACGATAGTTTCCTCACGGAGTACAGATACTGGAACAGGACGTCTATTTGTGATAGTAGTATCAACAAAAGTGTCGAGCTGGTAAAGCATTTTCATCAGATTACCTGAAAACTTGTACTCACGCTCAATATCGCCACCTTTGCCCTTGCCCTTGAATTTAACATACTGGATATATGCTCCGGGCAGAAACCGCTCAACATTATTGCCGAACATGATTATCCCGGCATTGGTAGGACAGTCAAAACGGGTATCGTAGAATCCAAGTGCCTGTAACTGATGCCTGATGTCTCTTTTGTCATTGCCAAGAGCCTCTACTGGCATTGCCTTCGGAAGATAGCTTGATAGAAACATCTGGGTGTCCATATCATCTATTGTTGCCCGGTGACAGGGAAGCGCATCAAAAGTCAAAGCCTGGCTGTTGCGCTTTTCAATAAGTATCTTTTCATCCTGCTCGTTGGCAACACCTTTGCGCGGCCCAACACGAACCCAGATCTGGCCCTTATATCTTATCGGAGGAAATTGTGACGGCTGTACTTCAACAACAGCCACATTCCCGTCTGTAAGCTCAACCTTTTGAACAATCATTGATGGCTGCGGTTGAATATTGCCGTCTGTACGTATTGCAGATAGATTCTTCAGCAGCTCGTCTGTGATATTCAAGCCTATAACTTTCCCTGTCTTATCATCGGCACCGATAATCAAATAACCGGGTTTGCCGTGGTTTGGAAGGTCATTTGCGAAAGCACATATCGCTTGACCGAACTTATCCGTATTGTTCACTGAGATAGTTCTTTCAGCACGGTCGCTTTCTATATCATTGAGTAGGCTCTGTATTATGTTCTTATCAATTGCCATCAGCAGTTTCAGGTGTTGTCTCTCGAATCATATCCTCCATCCTTGTATTCAGGATACGACAGATCCGTGAGAAGGTAAATATATCAGGTTGACTGGAGTTGGTACACCATTTTGAGACGGTAGTCTTGTCTACACCAAGCTGTGTGGCGAGCCATTTGTTGGTTAGCCGATGCTCTGCGAGTACCACTTTCAGTCTATTGGTCGGACGATTCTCCATAGGATATTATTTTTCCACAAAGTTAATGAAAATCTTTCAACAATGAGAAGAATTATCAGTTTTTCCGATTGATGCGATTGAGTCTTGGCAGGGAGGCATTTTTCTGTGCGAAGTTACTGCGTCCGTGAGCAACGTCAAGTGCCGCTGCGCTTGACGTCGGCTGCTGCGACCGTGAGCCTCCACAAATTTTCTCGTACCTCTAAAATTGGGGTATCCCGGTCTTGCTGCCGACTCCACACTTGTCTTATGCTCACTCATGGCCGCAGTTGTAAGTTGCACGAAAAACGGCCAACCCTGCCGAAGAAGCTCAAAGAGCTTCACAAAAGGGAAGAAAATAAATATGGAATTTAAGCGAAATAATCAGCTGTATAAAACATTTATAATCCTATATATAAGAGTTTTATTGCTGCGAGTCAGATTCTCATTGATTTCCTAAAATACCCATTTGGAGATTATTTTTGTTACTTGTTTTGATACTTTTATCGGATTTATTTACTACCTTTGCAATCGGATATAATGTACTGAAAAGCAATGGGTAGAAAAAGAACATCAAAAGTAGATAAAAGTCCGTACAAGTTACGCCGTCGCAAACTTGCGGACGGGCGCGAGTCGCTTTTCATAGACCATGCCATTAACGGGAAACATGAGTATGAGTTCCTTAAACTGTATCTTCTGCCCGAAGCAACCGAAAAGGCAAAGCGCGAGAATGCCAAAACACTGCGCAGGGCTGAGGAAATCATCATCGAAAAATGCAACGCCCATATACAAGGTATATCGGAGGCAATAGAGACACAAGACAAATCCGGAATCCTTCTATGTGATTATATCGACATCCTGATTTCCTATTATAAGGAGCGCGGTATGAATACCTACAAGGCTCTTGTCACGGCACGAAGAAATTTTGAAGTTTTCAGGCCGGGCACCAGACTGTGTGATGTGGATAAGAAATTCTGCATTGATTTCAAAGACTGGGTTTTATCTTATCGCAGTCCTAAAACCGGCAGGGTGCTGGCAAGGAAAACCGCTTTTGGATATTTTTGGCATCTTGCGGATATTCTCAACAACGCCATGCGTATGGGGTATATCAAGAGCAATCCGTGGACGCTTCTTAATACTGCCGACAAGATCACTGAACCGCAGTCCACTTGTAGTTTCCTCACTCTTGATGAGGTCGGCATACTGGAAGCCACACCATATAAACATGACCATATCAGACGGGCATTCCTGTTCTGCTGTTTCAGCGGGCTTCGTATTTCCGATATGCTGAATCTCCGGTGGCAAAATATTTCTAAAAGCGGAGAAACGGTAGTGTTGTCGTTTATAATGAAGAAGACAAGAAAGCATGTATCGGTTCCCCTCTCATCAAAAGCGGTGGAATATCTGCCGGAAAGGGGTGTCGCGCCATCCGACAGAGCTGTCTTTGATGCTCTGCCGAGCAAGACCAGAATTGGGAAACATCTTAAAAAATGGACTAAACAAGCCGGTATAGGCAAGGAGATACATTTCCACATGTCGCGCCATACGTTCGGAACAATGCTGATGACTGCCGGGGTTGACCTCTATACGGCAAGCAAGATGATGGGACATTCCGATGTGCGCGCGACCCAGGTTTACGCAAAAATT
>Ga0073907_1003750_pt1 | contig 11972 bp, 8 predicted proteins | sample GluameincwithD2O_FD_65483 | JGI IMG/M metagenome (GOLD analysis project Ga0073907, IMG submission 65483) | Mouse cecum microbial communities from Vienna, Austria - Glucosamine amended microcosms incubated with D2O | ecosystem: Host-associated > Mammals > Digestive system > Large intestine > Cecum... | reverse complement strand
AATTTGTTGATTATTTTGTCCAATTCTTCCCACGTCAGTTCGCGCGCATTATCAACGGATGCCACGGCATTATCAGCGATTGCGGTATCCGACATGGGGACAGAAATGTGGCTTGACTCATCTTTCAGGTATTGGAGCGACAAGTTTTTCATTATAGATGTGAGCCAAGCCTCAATTCTTGCTCCATTTCTGAGAGAGCCTATTGATGTAAAGGCAATCAGAAAGCCGTCATGGAGTATATCCTGCTCTATATCAGCATTATGTATGTAATATGCCACAACCTCACGCATAGGCGCAAGATAAGTCTGATAGAGAATTCCGAAGGCTTCTCTATCTCCCGATTGGCATTGTTTAACAAGCGATACTTTGTCCATTGAATTAAATATACTAATAATAGATGGAAAATACCCCAAAAGACTGCATCAAATAGCAAGAAAAATTTTTAGCTGTGTTAATGTTATGTTATACTAAGAAGTAATATATCTGTATGGGGATGCGCCTATTTTGCCACAGCCTCCTTTTTATTTCTGGCAATCGTATGTCTACCGAAATCGGGTCACAGGGGCTGTAAACATATTAAGTTGTTAATATTTGTTAAATACACACTCTGGCAACAATCAGCCGAGGGTATATTTATAACTTTGCATTGTATGAATGTGCAAAAGATAAGAATACTGATTGTAGATGACGAGGAGGCTATTAGCGAGGGCCTTCGCTCCTATCTCGAACTGGAAGGCTATGAAGTGGATACGGCTCCAAGTGCGGAAGCGGCTCTTGAGCTTGACCTTATATCATATGACCTAATGCTTCTCGACATAATGATGGACGAAATGAGCGGCATCGAACTGGCTGAAAGGCTCAAGTCTTCACGTCTTACTGCCAATATCCCCATAATATTCCTCACTGCCAAGGATTCGGACGACGACATGGTGTCGGGGCTGAATCTTGGAGCCGATGACTATATTGCCAAACCATTTTCGATGAAAAATGTCCTGGCCCGTATAGGCGCGGTGTTACGACGTACGTCTGCCCGACACAGACATGATGGTGTGAAATGTGACCGCCTCACACTGACATGTACGGTCGACGGAAATCTTATCAAGCTGCCGCGCAAGGAGTTTGAGATTCTTGCCCTGCTGCTCGAGCACCCTGGCCGGGTGTTTTCGCGCGAGGAACTGCTCAGCCGCATATGGCCTGAGCGGGTGGTTATAACCGACAGGTCGGTTGACGTGCATGTGACACGCCTCCGCAGCAAAATCGTGCCGTATGACAAACATATTTTCACCCGTTCGGGCTACGGTTATGGCTGGCAGGATTAAGATTTCGTTTCACTCGCGCGTACTTATAATTATGTTGCTGATATGCTGGATATCGGCAGGCATATTCATGATATTTCAATACCGGCGAGAGAAGGAGTTCAAGGCTCAATTGCTTGACACCGAATTGCAGATGCACAATGCCCGTATTCTTGACGACTTGCAGCAGGGCGACAGCATCGGTGACATCATACGCCGCATCGGCGCGCCTCTCGACCGTCTGCGCATTACCCTTATTGATATCGATGGCAATGTAATATATGACAACAACGACACGACTCCCTTTCCGGCCACAAACCATAATTCGCGTCCCGAGATACAAGAGGCACGTGCCACTGGGACCGGTCATGCCGTGGCACGCTATTCTCTGAGCGACGATGCGACATACTTTTACTCGGCCATGCGTGGCGACAACGGCACGGTCATACGCTCGGCCGCTCCTTACGACCATCCGCTCGAAGAATTTTTGCGTGCCGACCGAAGTCTCATATGGATTACAGCCGGGCTTACAGTCATAATCAGTTTTATCGCCTATCTGGCCACCCGCAAGATTTCGCTGAGTATCACGCGCCTTAATATTTTTGCCGCAAGAGCCGAGAAAGGCGAACAGATATTCAACGACCAGGCGTTTCCCGACGATGAATTAGGCAGCATCGCCGGACACATTGTCAGACTTTATGTGCAGCGTGACCAGAGACATAAGGAGGCCTTGCGTGAGCAGCAGGATAAAATTAGACTGAAAAAACAACTTACCAACGATATCAACCATGAACTGAAAACTCCTGTAGCATCAATACTCGTGTGCCTTGACCTGCTACGCGATCACCCCGAACTTCCGGAGGACAAACGTAATGAATTTATAGGCCGAATATATGCCAATGCTCAACGTCTCAGTTCGCTGCTCAAAGATGTGTCAATAGTCACCCGTATGGATGAAGGATCCGGCATGATTGAGAAATCACCCGTCGACCTTAGCGAACTCATTGAATATATAGCGGCCGATGCCCGTCTGCGCACCGATATGACCATTACTGTGATAATGCCGCCGGCCCTTATTGTCAACGGTAACCGGCCTCTGCTCGAATCGATATTCCGTAATCTCATCGACAATGCCATCGCCCATAGCGGAGGTTCTGAAATCATAATCTCGGCTGATGATAGCGGGACATTCATTGTGCGTGACAATGGCCGGGGTGTGTCTGCCGAACATCTACCTCACATATTTGACCGCTTCTATCGTGTTGACAAGGGGCGTTCACGAGCGGCGGGTGGCACCGGGCTGGGCCTCTCGATAGTCCGTAACGCCGTTGCCATTCATAGTGGCGTCATATCTGCGTCAATTGACAACGGGCTCAGATACGACTTCCGTATTCCGACAATTAACAAAAACGCAACAAAAAATCAATAAATAGTCAATACGTTTTTCTGAATTTTGTGTTATAAATTTAATAACAGACATCATAAACAAATTCAGAATTACATGGACATACTATTTCTTGGTATAGTAATATTTCTCTTTCTGCTTGCAGTCTTTGACCTCTCGGTGGGCGTGAGCAACGATGCCGTCAACTTTCTTTCGTCGGCAGTAGGCTCGAAAGCTGCCTCATTCAAGCGAGTCATGATTGTGGCCGCAATCGGAGTGTTTGTCGGCGCGGCCATGAGCAACGGCATGATGGATGTAGCGCGCCACGGCATCTTTCAGCCTGAAAATCTATCTTTTTATGATGTCATAGCCATCTTCATGGCTGTGATGGTGACCGACATTATTCTGCTTGACATCTTCAACTCTCTCGGCATGCCCACGTCGACCACAGTTTCGATGGTGTTTGAGCTACTTGGAGCCACATTTGTAGTGGCGTTGTTCAAGATTTCCGCCCCCGAAAGCACTCTTGGGATGGGCGATCTGCTCAACACAGAAAAAGCTCTTTCGGTCATTCTCGGTATATTTCTGTCGGTGGCCATAGCCTTTGTGTTCGGCACTGTCGTACAGTTTATTACACGACTTATCTTCACCTTTGAATACAAAAGTAGACTCAAATGGAAAGTAGGCATTTTCGGAGGCGTAGCCTGCACGGCCATCATATATTTCATGCTTCTGAAGGGCATCAAAGATCTCACCGTAATGACACCCGAGCTCAAAACGTGGATACACGACAACACTACTATTATATTGCTCGTGTCATTTGCGTCATTCACATTGCTTACACAGTTGCTCTATCTGCTCAAGGTCAATGTGTTCAAGGTTGTGGTGCTTCTCGGCACATTCTCTCTGGCCATGGCCTTTGCCGGCAATGACCTTGTCAATTTTATCGGAGTTCCGCTCACGTCGCTTGCCTCCTATCAGGATTATATGTCATCGGGCGGCGGCAATCTTCACGGATTCATGATGGACAGCCTCAACGGCCCGGCGTCAACCCCGTTTTACTATCTGATTGGAGCCGGTATGATAATGGTGGTCTCGCTCGCGACATCCAAAAAAGCCCGTCAGGTGACACAGACAACGGTCGGACTGAGCGCACAAAGCCAGGGCGACGAGATGTTTGGCTCATCGCGCATCAGCCGTTCGCTCGTACGCCGCACTCTTGCCATACTCACCTGGATCAAAGAACGTACACCCCGAAGCGTCAAGCGTTGGATGGCACGCCGCATGGATGCCACCAACGCCCAGCCCGAGGATGGAGCGGCATTTGACCTCGTGCGCGGCTCGGTCAATCTGATGCTGGCAGGTGTGCTTATCGCATGTGGTACATCAATGAAGCTGCCTCTCTCCACAACTTTTGTCACCTTCATGGTGGCCATGGGCACATCGCTTGCCGATCGAGCCTGGGGGCGCGAAAGTGCAGTGTTCAGAATCACGGGAGTAATCTCCGTAATCGGCGGATGGTTTATAACCGCGGGCGTAGCCTTTATAGGTGCCGGCATAGTGGTGTGTCTCATGCATCTCGGCGGAGTGCCAGTAATGATAGCCGGAGGTGTGATAGCACTGACTCTCCTCATCCGCAGCAACATCCGCTTCAAAAACAAGAGCAAGGAAACCACCGACGACACTCTTTTCCAGACGATCCTGTCGACCGAAAATTCTGCCGATGTATGGCCGCTCCTGCGTATATATATCAATGAAAAGGAAAAGATGTTTCTGTCTTATGCCGCCGGAGTATATGGCGATGTGGCCACCGGATTTATGAAAGAGGATACAAAAATGCTGTCGCGTGCCGAAAAGTCTCTCTTGACCGAGAAAAATGTGCTCAAAAGCCAGCGGCGCAAACTCACTCTGTGTCTGCGTCAGGCCAGTCCAGAAACGGCTATGGAGAAGAGCACTTGGTTTCATCTGAGCAACAACATGGCGACTTCAATGACATACTGTCTGATAAGAATCAACGAGATATGCAAGGAGCATGTCGACAACAATTTCAGACCGTTGCCGCGGGAACTGTCCGCCACACTCGAAAATCTCAAAGATCGGATTGTCTCAGTGCTGCACGACTCAGAGGCGGCGGTCGAGGAAAACAGTCCCGACACTATCGACATGCTGCGTCGCCGATGTGACGGCATAAAAGCCGAATTGTCACGACGTTCTCATGAGGTGTATGACAGGATAAGCAGCGGCGATGCCGCCAATCTGACTGTAACCTATGTCTACCTCAACTTTCTACTGGAAAGCCAGGAACTGGTGACATCGCTTAGAAAAATGCTTCGTGCGGCCGGCAAGCTCAACCTCGCGCCGAGAGTTTACCGCAGCTTCTCAGCGACATCTTCCGAAAAGGCGTCGTAAACTTTATGCAGATTATTTGTTTTATATGATGTATGGGGGATGTCGCGCAGGCCGTACATCTCCCCATACTATAATCACAACGTTTCTACTATGAGTCAACATCGCATCACAGGGCTGTCATCAGCCGAAGTGTCAGAAAGCAGAGCCCGGCATGGAGCCAACATACTGACGCCGCCCGAAGGCACTCCGCTCTGGCGTAAATTTCTTGACAAACTCTCCGACCCGATGATAATAATTCTGATTGTAGCCGGAGTGCTGTCACTGGGTATATCATGCTATGAGTATTTCGGCCTCGGACATGGCGCGGAGACATTTATCGAACCCATCGGTATATTCATCGCCATACTTCTTGCCACAGGTCTTGCCTTTTATTTCGAGCATAAGGCCGACAAGGAGTTTGATCTGCTCAATCAGGTGAGTGACGACGACCCGGTGCAGGTGATACGTGACGGTAATGTCACCGAGATACCCAAGCGTGATGTGGTCACCGATGACTGCGTGATGCTCTCGACAGGCAATGACATTCCGGCCGATGGTGTTCTGCTCGAAGCCGTGTCACTGACAATCGACGAGTCGACCCTGACCGGCGAGCCGTCATGCGCCAAGACCACCGACCCGGCACACTTTGACAGCGAGGCTACATTTCCTTCCGACCATGTGCTCCGCGGCACTCGTGTACTCGAGGGTCACGGCATAATGAAGGTCACGGCCGTCGGCGACGCCACCGAAAACGGCAAAGTATACACCGCAGCGCAGATTGACAACAGCGTGCGCACTCCTCTCAACGAGCAGCTCGACCGGCTGGGCGGACTCATCTCAAAAATCAGTTACCTGCTGGCGGCAATCATCATTGTCGGACGTGTCATTATGTATTTTGTCAACAATGATTTCGACCTTCTGTCGTTTATCACCTACCTGCTTCAGTCAGTGATGCTGGCCGTGACGCTTATTGTCGTAGCGGTTCCCGAGGGATTGCCGATGGCGGTGACACTTAGCCTGGCCTATTCGATGCGTCGCATGCTCAAATCCAATAACCTCGTGCGCAAGATGCATGCATGCGAGACCATGGGTGCGACAACGGTGATATGTACCGACAAGACCGGCACGCTGACCGAAAACCAGATGAGAGTCTTCGATACCGATTTCTTCATTCCCGAGTCTGACAGTACACACATATATCTTGACATGGCGGTTAACTCGACGGCCGAAATCGATTTCTCGGGCGATAAGCCCAAAGTGTCGGGCAATCCCACCGAAGGGGCTCTTCTGCTCTGGCTCAACAGCAAAGGTATCGACTATCGCACGTTACGCGAGACCACCGACACCATTGCCGAACTGCCGTTCTCGACCGAACGTAAGTATATGGCTACTGTTGTGCGTCTGTCCGACGGACGCGAAGTGCTCTATGTCAAAGGTGCGCCGGAAATCATCTTCGCGCTCTGTCACAATTATCCCAAGGGTGTCACCAAAGAGGTGGTCGACAGCATGCTTCTCGGCTATCAGTCCCAAGCCATGCGAACACTCGGATTTGCCTATCAGGAGCTGAAACCGGGTGATGCAACATTCAGCGATAACAGGATTACGGCTGACAATCTTACATTCATCGGTCTCGTAGCCATCTCCGACCCGGTAAGAGCCTCCGTACCGGCGGCAGTAAAAGAAGTGCTCGACGCCGGTATCAAAGTGAAAATTGTGACAGGCGACACTCCCGGCACAGCTACCGAGATTGCACGTCAGATAGGACTGTGGGACGACTCGACCGACAATACCGGCAATATAATTACAGGCGAAGAGTTTGCTCTCATTCCTGATGATCAACTGCCTCGTAGAGTAGACGGGCTCAAAATTATAGCCCGAGCGCGCCCGATGGACAAAAAACGTCTTGTCGAGGCTTTGCAAAGCAATAACGAAGTAGTAGCCGTGACAGGCGACGGTACCAACGACGCACCGGCTCTAAAGGCGGCCCACGTGGGCCTGTCGATGGGCGACGGTACTTCAGTGGCCAAAGAGGCAAGCGATATTACGATTGTCGACAATTCGTTCACCTCGATAGGCCGGGCCGTGATGTGGGGACGTTCGCTCTATCTCAACATCCAGCGATTCATACTGTTTCAGATGACAGTCAATGTAGTGGCCTGCCTGATCGTGCTTGCCGGCTCGTTTATGGGCATGCAGTCACCGCTTACTGTCACTCAGATGCTGTGGGTTAATCTGATTATGGACACCTTTGCGGCCATGGCTCTCGCCTCGCTGCCTCCGTCCGAGTCGGTGATGGATGACAAACCGCGGTCTCGCTCAGCATTTATCATAAGCCGCTCCATGTGGCGGTGGATTATCGGGACTGGCGGCATCTTTTTCCTGTTTTTGCTCGGATTGCTCTATTACTTCGAACACACCGACATCACAAGCCTCTCACAGATTGGTCGTGCGACATTCGGAGCCGACCGTGGTCTGACCCCCTATGAACTGTCTCTGTTTTTCACCATCTTCGTATTTCTCCAGTTCTGGAACATGTTCAATGCCCGAGCCTATGCCACAGGACGCTCCGCTCTTCATCTCGAGGGCTGTTCCGGCTTTGGACTTACGGCACTAATTATTGTCATCGGGCAGATATTGATTGTCACAGTCGGTGGCGAATTTTTCAGCGTGGTGCCTTTACGCCTGACCGACTGGCTCATCATCGTCGCAGGCACATCGGTCGTGCTGTGGGCGGGCGAACTGCTCCGACGACGACACTGACACCATTACCCTCTCTCTAACACAACATCTCGTCAACCTCTATGAGCGACATTATAATCATCATTTTTCTCATATTGCTCAACGGCATATTCTCTATGTCGGAGATAGCATTGATTTCGGCGCGCAAGTCAGGGCTTACATCCGACGCACGCCGCGGTAGCAAGTCGGCGGCCACTGCGCTTAAACTTGCCGCCGATCCGGACCGTTTTTTGTCAACGATACAGATAGGCATAACCCTCATCGGCATACTTACCGGTCTGTATTCAGGCGCGGCATTGGCCGACGATGTGGGGCGGCTTCTTCAGGAGTGGGGGCTGCGCCCGAGTATTGCTCGAAATATCGGGCAGGTGCTTATAGTCGTTATAGTAACCTACCTGTCGATTGTTGTCGGAGAACTCGTGCCCAAGCGCATAGGTCTTGCGGCGGCCAATATTGTGGCCAAGATAGTGTCACGGCCTATGCATCTGCTATCGGTCATAGCCATGCCGGCGGTATGGCTTCTGTCCAGGTCGACAAGCATACTCGTAAGTATACTCGGACTAAAACGCGATGCCAATCCGGTGACCGAAGATGAAATCAAGTCGCTGATTCAGGACGGCACTGATGCCGGTGAAGTGCGTAAAGTCGAGCAGGACATCATGGAGCGTACACTTATGCTTGGCGATCTGCGCATATCGTCCATCATGACACCGAAGGTCGATATTTCGGCTTTATGGCTCGACATGACAGTCCCAGACATCAAGCATCGCCTTTCGGAAAATCTTCACAACTCCTACCCGGTGTTCTGCGACCGTGCCCAAGGCTCTGTCTGCGGAGTGGTATCCCTGAAGCAACTGATACTCACGCTTGACTCTCAGGGGTTTCAGCTCAGCAATGTCATCAGTGAGCCGGTATACTTTCCCGAAAGCATGAGCGTGTATGACGCTCTCGATCAGCTCAAGACCAAGAATGTACATTTTGCCCTGGTCACCGACGAGTTTGGCGATGTAGCAGGCATCATAACCCCGAGCGACATTCTTGACGGCCTTGTAGGTGAATTTTCAGCTCCCGCCAAGACTCCGGCCATCGCACCTACCGATGTCGAAGGAGTGTGGAGTGTCGACGCACAGATTTCGTTCTACGACTTTCTGCATAACTTTGATCTTGACGAGCTGTATCGTCCTGCATCCTACTCCACACTCGGAGGATTTCTACTTGAGGAGCTACGCCACATCCCGGCTGTCGGAGAGTGCTGTCAGTGGCATGATATCACATTTGAAATCACAGACATGGACGGAGCCAAAATCAGCCGCGTACTGGTCACACTGCCCGTCGGCCTGTCTCAATAGCGAATTTGCCACGACAGAAGTATGCCAAATAAAGTATTGCGGATATGCGGTGAACCTTTTTTGTCTTAAGATGGGCCGGCAGGGCGGCAGGGGCTGTATGAAGTCGAACACAGCGAGACGATCACACTTTCGGCCGAGCCGCAGTAACGCGCGTCGGGACTGCGGCAGCTCTTATAATCTTCCAGTTTGGGATAACTCTGAGACCAGGTGAGGGTTGTGGCGGCGGTATAGGCTATACGTATATGGTTGTGATGGCCGTTATAGAGTATGTATTTGGTGTCGTTGTTAAAAGCGAGCATTCTATAGCTTCATGCCGGTATCTCTAAGTCACCGCCATTCTGTCCGGCCAACTCGTATCGCCATATTCTTCCCTCTTGCCCGGCAGATATGGATATTGATCCGGTTATGTAGAAATAACACACCGTGTGATGGTCCATATTATGGTCAGGGAGATTGCGTTATCAAGGTGCCGGCCCTACAGGTTTATGACATCGGTGCAATAATCCAGAGCCGCTTTACGGTGAGTCACCATAATCACAGTGCTCTTTGGCGAGAAATGCTGCCGGAGACGCGACAGGAGCTCTCTTTCTGTAGCAAGGTCAAGTGACGATGTCGGTTCGTCCAATAGTAATATGTGTCCTTGTTTCAGTAATCCGCGGGCTATGGCTATTCTCTGGGCCTGACCTTCGCTGAATCCTCCGCCCCCCTCAAAACAATTGGTATCGAGACCGTCGGGAAGTTCGAGCACAAAATCGGCCGCAGCCGTAACGAGTGCATGCCGCATCTCTTCATCAGTCGCCATCGGATTAGCCATCAGTAGGTTGTCGCGTATGGAGCCACACATCAGAGTATTGCCCTGCGGCACATACACTATGTCGCGTCTTGCTCCGGGAGTGATGACCGATGCCTCCTGCCGGTCATCGTAATATATCTCCGCACGGCCAGAAGTGGGTTCCACGAGGCCGAGCAGGATTCTGAGCAAAGTGCTTTTTCCCACCCCTGTCGCACCTGTCACGCAAGTGATACTTCCAGGCACGAAGTCATGGGTCAGATGATTGAGTATCATTTCCTCTCCGTCGGGATAGCGATAGCACAAATCAGTCAGACGCAGGCCCGGTGTGGAATTGATACTGACCGGAACAGCGGAATAATCTTCGGTGGGGCGTGACAGTATATCATCGACACGACCTATGGCTACAGAGGCATTGATGAATGACGGCACACGACGTGCGAGGTCAACGACCGGCCTTTGCACCTGAGAGACGAGTTGCAGAAACGCGGTCATCATGCCAAATGAGACTGCCTCGGTAGAGAGCCCATAGGCACACCATAGAAATGCGACCGTATAACCTGTCATGAATCCTGCTGTCACGGCACTGTTGGAGTATATGGATATATAAGTGCGTTTTAGCAGCTTATCAGTCAGGCCTGACTGCATCTCGCTAAATTGGGCCGTGCGCCTGTCTGCCCCCATTATGGTCGAAATCAGTGTGCGATGACGCAGACTCTCCTGAAGATATGAGTGCACATCGCTCTCTGCGGCTCTGATTTTTTCAGTAAGACGACGAGTCCTTCTGACATATGCTTTGCTCACGAGCAGGGCCAGTGGCATAATGAGCACTATCGCGGCCGCCATCCTCACATCAAGTATCGCCAGAAACACAAAGGCTCCGGCAAGCTGCAACATCACGGTAAGAATCCCGGGCACTGTGGCGCATGTCAGCGATGCAAGAGTTGCCACATCGTCGTGCAGACGACTCATAGCATCACCGGTCTGCATGGCACCACGTCCGCTCCAACGTTCACACAGCATATGGTACAGCAGCCTGCGGCGCATATTATCGGCATATCGCGTATAGGCCATACTCTCAAGCCGGCGTCTCAGAGCCGGCAACAGCAATTGCGACAAAAGACACGCCACAAGCAACATCACAAGGCTTGTCGGAATAGTATGGGCGGGAGCTACAGTTGCATCGACTATCGACTTGGTGGTCCATACAAACAGCAGTGACACTCCGACGTTGACACATCCGGCCAAAGCCGTGGTCGCAACACGCAGTCGCGAGCCGCTCGATTCCTGCCATATGCGTCTCATGGTGTGGCGCATGGATGCCGATCGCTTATCTGCCATAATGCTCGATTTTCAAATACATATTCAAACACTTTACATACAAACGTCTCATCGGTGCCGGCATGCGTTGCATAAGTGCCGCCAGTCGGCTCATGACCGACCCTGACACCTCATATCCGTCGCGCTCAATGCCCACTATTTTACCGATCACATCAGCATATCGGCACCTTTCGGTCTGATACAGATTGGTGTCACCCATAAGTATCACACCATCAGGCAGCACCTGCGAGATACGATGGAGAAACACACCTCGCGGATGTTCGCAAAAAGCAAGCACAATATCTGAACGGCTATATTCGGCAGTTCTGCTTATATATACAGTGTCTGTATCAGGCCGGATTACAGGCCACATGCTAAAACCTTTGGGCGAAAATTTAACAATTCCACCTTCTGAAAGACGCAGATTCACAGCCTCAAACCATTCGATAGCGCGGGCACGGGCAAATCCGTCAGTAACACCGGCCCGACAATGTGATATTGATTCCGATTCTTTCATATCCGTCTTCAAGGCTTATATGACAATTACGGCAACTTGATTGTAACAAACCTTGACGAAACAAAGATAGTAAGAATTCGCGAGACTATGGCAATAAATGGGGAATAAAGTAATGTGTTGAGAGTTAGGAGAGATTGGCGTTGTTCGTCCGAAGGGTGCTTTCGGCGGAAAATTCGGTTTTTGGAAGGGT
>Ga0073907_1003697_pt1 | contig 12188 bp, 11 predicted proteins | sample GluameincwithD2O_FD_65483 | JGI IMG/M metagenome (GOLD analysis project Ga0073907, IMG submission 65483) | Mouse cecum microbial communities from Vienna, Austria - Glucosamine amended microcosms incubated with D2O | ecosystem: Host-associated > Mammals > Digestive system > Large intestine >... | reverse complement strand
GACCTTGACCACGAAGGTAGTGCCGGGGACGGGTTCATCGGTGTCGGCGTCGGTCTTGTGGATGGTCAGGTTGGGGCGGCGGTCATTTTTCAGCTCCACGGTAGCCGTCTGGCCCACCTTCAGCTCGGCGTGATGTTCGGTGGGGTCCAGGATATAGTTGGGCAGCGTGGCGGTCTCCCGGATGGACAGCACCCCAGGCTCCAAGCCCTCAATGACGATCTTGCCGTCCTTGTCAGTAGCCTTGTCCATATAGTGGGTACCGTCCTCCACATAGGCGAGGCGGTAGGTCACGCCCTCCAGGGGCTTGCCGTCCGCACCCTGCTTGGTCAGCTCCAACCGGGGCAGCAGGGTGTTGGTGAACACAAACTGCCCGGTCTCGTTCCCGTCCAGGTGGATGAGCCGCTGGGCCTTGTCCACCACATAGCCGGGGCACTCCAGCTCCACCACCTCATAGCTGCCCACGGGGAGCTTGGAGAGGTCGATGGTGCCGTCAGCCCCGGTGGTCAGCTCCACGGGGCCGTAGTCGCCCTTGATGGAGCGGAAACGGAACTTGGCTCCGGGGATGGGCTTGGAGAGGTCGGCGGCGTCCACCTTGACCAGATGGAGGCCCGGAAGCCGCTCGTTGAAGAAGGTCAGCTCCCGCACACCGTCCCCGGCATGAAGCTCTACCTCCTGGGGGGTGGTGACGAGGATGTGGGTGTCGCTGCCGGTGTCGGTCTCCACGGCCTTGTAGGTGCCGGGGTCAATGTGGGCCAGCAGGATCTCGCCCTTGGCGTCGGTGCGGTGCTTACCCAGGGAAACGGTGTCCTTGAATACCTCAAAGACCACGCCGCTCATGGGCTGACCGCTCTGGCGGTCAAACTTGGTGATCTTCAGGGAGGGCTTTTCCTCGTTCACCAGCAGCAGCTCGGCGTCCTTGCCGGGATAGAGCTGCACATGATGCTCGGTGGCGTCCAGCACATGGGTGGACTTCGTGGCGATCTCTTTCAGCGAGTAAAGCCCCGGCTCCAGACCCTCCCAGGTAATTGTGCCCTGGGCGTTGGTGGTGCGCTCATCGGCGTGAGCGCCGGTGCCCATCTGGGTCAGAGAGAAGGTCACGCCCTCCATAGGCTGGCCCTGGGCGTTCTGCTTGCGGAGGGTGATGGTGGGGAGCTTGCTGTTGGTAAAGACGAACTCAGCGTCCTCGTTGGGCTTCAGCTCCACGATCCGCTGGGCATCGTCCACCACATAGCCGGGGCAGGACTTCTCGGTGACCACATAGGCCCCGGTGGGGAGACTGGAGAGGTCGATTTTTCCATCCTTGTCTGTGGTAAGTTCCTTGGGGCCGTAGCTCCCGTTGACCGCTTTGATCTCAAAGACTGCGCTCTGGATGGCCTTGCCGGGATCGGTGGCATCCACCTTGACCAGCCGCAGACCGGGCCGAAGATCGTTGAAGAAGGTCAGCGTCACAGGCTCCGTGCGGCCAGCGGTGATCTCCACCTGCTGGGGCGTGGTGTCCACGATGTGGGTGCCGGGAGCATTTTCCTCCTGTGCGGTGTACGTCCCCGGCTCCAGCCCAGTGACGAGGATCTGGCCGGAGCGGTCTGTGGTGTAGCTGCCCATGAGGGTGGTGTCCTTGTAGACCTTGAAGGTAGCTCCAGCCAGAAGTTTTCCGCTCTGACGGTCATATTTGAGGATGCGAAGGCTGGGCATGGCCTCGTTGGTGATGACCAGCCGGGGATCGTCGGTGGTGGCGGGGTCGTAGGGGTCGATGTGGATGCCGTAGGTCTTGTCGTTGAGGGTATAGCCCTCCGGGGCCACGGTCTCCTTGACTTGGTAATAGCCCACCTTCACATCGTGGACGTAGGCCAGCCCCGCCTCGTTGGTGGTCACGGTGGTGACAAGCTGACCGTCCCGGTAGACCTCAAAGCTGGCACCGGGCAGATTGTAGTGGTTGTAGGCGTCCTGTTTGGAGAGGATCAGGGTCAGCTTGCGGCTGTCCGTAAAGGTCAGGGTCACGTCCCGCTTGCCGTCCCAGTTCACCGTCTGGGCCGTGCTGTCCAGGTTGTAGCCCTCCGGGGCTGCCACCTCATAGACCTTGTAGCTGCCCAAGGGGAGCTGGTCGACGTTGAGCTGAATATTCCCCGCATGATCGGTGACCTTGGTGGTCTTGTAGGAGCCGTCGATCTGCTCGAAGCAGAAGGTAGCGCCCCGCAGGGAGTAGTCGGTCTGAACATCCTGCTTGTGGACGGTGAGGGTGCGGAGAGGGTCATCCTTGACAGTCTCAAAGGTGGTGTGCGCCGCAATGATCTGCACGTTTCGCGGCTCAACCACTCCATAACCCGAAGGAGCTTTGGACTCCGTCAGGGTGAAGACTTCCTTGGGATTCAGATTGTTCCAAAAAATTTCGCCATCGGCATCGGTGGTGCCGGTGAGGTTTGTACCGCTGGAGCCGGTCAGGGTAAACTCAGCCCCAGCCAGTGGTTCGCCGCCTCCGCCCACCTTCTTTACCATGAGGCTTCCGACCTCTGTGATGTCGCTGCCCCAGGACAGCACAGCGTCTGCCGTCAGCGTGCCCTTAGAGGGATCAGCCAGGATATAACTCTGCTCGGTGTAGTCCTCGTTATTGGCAAGGAAGATTTCATACTGCATGATATAGGCCGCGCAGTTGATGGTGACCTCGCCGCTGGGGGTGGCGGTGTCCACGGGGATGCACAGCTTGGCCTTGCCCCAGTATTCGTAGCCATTGTTGTTGATTTGGGAGCTGACGCCAAAGTGAGGCTCGGTGGGTAGCCGCCAAGTGGCCTGCTCTCTGAAATTGCTCCGGGGCAACTCAACATTGTCCAGGGCAGTAAAGATCGTCCCCTCCGGAGCGTTGTCCGCCCACAGCTCAATGTTGTAATCGGAGTAGTAGGTGGAGGTGGCGCTGGCAAAAATGTACTCCTTGGTGTAATAGCTTTTGCCGTTAATGACCTCGCGTTTGATTCCGTATTGCTCGTTATTGGCAGCAAAGTCAAGAGTCATGTCGGGCGGGATGGCCACGTTGCCATCCAACGCGTTCTCGCTCACACGAATGTACATACCTGTCTGGTAGACCCGATCCCAAGTGCTGGCGGCCTGCAAAAGCAGTTGGGATGCCCGAAACACTCGCGTCTGCTGGGTGTCGCCGGTGGGCGGGTTGAGGTATTCCCGGCCAGCGGTGTAGGGGGTGCCGTCCACGCCGAGCTGTCCCAGGGTGGCCCACACCGCCACCTGGGTGGCGTAGGCGAATTCAGCTTCGGTCAGACCCGCCAGCACCGCGTTGTCCTTCAGGTAGAGGCCCAGAAAAGTCTCAACGCTGTGCTGGGGGTAACCATTCGCAAAGGCCCCAGCCGTGGCGGGAGAGGCGGTGTATTTGCCGGTCACTGGCAAGACCTCATCCGTATAGTCCAGGCCGTGGTCAATGCAGTAGGCCGGGCCGGAAAGCCCATCATTTGTGGTGTAGGTGTAGTCCCCAGCCCGGAGAGTCGTTCCGGCGGTGGTGACCAGGAAATTGTTCCGCATACCGAGGGCCACAGAGCAGGTCTGCGTACCGTCAGCGATGGAAGCGGCCTGGGCGGGGATGCCACCCAGACCAAGGATTGTGCAGGCCACCAGCATCAGAGCTAGCAGTCTGTTCAGCCAGTTCTTCATGATCATTCCTCCATTTTTCAAAATTGAAGGCGGCAGGATTGCTCCTGCCGCCTCAGTCGGACTATTTACTTGGTTGTCACTTAGTTGAACCAGGGATCAGCAGTTCCTTCGCGAACATTGTGACTTCCGGTTCCCGGTCTTTGTATAGGTCACCCCGGTTTTGGGACAGTTGCTCCATGACTGCAATCTTCTCTCTTGCCACAGAGCCATCTGCCGCATCAATTCCAGTCACGTCTACATCCCACCATTGGCCGTCAACATATACCTGGTTCCATTGATGATCCTGGCTATGGATTAAGATACAAGGGATGTTTGCCCGATCACAGAGGAACCGAAAACTGTGGGCGTAGGACATACAGGCACCGGGGAGCTGCCCATCCTGAGACAGTACTTCACTGGGACTGGGGTACTTAACAGCATAGGTAACCCTATCGGCCACATACCAAGCCATGGCGACAACCTTGTCACTGTCACTCTTTTCTGCCAGCCCATCCACAAAGCTCTGGGTATGTGCCAAAGCTTCTTTGTAGCTCATCGGGCATTTTGCGGTGCAGGTAAAGCTACCGTCAGGCTGTGGAATAGGCTCGTATACCGGGTAGCCGCCGATGGCGGCGGTTACTTCATCGATGATCCCGTACCTTGTGAATGCACCCATCCGAACCGGCTGGTAGCTACCAGCGGCGATCTCGTCACGGTGGAGGACGGTGTCCCGGATGGCGTTGTAGTTCTCTCTGGTCAGTTCCCCCGTAAAGATGGCAGGGTTGGCCTGGGCGCTGTAGTCTTGCATAGTCGGGGCTGTGGTGGGCACCGGGGACTGGATGGGCGGCTGGCCGGTGTAGGGCTTGTCGCTGACGATTTGAGCGGCGGAGCCGTCCCAATAGACCTCAAAGCCCACCTGTTTTCCGATGTCCCGGAGCTTGACGTAGTTGTGGCCGTTGATGGCGTAGGTCTCCATCTGCACCTGCTGACCGTCCACATAGATCGGATGGGGCGTCCGCTGGGCTTGGAAGAATTCCGTAGCGGCGTTGGCCACCGGTCCAGCCAGAGCCATGCCCACCAGGACTCCCGCCAGCAGGGTCGCCATGTTCTTTCCTCTGTGTTTCATGTGCGTTGCCTCCTTTGCCGTTATTATACGGCTATTCTTGCAAGCACACAATACCAAAGGTTACGGCAGAAGTCTATCCGGCAAAACGGAGAAGTTTTTTTGTCACTTGACCTCCGTAGCCTGAACGCACCAGCGGTAGGCGCTCTGGCCCTTCACGCAGGTGAGGAGTGTGATCTGGTTCTCCGCCGTCCGGTTCAGCATGGAGGTGTCGGTCTCCTTGACCTTGTCCACGCTGAACACGCTGTAGGTGCGACTCCCGGCCTTGGTGGTGAGGGTGATGGCGTCCCCGGACTTCAGGGTGTGGATGTCCCCGAAGATGCCATGGGCGCCCCGGTTGTGGCCGGCGATGCAGACGTTGCCCTCCCAGATGGAGGTGTCCTCAAAGTGACCGGCGCCCTTGGACAGAGCCGAGCTGTCGGTGCCCTGGTAGACCTTCGCGTTCACGCCCAGGCTGGGGATCTTGACTCTGCCGAGGTAGTCCCCGGTGTAGTACATATCCCCGGTTACCTCGGTGTAGCCATAGGTGGGCTTGGACGGCTCTACCGTGATGCTGGTATTACCCGCAAAGGACGCGGAGGGGATACCAGGGGTGTTGGGCAGCGGGATCACGGGGATATTCCCCACAGGCTGCTGGACAGCCTCGGCCACACCCAGAAAGGGATACAGCGGCTCTCCGCTGCCGGGGAGGTAGCTGGTGTTGCTCCCAAAGGCCGGGGCCACCATGGGGTTGCCCTTGCTCAGATCCTCGTTGGGCCGTTCCCCCCGGTCAGCGGTCAGCACCGGCTCCACCGAGGTGGCGCTGGCAAATTCCAGACCGCCGGGGGCCTCCACGGTATACTCCAAGGCGCTGGCGGGGACACAGAAAATGGCCATGAGGCAGAGAGCGGAGCAGAGGGTCAACAGCTTCTTCATACCTCGTCACCTCCATCGGTTTCGCTGTGGCGCTTGAAAAAGATACCCGCGCCGATGCCCACGCCAGCCAACGCCACAATGCCGATGGGCAGCATGATCGCCGCCCAGTTGAATTGGACGGAGGCGCTGGGCTGACCGTCAGGATCGGTGGTCGGCTCCGGGGCGATAGGCTCAATGGCCTCCCCCTCAAAGATGGCCACATAGCGGGTCTTGTTGAGGGCGATCCGGCTCACGGTGCCGGTGTAGTCGGCGGTGACGGTGTAGCCCTTGATATAACTGCTGGTGGTGCTGCCGGTGTAGGTGGCGGTGGCGGTGAAGTACCCCGCAGGGTCGGTCTGCCAGTCGATGCCTTGCAGGGTCAGCTCATGGCCGTTGTCCTCCACGCTCTTGGGGATGCCGGAGGTGTCCTGGGTGGCAAGGCTGGGATAGGTGCGCTTGGCGGTCAAATCCTTGGTGGAGCTGCCGTACCCGGCCACCTCTACCTTGACGCTGTCCAGCTTCAGGGCCAGGACACCAGCGAGACCGTCCTCGGTGATGAACTCCTTGGTCTCGGGGAGCAGGGCCAGCACGGAGGCCATGTCTTTGCTCTTGCTGGGCATGGACACGGTTTCCGTGTGCTGGCGGGACTCGTTGGCCGGAAGCTCCTGCTTAAGCAGATCCACCAGGGTATAGTGGAAGCCGTCTTGGTCGAAGTCGGAGCGGGAAATGCCCGCCGGGTCATCGGTGGGACCCAGATCGTACATTTTGCGGATCTCGGAGCCGTCCTCGGTCCGGGTGACGGCGGTGGGATAGCACGCCTGGGCCGTCAGCTCCGGCTCGGCGGCGAAGGCGGGAATGGTGGTCATACACAGCATAAGCGCCACAGCGCAGATAGAGAGAACTTTTTTCATCTTGGTTTCCTCCTTACATGGTCTGCTGGGGGAAAGGGGGCTCCTGGGCCTCCTGACTCCCATGGTCCGTAGCGGCCTGCCCACGCTGGGTGAGCTGGGCCAGCTCCTGCTGATAGGCGCCCATCACGGCGGTGTGGAGCTGCTCACGGAACTCCTTGGTGACAGGGAAACAAACATCCTTATACTCGCCCCCGGCCTTGTAGCTGGGCATGGAGACAAAGGGGCCGTGTTCGCCCTGGACGACCTTGACGCCGCGGACGGCGAAGCAGCCGTTGAGATCGATGGAGGCGTTGGCCAGCAGAGGCCCGCTGGTGTGGACGGAGTGGATCCTGACGGAGATATTGGTGGGAAACTGCTCCTGCACGGGAGCGGCCCTTTCGATGTGGTCAGACATGGTTTTTCCTCCTAAATAGTAGATTTGTTTTGTTCTCTGGGGTGGTCTCAGCCGTAGATGATGGCGTCGGACATGAGCCGGTCCTCCAGCGCTCCCGGGCATACGCCAGCTGAACGCAAAAGAGAAAGCATCTCCTCCGGGACATCGTAGATATCATGATGCTCGGCTTCGTCTAAGTTGTCCTCCCTCAGAAGATCCGGCAGGTTGTCATCCTCATCGTCCTCATCATACGGACAGGTCTCTCCACAGCACTGCTCACAGCGCGGACAGGTTTCGATGAGATAATCCAGCAGTTTCCCCGAGAGCGTTGTGAGCGCATGGATGGAGTGGATCAGCTCCATTGCGGTCATCTGATGCTTCATCGTGACGATTACGTCATCAGCCACATGGAAGTCCAAGTGCTCCCCCTCTTTGATTTTAGCAAGCGTCAGAGCAGAGCTGGGAATATGAATTCCCTTGTCACCTGCCCAGTTCGTGAATTTCTCGCAGCTCATTGTATTCCTCCTTACATATCACTGTTTGAGCACCTTGCGGGGGATATGGACCAAGTCCATTGTCCATTTCGCACCAGGTTCCTCAAACAAATCTAACTGCTTGTCCCAGAACTGTCTGGGATCATAGTTGGTAATGATGAGTTCTCTGTATACAGACTTTTTCTTCTTCGCCATTGGGTTATCTCTTTGGAGCGTTATGATGAAGAAGTCCTTGTACAGATTTCGAATGTATGGACAGTCGTTATAGGACACAACGACATAGCCCTTGCAGGCTTTGAGTACATGAAACAGACGCACATGATCACGCTTACCGAACTCCGCCTCATAAAGCTGCTCCGCTTCATAGTAGGGCGGGTCACAATAAACAATGCCATTAGGAACATCTCGTTCTGGAATCAAGCTCATTGCATCCTTATTTTCGATAACCACATCCTGCAGTCGCTTGGATGCCCTTTCAAGCTGATAGCGAAACCGTCGAATATTGTTCCTTTTGACACCGAATGACGAGCGTGTCCCACTGAAACTCCCACGGCTGGTCTTATAGAAGGCTGCTGCACGCCGGACATTTCTCAGCTCTGCTTTTCCTTTCAGAATCGCTATAAGCTCAGTGGCGTCTTCCTCCGGGAAGGAAGATGCGATCTCCAGCTCCTTTTCCTCCCAACTCTCCATCTCCTCAGGAGGGAGGGCATCGTGTGCAAGGAGGGCCTTCAGATCATCAAACTCCGCCCGCGAGTGAAGCGGAAGGAAATCCAACTCTCTGAGAAGCGAAAGCAAGCAGTCTCGAACGCATACGAACAGATTGACCAGATCTCTGTTGAAGTCATTATAGATATCCAGTCTGGATGGGCATGTTGGCAACCCAAGAGTTAGGGCACCTCCACCGCCAAATGGATCCAAGAGCTGATGGGCATTAGGGGGAAGAACTTGAGAAATATAAGGGACAAGCTTTTCTTTGCCCCCAACCCAAGGGATAAAAGGAGCGGCAATAGTTCTCACCCCCTATCCCCAGAAAAGCCGTTCAGGGAGCGCTCGAGTCCAGTAATCGCCGCATCCAAGCCAGAGCGCATCTTCTTCAGAGTCCGGATGGTTCCGTAGACTTCACCAGCAGTCTGAGCATAATAATAGCCCGTCTGATCACTGGCAATGGGGACTCCCTCACGTCGCATTCGATTGACCGCCTTCCGGAGGTCATTTTCCGAGATTGGAATGATCCGTTGCAGGCGGGAGCTGCTTATGGCCCTGGCTTTCCCTTGGCAATTCAGAGCCAGGTATCGCTTCAAATCATCTTTTTTCATCAGTTGTCCTTTCCGGGCCCGAGTTCCTGAAAAGGACATAAAAGAAGGCCGCTGTCCCTTTTCAGGGTTACGGCCCTAGCAGAGCGTTTGGTTGTGCAAAATTACATGTGGTTCAGATTGGCTGATTCGATTGTGCTGCAACGCCTGAGGTTTTTTCTAAATTATATAAAAAACCTCTTTTAGGCGACGCAGTTCGTCATAATGACGAGCGGCTACATTTGCATCCCTCCCATCTCCGGGCTCTGGGGCGCCTCATAGAGCTTGGGATCGGTGCCGGGAACGTCCCAGCCAAACATGGAGCCAACCGACATGGCCTGCTCCTGAGCCTTGGTGATGCCTTGCTTTCGATTGTAGTGGTCAGCAAGGCGCCGGTTGGCATCGGGGTCGCTGGTGGACCACTTTGAGGGGAAATGGCCATGTTCACCCCGCTTGATGCAGATGAGGCTTCCGTCCACCTCATTGACCGACCAGCACATATCAGGGAGCTTGCTGGCAAAGTCGGGGTCAAACCGCTGGGCCTCTGTCATAATGCTCCAATCACCGAAGTTCCAAAGATGGACATTCAGCTCTCCCTCGGAAACGCTGATTTCTCTCTGCTCAAAGCCCTCTCCCCAGCCATCGGATGCTTGACCGCTGATATAGTCAGACAGGGTAGCCAGCTCCTCCGGGGACAGGGCGCCGACTACCTTGCACTCTGCAACGCCCCAGAGCTTGCCCTCTCTGGATTCAACAGTAAAGACCACAGATCTGACCTTGTCATTGACACTGTCCTTGTCGCTGTACCAGTGCATGATGCCTCTCTCAGCTTCCTCCTGCATTTGGTTGTCCCGCAGGGCTTTCAGGATGGCTCCCTCGTAGCCGAGCAGATCCCGCCCACTCAGTTCGGTGGGGTCATCATATTCGCAGCCCCGCTCAGTCAGGTCAGCGGTCAAGGGCATATAGAGTTTGAGCGTCGTGGGTTCGGGCGGGAGAACGGTAAAGCTGTCCTCGCCCATGACCAGCCCAAGGCCGCTTCCGTTGTCCCACTTGACATGGAAGGTCCCGATGTCGTCAATGTGGTCCAGCGTTCCCATCGTGCCGGGCGGCACCGGGTGATAAGGGTCTTTCATCTCTCTGAGCTTGATGCGGCTGCCCTTGGGGTACTGCTCCCGCATGAATTCCAGCCACTTCTTGTTGACGGGTTCCATTTACATTCCTCCCATTTGCATAGATTGCTCACCTTGGCTTTGGCCCTGCTCCGGGTTGTCTTGGGTAAAAAAATCGAGGAAGGCGGAGCCTTCCTCGCACTTGAGATAGCCCTGGCTGGTAACCTGCCCGACTTCGTGGGTCATAAGGAACTCACCGAGGGCCTCGTAGTTGTAGTAGCACTCCAGATCCGGGTCGTAGCGGTATTTGCCGGAATCCTGGATCATGTACTTGCCATAGCTTTCGGCATCTTTTGCTCCTGGGACTAACTCAAAGTCCTCCAGACTGGAGGCTAAAAGCTGTAGTTGGGCCAAGTCCTCGGCCCCTGTGACCTCCATGGCAGCAGAAAATACCCTCTGATGGTACACCGACATGACGTTCAAAGTATCGCAGAGTTCGTTCCACTCGGCTAACTCGGCCATGCCGCCCTCCAATGCGAAGGGCGTGTTCTTCCCATAGCATAGGTGGAGAGTACGCTGGCACACGTTGATATCCAGTATGTTCTCACGCTGTCGGAACCGGTCAAATTCCATCTCCGTGAAGGGGAGGAAAATGATCGACTTTGCTCCGTCAGGCTTAACGAATACCAGCTCAGCTTGTCGACTGTCCCACGCATAGGGTGGGAAGCTACGGCCTTGGTATAGCTCCTCCATCCGCATCCCGTTGCGGAAGAACAATCCATAGGGGGTTGCATTGCCCTCGCCGGACTGGATGAGCTGCTGGGCCAGAGCCTTGCCGTTCACCGCATCCACCTCTGCTGCCAGAGCCGAGCCGCCGTGGATGGTCAGGTAATGCTGTTTTCCCGCTTCCTCCAGCTTGGAGAAGTCGCTGATGACCGTGGTTTCCTGACAGCAGAAGGTCATGTTGATGAAGTCCTTGATATCCTTCAAGTCAAAAACGGCACACGCCGCCTGAAACTGCTCTGCCTCATAGACATCAAAGCTGTCCAGCCGCTTCGCCAGATAGTCCAGTTCGTCCGCATTGACCGCCTGACCTTTGAGGCAGGCCAAGACTTCATAGCCGGAGTCGATATCGTCCACCATGCAGTCTTGGGCTACTGCGGTGCCGATTCCCATCGGCTCCAGGACTTCGCTGATGGAGTGGTCGTACTCAGCGCTACTGAGGGGGAAGGGGATTGTTGCAACTCCACTTTCCGGAATGCTGGGGTTGGAAAGAACCGCTTTGATTACATATGACATTTTTATCATCTCCTTTTTTAGTTTGGTAGCACAAACACATACCACAATGGGTCACGGAAGTCTACTGATATTTTTCTTCTCTCTGCCGTTTCGGGCAAAATTCCGGGGCTGCTTGCGGGGCGGGGGATCCTTGGCGCTTCTGTCCGGGGACATCATCATGCGCTCAAACTTCTCGTACTTGGTGCCGCTCATAAAATACTTTGCCATGGTTGCTCCTTTCCGGCCTGGCTCCGAAGGGGCAAAAAAAGCCGCTGTCCCTTACGGAACACGGCCTGATGTAATGATATTAGGATTGTTGGGTCATGCCGGGGAAGACAGGCGGAGCCTGGGTCACCTCCTGCTCATTTGACCGCTGCACCAGCTCGTCAAAACTGGGGACGGCGGATTCAATCTGCTCCACAATGCCGGTCAGCAGTTTTTCACGCTCCAGGGTAATGGAGTAGTCGCTTTCCAGTGTTTCATGGACGCAGCGGTATACCTCCGCAAGCTGCTGGTCACTGAATAGCTGATTCGGGGAGAGAAGCCCGGAGCGGGTGGCGAAGTCTCGCTTGGCAGCGTCGTAGCTATCGGTATAGTGCCCTTGCCACAGTGCTGTGTGGTTTTGCACCCACTCCCAGGTGACAAACTCCATCCCATATTTGGTCTGGTGGCCCGCCAGCACGATGTTATTAAACTCGGCCAGCGCCCGATAGTCACCCTCCAGTCCGCTGGCCTTGATCCGGGGGGCCTGCTCCATGAGCTTCTCATATTCGGTTTTTTTCATATTTTCCTCCTTCTGGGCTAATGCCCGAAATAAAAAAAGCCGATACTTGACCAGTCGGTCAAAGCATCGGCTGTTTGGAATGTTAAAAAAACAATGATTCCATTGCGGAATGGCGAAGGAAAACAGCTATGCGGTATGAAAATTTCCACATTTCAGTTTTTCATCCACCAAAACAGCAGGGGTTCGAATCCACCCCACGGCGAAATTTATCCATCGTTCGCGAATGTAAAATAAAATTCGCCAACCCATTGACACATCTGGCTTTGAGCCCGATTTATCAATATCGTTGGCGAATTATGG
>Ga0073907_1003677_pt1 | contig 12265 bp, 15 predicted proteins | sample GluameincwithD2O_FD_65483 | JGI IMG/M metagenome (GOLD analysis project Ga0073907, IMG submission 65483) | Mouse cecum microbial communities from Vienna, Austria - Glucosamine amended microcosms incubated with D2O | ecosystem: Host-associated > Mammals > Digestive system > Large intestine >... | reverse complement strand
AGCACCTACTACGTATACAACAGCATGTTTTTTAATTTCAGCTTTGTCACTAGGAGCTGCTGAAATATATTTAATAGCTAAAACAATTAACATAATTACTGCAACACCAGATCCAACAACTTGAACAACTGTTAATGCTGCACCAATCATATTATTAACACTACTAGCTGCACCAGAATTATCATGAGCATTTCTTGTTACATTTTTCTCTGTAAAAGTACCATATGAAATGCCTTCTGCATATACTCTAGTTGTAACTGATGCTATTGCAAGAATTGCGATTAAAGCTATAGCTATTATTTTAACTGCATTTCTTTTCATAATAAAATCCTCCTTTTTATCATACTTAAATATATTATATACTTTTTTATTGTATTTTTCAACATTTTTCAGTATATTATATTATTTATCGATTAAATTTATATTAACACATACTTTTTTTTTTGTAAATATTTTTAACATTTTTTTTTTAATTGTTAAATTTTTGTATTATTGTATTAATTTTAGTTACGAACTTAGTTATTTACTTTTTTTTACATTATGATATAATTTATTAAAATTATTATAAAAGGAGGTAGTTAGTTTTACTAACAAAACTTATGGAAAATTTTTCTAAAAAAAAATTTATATTTTGTTCAATAATAATTACTATATTTATTATTGGAATAGTACCAAAACAATTTCAAAATGATACTTTTTTTAATATATCTATTGGAAAGTATATATTAGAAAATGGAATTGATATGCAAGAACATTGGGCATTTACAAATGGGCTTACTTATACATTTTCTCATTGGGCATTTGATATCTTTACATATATAATTTATAATTTATATAATTTTGTTGGAATTTATATTTTCACAATATTTATATCAATATTAACTTATATTATATTATTTTATTGTTTAACAAAAAGAACAAAAAAACCAATAATAGCATTAGTTTTAACATTGTTCTTTTCTTACTTTATATGTGATATGCTTACAGCTCGTTCACAAATAATTTCTTTTGTATGTTTTATCATAGAAATATATTGTATAGAGCAATTTATAGATACTAATAAAAAGTCTTATGCTATTATACTACTAGTCTTATCTGTAATTATAGCCAATTTTCATGCAGCAACATGGCCATTATTTTTAATTTTATTTATGCCTTACATAGGTGCTGCATTTTTTAATTATATTAGCTCTAAAAACCTATTCAAAAAAATTATTAAATTTTATGAAAAAAAATTAAAAATTCTTCCAGAAAGTTCAAAAAAATATATTACTTATAAAGAAAATTTGGAAATATACACAAAACTTTTAAAAAAGGAAGAAGAAAAAACAACCTTTAAAATTTTAAAAAAAGATTATTATAATATCAAAAATATTATAATATTATTAATATTTATTTTATTATCTGGACTACTAACTCCTATTCATTCAACACCTTATACTTATATAATAAAGTCAATGTTTGGCTATAGTAATTTTGGAGATGTAAAATCTATGTCCTATATATCAGAAATGCAGCCGATAAAACCTATTACACATGAATCATTAATATTATTTATGATTGTATTTATTGTTTTTCTAGTCTTTTTCCCAACAAAGATAAAACTAGAACATGGTTTTCTTATTTTGGGATTACTTTATATGACTTTATCTAGTAATAGGTATTTATACATTTTAATTCTTTTAGGATTATATGTGCTATCAGACTTAATATTACAGTGTTCAGATATTTATTTTAAAAAAGAAATGGTTCTACTAGAAAAAATTGTTTTTCATCCTATTTCTATTATAATTTGTTTGATTGCTACTTCCCTATTTACAGTATATAACTTATATGTTACTAAAGATGTAAAATTAGTTAATGAAGAACTATATCCAACTCTTGCTACAGAATATATAAAAGAAAACTTGGATTATAAAAATATAAAAATTTATAATTCCTATAATTTTGGAAGTTATTTAATGTTAAATGAAATTCCAGTCTTTATAGATTCTAGATTAGATGTATATTGTAGTGAATTTAATGATACTGATATTTTCTATGACTATATAAAAGCTGCTAATGGAGAAGTTTACTATGAAGACGTATTTTCAAAATATAATTTTACACATATATTATTATATGATGATGAAACTATAAATTTATATATTAAACATGATAATAACTATAAACTATTATATGAAGATGAGAATTTTTCGTTATATGAAAGAAATGTAAAATAACAATAACAAAAAACCACCGCAGTTCAAAACTTCGGTGGTTTTTAATGTATAATAAGGATTTTATTATTAACTTATTTTAACTCTTTCCATTCATCTTCTTTGAAGCCTACTAAAACTTTATTACGTTTCACTAAAATAGGTCTTTTAATTAACATACCATTGCTTGCAAGTAATCTGATTTTTTCTTCATCAGAAGCACTTTTCAACTCTTCTTTTAAATTCATGCTTCTATAAAGCATTCCACTTGTATTGAAAAATTTGCTTACTGGCAAACCGCTTGCTTCAATAATTGCAGTTAACTCTTCATATGTAGGAGTTTCTGTAACAATATGTCTTTCTGAATATTTAACTTCATTTTCATCTAATAATTTCTTTGCTTTTTGACATGTAGAACATTTTGGATAATTTATAAATACATATTTCATTGCACTTCACTCCTAATTTTTAGTCGTTTTCTCAACGCTTTTTAATTATAGCACATTTTTATGTTAATTACTAGTACTTTTTATAAAATTATCATTTTTTACATATTTTTGTCTTTTACAATCTATCATATTTTGTACATTTCCCTTTAGATTTATCAACTGGATATTTCTTTTTAGTTTTTTCCAATTTACTTAAAACAATTTCCTTTGGATCAACATTCAAAGCCATTGCCATTTGAAAGCAATATGTAAAAACATCAGCAAGTTCTTCATAAACATCTTGTTTATTGAAATTTTCCGCATCCCATTGGAAACATTCTAAAAGTTCTGCTGATTCTATCGAAATGCATTTTGCTAAATTCTCAGGAGTATGGAATTTTCCCCAGTCTCTTTCCTTGTTAAAATTCTTTATTTCATTTATTATCTCTTTCATAATCTTCCTCCTATAATGTTCGAATTATATCATTTATGATTAAAAATTACAATTTCGCTTATACTAATATTATTTGTAAAGAAAGGAATCAATTTTTTAATTGATTATATGGAAAATTTATGAGTTCTTTTTGGTTAGATTCAGTAAAAAATACACCATCTTTTTCTTCTCTTGATAAAGATATTAAATCTGATGTTTGTATTGTAGGCGGTGGACTTTTAGGTCTTACTTGTGGTTATTACTTATCTCAAAACGGTGTCAAAGTCACAGTTATAGACAAAAATAATATTATGGAAAAAGTAAGTGGACATACTACTGCAAAAATAACAAGTCAGCATAACCTTATATATAAATACTTGGAGAATTCTCTTGGAATTAAATCTGCCAAGCAATATTTAGATGCAAATCAGCTTGCTATTTCAAACATAAAAAATATTATTAATACAGAGCAAATTGATTGTGATTTTGAAATGCAAGATAGCTATGTTTATACAACAGATGAAAATGAAGTGGAAAAAATAAAACTTGAAAACAATACTGTAAATTCTTTAGGATTAAATAGTGAATTTGTTACATCTTCTCCACTTCCATTCAAAATTTCAGGTGCTATCAAATTTCCTAATCAAGCACAATTCAATCCTGTTAAATATGCTTATGGACTTGCTAATAAAATTAAAGAAAATATTTATATAAACACCACTGTTTATAACATTGAAAAAGAAAATGATGAATTTATAGTATACACAAAAAATAATAAAATTCATTCAAAATATGTAGTTCTTGCATCTCACTATCCTTTTATTAATGCTCCAGGATATTATTTCTTGAAAATGTATCAATCTACATCTTATGTAATTGGTGTTGATATTGGTGATAAATCTTTTGATGGAATGTATATAAATAATCAATCACCTATTTTTTCATATAGATTTGCAAGTTATAAAGATAAAAAGATATTACTTGTTGGTGGCTCTGACCACAAAACTGGAAGTAAAATTGATTTATCTAATGCTTATTCAATTTTAGAAAGTGAAGTTAAAAAGTTTTATCCAAAATGCAATGTACTTTATAGATGGAATACTCAGGACTGTATCACGCTTGATAAAATACCATATATTGGTGAATTTTCTAATTTAATGTCTAATATGTATGTTGGAACTGGATTTAATAAATGGGGTATGACATCTTCAAACGTTGCCGCTAATATTATTACAGACAATATTTTAGGACGAAAAAATGAATATGAAGATGTTTTTAAAGCTACTAGACTTCATCCTATAAAAAATAGTGAAGAACTTGGTAATATGATAAAAGAAAGTGCAAATTCTCTTGTACTCAATAAATTCAAAGTTCCAGAAGGTGACTTAAAAAAGATACAAAATGATACTGGAATGGTAGTAGAAATTGATGATCAAAAAGTTGGTATTTATAAAGATCCTAGTGGAAAATTATTTGCTGTAAAACCTATTTGTACCCATTTAGGATGCCTTTTAAGTTGGAATAATATTGATAAAACATGGGATTGTCCATGTCATGGTTCTAGGTTTGATTATAAAGGAAACAATCTTTATAATCCTGCAATTAAAAATTTAGAACCTTTTGAAATTGAAAATGAGCCTTAAATTAGGCTCATTTTTTCTAATATCCTTTTAATTTTTCATTCAACTTTGTGTATACTGGAATCATAACAGGCTCACTTACTATTTTACATACATCTTCTATATTTACCCATTTAACCCCTTTATTCTCATCTTCTTTTATTCTTATTGGATCATTTTCATCTGCTTCTAATAAAAAACAACAATCATAATGTAAGTGTGATGATACATATTTTCCTCTTTTAACATGTCCATTTACTGTTACAATTTCTAAAGAATATATTCCATCACTCAAAACTTTCAAATTTTTAAGTCCAGTTTCTTCTTCTGCTTCTTTTAATGCCACTTCTACTAGATTCTCATTTCCATCTGCATGTCCTCCTGTCCATGCCCATGAATTATAAATATTGTGATATATCATCAATATTTTTGTTCTTTGTTTATTAACTATCCAGTTTGAAGCAGTAAAATGAAAAACTTCATTTTCTCTTGTTAATACATCATTGCATGAATCAATACATTTTAACATTACTTTCTTATCATTCTCTTCTTGCTCATTACATGGTTTATATTTTTCAATTTCTTTTCTTAACATATTTGCACCTCTTTTTTATTATTAGATTTTATTTTATCATATTTATAATTAAAAATATAGGTATATTTTGACTAGTTATAATAATTATGGTATAATTATTATGTATCCAAACCAATGTGTTTTTTTATGAAAAGGAGATCTACTATGAAAATGAACAAAAAAAGAATGACTACTATGATTATGGATATGGGCGAAATGAAAGGCTGCACCAAACTGGAAATGCAGAACATTGTGTTCCCGAAATGGAGCGACCTTGGTCTTGCAGGCATGATGATCCGGCAGTGCGTAAGCACAAAAGAGCAACCCTCTGGTAACATTTACGATGAAGCTATCTTCCAGGTAGTTCTTCGTGTTATCGGTGGAAAGGTACTCATGAATGGTCGTCCTGACTGCTACTGCTGGAAACAGTCTAAGGTGGCAAGCTCTAAGGATGTCCAGATGGTAGGTACCAACTCTGCTACTGGTCTCATTAACCTCTGCGGAATTCTCGACAGCATCGCTGATCAGACTGAGAAATCTATGATGGCGGACATGTTCGCTAATCTGAAGAAAGATCTGTTACTGATTACGACCCCTGCCGAAAACCGTATCTGTATCGAGGTAACTGCTGACCTGTACGCTGCTGGCATCACCCACTGTGTGGATGAATGGATGGACACTGACGAAAATGGAGACGCTGAGGCCACAGAGCTGCAGATTGGTGACTTCATGATCGCTACAAGCGATGGTGTCTACCGTGTCGGCCGTGACGAATTTATGGAGACCCATGTAATTGACTAATCTCCAGACTTGCATGATTAATTAAACATGTAGCAAAATCCCAGTTCTCACGAACTGGGATTTTGGCATTTATAAATTTAAAATTCTTTCTACATCTTTATCTCCTCTACCAGATAAATTTACTATTATAGAATCATTCTTATTATAATTTTTTGCAATTTTTAAAGCATATGAAATTGCATGACTACTTTCTATTGCTGGAATAATTCCTTCTAATCTACTTAAAATCTTAAATGCATTTACTGCTTCTATATCTGTTACACTATCATATTTCACTCGTTTTATATCATTCAAATATGCATGTTCTGGTCCAATTCCTGGATAATCTAGTCCTGCTGAAATCGAATATGCTTCTTTTATATTTCCATCATCATCTTGTATTATATAAGTTTTCATTCCATGTAATATTCCTACTTTATTATCATATATTGCAGAAGCATGTTTGCCTGTTTTTAAACCTTTTCCTGCACCTTCAATACCAAAAATTTCTACATCCTCTTTTATAAAATCATTAAATAATCCTATACTATTACTTCCACCACCAACACATGCAATTATAGCTTTAGGTAACTTTTTCTCTTGTTCTAATATCTGTTTTTTAGCTTCTTCTCCAATTACTTTTTGAAAATATTTTACCATTTCAGGATATGGAGTTGGCCCAACTGCAGAACCAATTAAATAAAACGCATCTTGATGTTCGATAAAATATTCAAATGCCTCATCTACCGCTTCTTTTAATGTTCCTTCTCCTCTTGTTACTTCTTTTACTTTTGCACCTAATAATTTCATTTTTTCAACATTTACTTTTTGTCTTTTTATATCCTCAGCTCCCATAAAAATTGTACATTTGATATTAAATAAACTACAGACAGTTGCTGTTGCTACCCCATGTTGACCAGCTCCTGTTTCTGCAATTATATGAGTTTTATTCATTCTTTTGGCAAGTAAAATTTGACCAATAGTATTATTAATTTTATGAGCTCCTGTATGGTTCAAATCTTCTCTTTTTAAATAAATTTTTGCACCTCCAGCATATTCAGTAAGATTTTTAGCAAAATATAGTGGACTTGGTCTCCCAACATATTGTTTTAAATAATAAATATACTCTTCATTAAAATTACTATCCTCTATTGATTTTTTAAATTCATTTTCAATCTCATTTAATTTTTCTTTCAACTCTTGTGGCACATATTGACCACCAAATTCTCCATAATTCATAATCTTTTCCTTCTTTCTTTAAATTTATTTTTTCATTTTTCCAATGCCATTCTACTTCCATATGCACCACCTCCTTTTAATACAACAAAAAAGCACATGTATAAGCTTTTCACTCATACATGTGCCAAATCTATTCTATACTTAAAATTTATAGCACGACAAAACTGTATGAGCGATTCTTTGCCCATACTTGCCACATATTATTTAATTCAACATTTTTAAAATTATTCATGGCATTTGTCTCCTAAATAAATTTTATATATTATATGATAATTTTTCAATTATTGTCAATACTTAAATATCAAATTCGAAAACAGCCTTATCTGCACCAGAAAATTCAAAATTATTTTTATCTTGTTTTGTTATCCATTTAAAATCTTCATGTTCCAAAAGCTTAATTTCTTCACTAATTAATTCAGCTTTATAAAAAATTAATTTAATATCTTTTTCTGGATAATGATGAATATTTTCACCAACATATTCTTTAACTTCAATATCTGCATCAAATTCTTCTTTTATTTCTCTTTTCAAAGCCTCTTCACAAGTCTCACCTGCTTCAACTTTTCCTCCAGGGAACTCCCAAAAACCTCCTTGAGACTTTTTTAAGTTTCTTTGTGCAATTAAAAATTTATTATTTTTATATATAATTCCTGCAACTACTTCTATCATTTTTAACCCCTATTCATTAAATATATAATAATATATCATAAACTTAAATAATTTACAAATTCCCATTTTTTTATTCTCTCTAAACAGTTGACATTGTTGACAAATTTGATATATATTTATACTATAATATATATAATAAAGAGGAGTATTATGGAAGATTGGAATAATTATGACGAATGGGACATTGAAGAACCTATGTGGAAAAAAGCTATTGACTTTGCAAACAAATATCATGTTAAAGCTGGTCAATATAGAATAGGAAAAGATGGAGAAAAAATCCCATATATTACACATATTTATGAGGTTATGAAAATTTTAACTAATGAAGCTAATATAACTTCTGATACTGTTTTAACTGTTGCAGCATTACATGATACTATTGAAGATACAGATTGTACATTTGAAGATATTACTAATGAATTTGGTGAAGATATTGCAGAAGCAGTTAATTTATTATCAAGAGGAGAAAATCAACCATTTGATGATTATACTGAAAAGATTTTTACATCAGAAAAATTCCCATGGCTTGGTTCTATAAAATTAGCTGATAGAATTCATAATATGAGAACATATCCAGAAACAAAAAATTATGGAAAAATAAAATATAAATATGATGAAACATTAAGAACAATAACACCATATGCAGAAAAACAATCGCATATTTTAGCTCAAAAATTAGATGAAACTATGGATATGATAAAAAATTTTTTAAATGATAAAGAAATTGAGCATTAGAGGGAAAGATATGAGCGAAACATCTATAAATATTGAAGATGAACAAATAAAAATTACAAATAGAATTAACAGTATTAAAAATTCTGGAGTATTTCATTCAATAAAATCCCAATTAAATAAATTGAAAGATAACTCTTTTGACAAATTTCAAGATAAAAATATCAATATTTATGGGAGAATAAAGAAAGCTACTTCAGCATCTGAAAAAATTGCAAAAAAGAATATTCCTGCAAGTGAAATTTATGATTTACTTGCTTTTATGATTGTTGTTGATCTTCCTGATAATTATAGCTTAATTAAAAACAGTCTTGAAGAAAATTTATCCAACATAACATATTCTCACAATTTTGATGGTAGTTTACCCGAAAACAATGGCTATTCTAGTCTTCATTTGGGAATAAATGTTGATGATTTTCTTCCTAAAGGGTGTCCTTCTGGATTAGAGAATCTTTCTGCTGAAATACAAGTTAAAACATATGGAATGTATATTGCTCAAGAAGCAACTCATGATTCTATTTATAAAAATAACAATCTAAGTAATAAACAAAAATACGATATGCAATCATTAATGTTTCCATTAATAGAACATCTAACTGATATAGAAATGTATGAAAGAGCCTTAAATGCAACTGTTGACCAAAATAAACGTGAAGAAATAAGTGCAAAAATTGTTTCTTTAAAAAAACAAATTGAAAATCATAAAGAAAAAAATTTAGACTATATTAATGAAAATATGCCATTAGTAGAAAGTGTTTTTAAAGAATATATTGCTCGAAAACAAATTGAAAATATTAAACAAATCGCTAAATTTGATTTATCTACTGAACATATAGAACAACTTATTCAATCTTTTAGAAATGCTATTGATTATTTAAGTGATTCTCAAGATGAAGAAAAAATAACAGATACACAACCTACTGGATTCAAAAACATTGATGAACTACTAGTTAGATTTGATAAAATGACTTTTGAAGAAATGGAAAATTTGAGTCAAAAATATAGAAAAAGAAATTCCAAATTCTTTTCAGTAAGTGCTATTGATGCTTCAAAAAAATCTGTTACAATACATGATTTGTCTGATACTCTTGATGATTTACAAAGTCATGTTGATTGTGAAAAAGAAAGTGGTCAAATTGAGAAATAAGATAACCCCAAACTAGTGTACTGAACCCAAAATGTTGGACAGTATAAATTAGGCAATTAACATGGAATGTTCTCTGTATCGAACAGGGGACATTCCTTTTAATTTGCTCTTAATTCTTCTGTTATTATAATAATCTATATATTCAACTATATCTTTTTCTAATTCTTCTATATTTTCATATTCTTTTTCTTTTATATAATAAAGTTCTGATTTCAATATACCAAAAAAATTCTCTGCTAAACTATTATCTAAACAATTTCCTTTTCGTGACATACTTTGTTTTATTCCTTTTTTCTCAAGAAGATACTGATATCTCTTCATTTGATATTGCCATCCTTGATCTGAATGTAATATCAAATTTGTATTGTCTGGAATCTTTTTAAATGCTTTCTCTAACATATCTGTAATTTGATTAAATATTGGATGTTTTGATAAATTATAACTTACAATTTCTCCATTAAATAAATCTATAATGGGTGATAAATAAAGCTTTTCATTATTTACTTTAAATTCTGTTACATCTGTAACCCATTTTTCATTTGGCTTATTTGCCGTGAAATTACGTCTTAATAGATTATCTGCAATTTTTCCTATTGTTCCTTTATATGAATTATATCTTCGCTTTGGCCTTTGAATACTTTTTAATCTCATTAACTTCATTAATCTTAAAACTGTCTTATGATTAATTTTAAATCCTCTATTTTTCAATTCTAACGTAATTCTACGATAACCATATCGACCTTTGTTTTCATGGAATATCGAATATATTTCTTCTTTAATTTCTTTATATTTATCTTCTTTTTTCAACTGTTTCAAATGATAATAAAATGTACTTCTTGCTAATTCGGCTATTTTCAATAATTTTATCAAGCTATATTTATGCCTTAATTCATCAACAACAATTACTTTTTCTTGTTCTCGCGCTTGATTCTTTTCTGAACTAAGGCATCTAATTTTTTTAAGTATTCGTTTTCCATTCTTAATTGCTCAATTTCTTGTAACAACTCTTCTTCACGGGTTAATCCTTTTTTCTTATTTGGTTTTTTCTTCATTAATTTCTTTTTTCTACCTCGATGATCTTCGTATAATGCTTCTGGACCTTTCTCATCATAAATTCTTTCCCAATCTATAATTTGAGATTTTCCTGAAATATTAAATAAAGCCATTGTATCTCTAAATGATAAATTGTTACTTTTCTTATATTCTACTACATATTTTTTGAAAGTGCCATTATATTTTTTCTTTGTGGAAAAGAATGCATCTTTACCATTCTTTTCATATCTTTTATACCAATCAATGATAAGACCGTGATCAATATTATATTTTCTTTCTAACTCTCTAAAAGAAATATTTTCATTTTTTAATTTATTGATTATTTCTAATTTTAAATCAATAGAATACTTTGACATAAAAATAAACCCTCCTTGTTAAACTTTTTTGTCTAACAATTTGGGTTCACTTCATAGCAGTTTGGGGTATTTTTAATTTGTTTCTTCTAAATAACTTTTTATACATTTTGCAAAATTTTCAGCATCATTTTGAACTTGATTTTCATATTCAATTTCATAAATATTTTCTATAACGCCTTCTAGAGCTTCAATTAGTATTTCTTTTTTATACTTAGATATATCTCCTACAAAATATTTTTGTGCCTCTTTATTATCTCCTAGCAATAAAAATTCCCAAATTTCTTTACATTTTTCTTCTGTTTGATATGCTAATTCATCCATATTGTTTGATGCATCATATAAACTAGTTAATGTATCACCTACAATGTATTTTCTATTGTTTTTTCCTTTGTCATATTAAACCATTTTTCTGGATGAAAAACTTCTATGTTTTGATCAAAATTTTCAAGTATATATTCCAATTTAGCTGAATAATCCATATATTCTGCTTTTATATTTTCTACTGCATCTATCAAATCTTCTGTATTCTCTAAATCAAATTCATTCTCTCGATATCTTGTTCCTAATAGTGCATTTAATTCTGCAATACTTTCTTTATTTTTTTGGACAATGCATTCATTATCTTTCCTCCTTCTTTTACTTTTTCTGATATTATTCTTTTATCTTCATTTATATCATTAACAATATCATATTTAACTTTTTTTAGATTTTCTATATTTTCGTAATATTTTTCTATTATGCTTCTATCTATTCCTATTTCTATCATTATTCTACTTCTTATTGCTTCTATTAAAATACTCATTATACTTTTTATAATTAATATATTATTATGAACAATTTGTTTTTGAGTTTTATTAGAATGTACAAGATGCCTTCTAATATCTTTTATTTTTATAGCTAGTTTTTCTATTTCTTCTTCTGAAAAATTTAATATAAAATTAGTTTCTCTTAATAATTTTTTTACAATTTCTGCACAAGAATCTTTACTCTGTTCTTTGTTTGTTATTAACAAATGTAAACTATCTACTGCACTCATT
>Ga0073907_1003675_pt1 | contig 12275 bp, 8 predicted proteins | sample GluameincwithD2O_FD_65483 | JGI IMG/M metagenome (GOLD analysis project Ga0073907, IMG submission 65483) | Mouse cecum microbial communities from Vienna, Austria - Glucosamine amended microcosms incubated with D2O | ecosystem: Host-associated > Mammals > Digestive system > Large intestine > Cecum... | reverse complement strand
GGCACGTGGCTGGGAGGCGTTTACCTATGGCTGCAAACCGCTGACGCGGCTTTTGCCATAGGCTAACGTTGTAGACGCCCCTAAAGGGGCTATGCGCTAACGCGTGGAGTTGCTGTTGTAGCCGTTGGGTTGTGGTGTTGTGGGTGTAGCCGCGGGGTTGGTGGATTGATGTGGGGTTGGTGTTGCGGGCGCATGGGTTGGTGGATTGGCGAGGCGTTGGGTTGGGGTGTAGCCGCAGAGTGGATGGATAGATAAAATAATAGCCCGGCGTGAGGGCCGGGCTGTTTGTATGGAAAGGGGAATGTTGTTGCGTAGGGTGCGGACTTCCGCCGTGGGGGCATGGATGCCGTGGGACGGGGTCAGTGCATTGTCTGCTTTGAGAATGTGAGGTAGAGATGGATGTTGGAGAGATCGAATTTTACCATCGCCGGGGTGTCGATATATGGTGTGATGGCGATTACAATCTCGGTTGTGGAGTAGTAGCCGTCGGAAACGGTCTCGGTGACGAGATTGATGGGGGTGAGCACATATTCTCCGTCGGCATCTGTGAGAGTGCCTTCGTCGTCCTTTTCTATGGCATCGATCACAAACTGACGCATGTTGGTGAAGCTGTACATCTTTGTGGTCGAATTGTATGTGGCATAGAACGAGGTGGCATTGTCGGTGAGCTTGTTTTCCTTGAAGAATTCCGTGCGTTTGTCTTTCTTAACGAGGAGTATGTTGGCCGGCGGGTCGATTTCGTAGTCGTTGGCTATGGCAGATGCGGGCACGTGGAACGTGAGGTTGTTGATTACGTTGTTGTTGCCGGCCTGTCGGCGATAGCTTTCTACGATTTTCTTTATGGGCAACTGTATTTCGGTGTCGTATCCGATGGGGCCTACGGCGATTGGTTCCTGTGAGGCCAAAGTCTTTATCTCCGGGCTGAGGGTCTGAGAGATATGGTTGTTGAGCACGACCTCGGGGGTGATTGCGAGGAATGAGTCGATAAACCGGTAGGTGGTGTCGTTGCCGGCGTCGGTTGTGCCTTTGTATGAGAGGTAGAGATATACGGCTGAGTTCTCAAAGCGCATTATGCGTCCAGAGCCGTAGGAGTTTTTGACATAGAGTCCGGGGAACCATTGCTGGAAAGCGTCGGGGTCGTTGAACAGCGCGGGGCCGTCGGTCGAAAGGTACTTGCGGTAGAACTCCTGTCCGAGCTGCTGTGGCAGTTTGACGTATACTACGCGTGCTTCGTCGGTGGTTGAGCTTGAGTAGGTATAGTCGGCCGCGATGCTGTCGGGGAGGCCTACAACGGTGGCGTTGTAGACGGTCGAGGCTATTGGCGCCGATGGGTCGTAATAAGTGTCGACCGATGAGCCAGAGGTGAGGCCGGATGAGGGGAGGGGTTTTGTAAGGCGGAATACCTCAAGGCCGAGGGGAATCACGGAGTCGCCCACCATGTCGCCTTTGCGCATCACCATGGCGAGTCGTATCGAGTCGACATTCTCGGGGCCCATGCCGTGGCCTGTAGTGAGCTTGTTTGAGGGCATGAATCCGCTGGCAAAGTCGGTGGCAAGATATCCGTAGCCTTTGGCATCGATGCTTCCGAGCAACTGATATTCAGAGCGTGACACGACACTTTCGACAGGCACGGAATGTCCGGTGACTGTGAATGCAGAGTCGATGACTATTTCCACTTGGTCGCTGACAATCGACGATCCGATGGAAGAACCTTCCTCGCATGCCAGGAAGGCGAGCGAGGATATGGCGGCAAGGGGTATGAGCCTTGAGTATTTCATATAAGGATTGGGGGGTAGGGTATGCTGCTACTGGAGAGATCTGTAGAATTCGGCGAAGCGGTTGGCGCGGTCGGCGGTATCTGTCTCCGAGAACGGGAGGAACGGCTTGCCTGACTTTTCGATGTAGTCGAGGAGCTCGGGGTCGATGTCGGGCGATGACTGGGCCACGGCGTCGGAATAGTCGATTGCGAGTTTGTTGAGGGCGATCCAGTCGACCGGCTTGTCGGCGATTGACGCGATGTCCTCTTGGGAGAATCCTTCGAGGAGCAGTTTTTCGGCAAAACGTGGGTCGAGAGTGCCTTCAAACTTGTCGCTGAAGAGAGAGTAAATGATTTTTGAGCCTGCGAATGTGGGGTCGTCGGCGAATATGCGTCGGAGATACATGGGCGAGAGAGAGGAAATCCATCCGATGCAGTGCACGAATCCGGGGTCCCAGCGCAGTTTCTTCACAGTCTCCACCACACCGCGTACGAAGAACATCGAGCGCTCGTCGTTGTCCTTGGGCGAGAGGCGTATTTCAAGGTCGGGGGCTGTCTGTGTGCGCAGGAAGTAGTCTTCGTTGTCGATGAAGTATACCTGCATGCGTGTGGGCAGGAGTGTGGCAACCTTGATTATGAGTGGATGGTCGGAATTGTCAATCTCGATATTCAGGCCTGATAGGCGTATGACTTCGTGGAGCTGGTTGCGGCGCTCTTTTATCAGGCCGTACTTAGGCATGAATGTTCTCACCTCGAATCCTTTATCCTGTATGCCCTGAGCGAGGTCGCGGCTCTTGTCGGCTATGTCGGAGGCAGGGACGTAGGGTGAAATCTCCTGCGAGATGTATAATACCTTCTTTAAATCCATATCAGTGTGAAAAATTTGGATGCAAAGGTAGTGTTTTTTTCTGAAACAATCACTAAGAGAAGTGTAAATAGACGTCAAATTACGACGAATGGCACGATTTCGGATTACAAATGTTAGAGCATGCAAAAAATAAAGCCGACATGATGTATAATACAAACGGTTGCATTTTATGTATAGCCGATTTGATAAATGGAGGTAAACATGCACATATTTGCTTATATTTATGTGTTAATGCAAAAAAAATGCTAACTTTGGGAGAAAATTAACAGTACCGACTTTAACAGACATGATTAGAAGGATTATGCCCGGACGAGCGGCGATGTTCGCAGCCGGCGCCATGCTGCTCTGCGGATGCGGGGCCATGCGTAATGACAGATACTATGAGAAGAGTGTAGAGATTCCCTCCGACGCCACGGCCGAAGAGCGGGTCGATATCGCATCAAGGGTTGTGCCTACTCCACAGCAGCTTGCATGGCAGGAGCTCGGGCTTACGGCCTTTCTGCATTTCGGAGTAAACACGTTTACCGACCGGGAATGGGGTGACGGTACTGAGAACCCGGATGTGTTTGCTCCTACGGCCCTCGACGCCGAGCAATGGGTGTCGACGCTTAAAAAGGCCGGCTTTAAACTGGTGATTCTTACCGCAAAACATCACGACGGTTTCTGTCTGTGGCCCACAGCCACTACCGGCCATTCGGTGGCTTCGTCGGGATGGCTCGACGGCAAGGGCGACGTGGTGGCTGCCCTGCGTGCAGCCTGCGACAAATATGACATGAAGCTCGGTCTGTATCTGTCGCCGTGGGACCGCAATGCTCCATGCTACGGCGATTCGGAGGCTTACAACGACATGTTTGTGGCACAGTTGCGCGAGCTTCTCGGCAAATATGGAAAAATCGACGAGGTATGGTTTGACGGAGCCTGCGGCGAGGGCCCCAACGGCAAGCGTCAGGAGTATGACTGGGAACGCTTCCGCAAGGTAATGGAGGAGCTGCAGCCTGAGGCCGTGCTCGCCATCACAGGCGACGATGTGCGCTGGGTAGGCAACGAGAGCGGGCTTGGCCGCACTACCGAGTGGAGCGTCACTCCGCTTGTGCCGTCGATATTCCCCGACAGCGAGGCGGCCAACGCCAGACTTGGCATCAACGCCATGTCGGCCGATCTCGGGAGCCGCGAGCTGCTGGCAAAGGCCGAGAGTCTCCACTGGTGGCCGTCGGAAGTCGACGTGTCGATACGCCCGGGATGGTTCTACCACCCCGACGAGAAGCCAAAGAGTCTGCGCGAGCTTGCCGAGATATATCTTCAGTCGGTAGGGCGCAACTCCACCCTGCTGCTTAACATACCGCCCGACAGGCGCGGACTTATCGCCACGGCCGACTCGTTGCGCCTGATGGAGCTGGGCGAGTGGATCGACACCAATTTCTCAAATCCGGCCGGTAGGAGCGAGACCGGCACGATAATCGCCTTCCCCGAACCGACGGAAATCAACTGTGTAGTCGCAGGCGAGGATATATCGAAGGGGCAGCGTGTTGAAAACTTCATGATTGAGGTGCTCAACAGCGGCAAATGGCGCATGATAGCCGACGGCACCACGATAGGCCACAAGCGTATAGTGATGTTCAATCCCATAACTGTCGATGCCGTAAGGCTTACCGTTACATCAAGCCGCGGCGAGCCCAACATGAAGCCGCTGGAGGCCTATCTCGTGGAGATGCCGGCTGCCGAGCAGGCCGACAGCACCAATGTGCCCGCCGGATACCGTGCGGTCGACGGGGCTACCGCATCTCTGCATGGCGATGCCATCCAGATATCTCTCCCCGAGGTGACAAAGGTGAGCGGATTCATATATACCCCTCATGCCGATGCCCGTCCGGGCACTCTCTACCGCTACAAATGCGAGACAAGTGCCGACTGGGGCACTTGGACAGTGCCTTCAGGCATAACAGGCGAGTTCGGCAATATCATGCACAATCCCACTCCGCGCACTGTCATATTCTCCACTCCGGTCGATGCCCGTGTGATGAAACTGTATCTTAAGGAGGATACCCGTGGAGCCTCCGGTGTATCGCCCTCGTGGGCCGACATTACCGTCCTCACACAGGAATAACCTGAACAGGCCATATTTGCGGCCTGCATGTATATCAAGGCGTTGCCTCTCAGAGAGGCAACGCCTTTGCTGTGTAGGTATGTCAGGATTTGCCCTCGGGCTGTCGCGATACGCCGTCGGGATTGTGTGGAGGCTGCTGTTGACCGGCGGAAGCGGTACGGACACCGATGACGTATTCCTTATAGTATGCGAGCAGCAAAGTGGTCATCGGCAGGGCTATAATCATGCCGATAAGCCCCAGCAGCGACCCCCATACCGACAGGGCGAGCAGTATGATGGCCGGATTGAGTCCCATGGTCTTGCCCATTATTTTCGGGGTGAGTATATAGTCGCAGATACACTGGCTTACAGCATATACAATCAGACACTGGCCAAGCTCGGGCCAGAAACGCACGTTGCCGCTCATGGAGTCGATGAGGCATACAAGAGTCACCGGGATGAGGGTGACATACTGGAAATATGGTATTATGTATAGTATGCCCACGGTGATTCCGAGCACAATGGCGAGCGGTATGCCTACGATTGAAAATCCTATGCAGTAGAACACGGCGGCACAGCCGGCAATCAGTATCTGTCCACGGAAATAGCGGTTCATATTGTCCTTCAGGTCATCCTCTATGCGGTAGACTGTCGGGCGATACTTCATCGGTACCATACGTCGGAATCCTGCCATGAGTGAAGGGTAGTCAATCAGAATGAATATCACATAGACAAATGTCAGCAGCCATTCGAGCGTGTGGAGCAGAAACTCAACAGTGGCGGCCACAAAGCTGGTGCCCTTGTTGAGGAGTGACTGTATGCGGGCGTTTCCCAACAGGTCGCTCAGATCGAGCGATGCGGCCCATCTCCTTATCGGCTCGATTATATTGTCGGGCACAAACGGCACGGGCACGTCGCTCCCCGAGGATGCGCGCAGGATATGCTCCAGCTGGTGCATCTCTTTTATTATCGAGGGCACGAATATGTGTCCGGCCAGAATTATCAGCGCGCTCACTCCCGCGAGTGTGAGCAGTGTAGGTATGACTCGTCCCTTCAGATGCAGTATGCGTTGCAGAAACTCAACCGCAGGCTCAAGCAGGTAGGCGATGAGGCACGCCACACAGAAGGGGAGCAATACGTTGCGCAGAGAGTTGACAAACCATATGCCGCCGGCAAGCAGCAGGACTGACGCAAGGATGCGCACTACACGGTCGAAGGTATATGGACGGGACGATGACATGACACTACTGCATTATCACATAGGGTTATGGCGTGGGGCGTCAGCTTGCGGCGTTGACTACAAGGTAGACCATATAGGCTATATACACACCCGCGAGTATGGCTCCCTGCAGACGGGTGATGGTGCGCTTTACTATTACGTCGCCGAACAGCAGCACCAGCAGCGACCCCAATACCAATGTGCCGAAATCGACAAATGTGAGGCTGCCGGCGTTGAGCGGTTTTATCGTGGAGCACAGCCCGATTATGAAGAACACGTTGAATATGCATGCACCCACTACGTTGCCGATTGCGATTTGGGGCTGTTTCTTTATGGCGGCGATTACCGAAGTCGAGAGGTCGGGAATCGAACTGCCGATGCCTACGATTGTCAGGCCTATCAGCGCTTCCGACATGCCGAGTCGGCGGGCAAGTCCGGATGCTCCGTCGACGAGCCATTGTCCGCCGAATACGAGTGCCGCCAGGCCACCCACGATACACACGGCAGCTACCCAGGGTTTCATCCGGCGGGTGTTGTCGGCCTCGGTGGCCTCGGCTTTCTCCACGCTGTGGTGGGGTATGGCGGCGGCCGTTTTCGGGCGTGTGGATATCGGTTTTGTGGAGTGCGACCTGGCCATCTCCATGGTGTAGCACATGAATATCACGAATAGCGACAGCAGCATCAGGCCGTCGGTGCGGTTGACAATGTTGACATTCGTGCCGTCAACTATACGGTCATCGCCGCATATAAACAGTGCGATTGACGACAATGCAAGCATCGGCAGGTCCTTGAAAGCCATCTCCGAGCTGATTCTCACCGGCGCAATCATGGCTATTATGCCGATTATGAGGGTTATGTCGAAGATGTTGGCGCCGAGAACGTCGCCGAGCGCCAATTCGGATTTCCCGGAAAGCGTAGATATGAAGCATACTACAAAATCCGGCGTCGAAGAGCCGAAGGCCACGATGGTCAGACCGATTACAAGGCTCGATATGCCGAACCGCTTGGCCACCGACACGGCTCCGTCGGTAAGATAATTTCCTCCGGCTATTATGAGCACGAGGCCGAGAATCAGAAACAGAATGTCGTGAAACATAGTGCGTGAGTAGTTTATGTTGGTGCATGTTTAAGAGAAAGATTTTTAACATGCTCTGATATTTTAATAACAATAGATGCGGCATAAAAGATTTTTCAAGTATTTTGGTCAGGCACGAAATGATTGCTAACTTTGGGGTATGGAGCAGAAGATTGATCTGGACAACCCGGAGTTTCAGAATGTATGGAAACTCGTCAGCTATACGCGCCAGTCGGTATTCATGACCGGAAAGGCGGGTACCGGCAAATCGACATTTCTCAAATACGTGTGTGCCCACACGCGTAAGAAGTTTGTCGTGCTTGCTCCTACGGGTATTGCGGCCGTAAATGTCGGCGGACAGACTCTTCATTCATTTTTCAATCTGCCGTTCAAGCCGGTAGTACCCGATGACCCCGAGTTCATGCCGCGCAATCTTAAGAGCCGCATGAAGTATAATGGCGACAAGGTGAAGCTGCTGCGGGAGCTCGAGCTTATAATCATCGACGAGATATCGATGGTGAGAGCCGACATCATCGACTTTGTCGACCGTATCCTAAGGGTGTATACCGGAAACACCCGCGAGCCTTTTGGCGGCAAGCAACTGTTGCTTGTGGGCGACATCTTTCAGCTCGAACCGGTAGTGACGGCCGACATGCGCGATATCCTCGGCCGATTCTACAGTCAGAATTATTTTTTCAACGCCCGTGCATTCTCCGAGCTTAGGATTGTGCCTGTAGAGCTGCGCAAGGTGTACAGGCAGAACGACGAGGGGTTTATATCCATGCTCGACAGGGTGAGGGTAGGACGTCCGGCGTGTGAAGACATCATATGTCTCAACAGCCGTCTCTCTCCGGCGGAGATACCGGTCGGAGGCGGCGCTGACGGAAAGATGCTGATGACTCTTGCCACACGCCGCGACATGGTCGACTCAATCAACAGCCGCCATCTTGCGGCCCTTGATGTGCCCGAGGTGACATATACCGGCATCGTCTCCGGAGAGTTTCCGGAGAGTTCGCTCCCCAATCCGCGCGAGCTGACACTGAAGGTTGGCGCGCAGGTGGTGTTTGTGAAGAACGACGCCGAGCGGCGTTGGGTCAACGGCACAATCGGCCGTGTCTACATGGCCTCCGACGACACCCTTATCGTAGAGACTGAGGATGGCGAGAAGCATCATGTGGAGCCTGCGGTGTGGGAGAATGTGCGCTATTATTACGACGAGAAAGAGAAGAAAGTAAAGGAAGATGTGCGCGGCACCTTCACGCAGTATCCTGTGCAGCTGGCGTGGGCCCTCACCATCCACAAGAGCCAGGGCCTGACCTTCAGCAATGTGCGCATCGACCTTGGCGAGGGCGCGTTCAGCAGCGGACAGGCTTATGTGGCGCTCAGCCGATGCCGTTCGCTGGAGGGGATGAGTCTTGTCAGCACTATCAACGAGAGGGATATATTTGTAAATCCGGCCATTGTGCGGTTCAGCCATACGTTCAACGATTCGGCGCTTATAGCCTCGGCCCTTGAGCGAGCCCGGGCCGACGACGAGTATGCACGCGCGCTGGAGTCGGTGCGGGGAGGCGACCTCGCGGGAGCTTTCGACCATTTTACCGAGGCGTTGCGTTGCCGCAACGAGCTTGGCAACGCGCTTATGATGAGGTTTGCCCGCATGCAGTTGCGGCGCGTGGAGAGTATGGGCGACGAAATTGACACTCTGCGCCGGCGTGTGGCCGACGATGAGCGTCGCTTCTCTGAACTTGCCGGCGAGTATGTGGCCATGGCCGACGAGTGTCGTCTCGAAGGTATGGATCCCACGCCCGTCATCGCCAACTACGACAAGGCGCTCAGTCTCGCCCCCGACCATGTCGGTGCGCTGATGGGGAAAGGACGCACATATTTCGACGCCAGCGCCTATGAGGATGCTCTCGGATGCTTTGACCGTGCCGCCGAAGTAGCCTCGGCTCATGTGGCCGTTTCAGTAGATTCCGATACCGGCGAATCAGAGGAAAAGGCATCGCGTGGAGGAGTGACGGATTATTCGCAGGTATTGTCGGACGCCCTGTTCATTGGCGGCCGGGCATGCAATCACGTTGATAATCCGGCCGGAGCGCTCGACCGTTATCTCAGGGCCGAGGCAGGTAATAACGGCAAGAATCCCGAACTCCACGACTGCATGGCCGACCTCTACGAGTCGGTAGGCGACGACACCTCAGCCTCAACCCACCGCGCCATCGCCCGCAAGCTCCGCACAGCCTCCCGCCGCCGCAAAAAGTAGCCGTACTTCAAGTTTTCCTGAAATTTTACTGAGAATAAGAAAAATTTCCAGTTAAAATGTTGTAATATAAGAGACTGTCTAAATTTATATGATGCGGTGCGACCTTTCAAGGCAAAGATGAAAGTCTGCGGATAGTTCAAGAACGAGGAAGGCACGGCCTCCTAACAAGTCTGCACTCCATAATCCTTACAGCCCGAAAAACAACCTCGATCCCTTTGCCGCTTTGGCCGAACTCGCCAGCAGGTAAATCTGGCTATATTTTCTACACATACACTCACTATGGTACGCAATCGGCCGTAGGAGCTTTGCCATGCCTTTGCCATGCCTGGGTAGTTACTGCAATTCGGCGCATTGTTTCATAAAATTTCTCCTCAGATATAGCCCCACCAATGATATTTTTAGTAACTTTGTAGCTGATTCACAGCCGCGCCATAGAGTTGGCGCAAGTGAGTCGGACTTTTTTACTAAAGGTGTTATTGAAATCAGCTTCTATTGATAAATTCTCGCAAAATTTATTTCCACGAAGATGATTGGCAATAGCACCTGCATCGGTTGCTTATACCCTGCCCTGAATGGCGGATTATATAGCAAAATCGGTGTGGGGCTATTGTTTTATCCGTGGAAAGGGCAATGCGAGAAGCCTATCAATAGGGTAAGACAAGATACAATCCTCACACCTTTTTTATGTTCAATTGTAACTGTTCTGTCGAGGATTGTGGAACACACAAATTTATCACATGAAAGAATTAAATCAAATTGAGTACGAAAATCTGAGAGAATCGGGAGCGAGGCTTATTGGTCGCGTGATTCCGTATGATTCCACAATTGGGGTGATGTACTACATGGTATCCCCGGACCAACAGAATTTTTGTGCCAATGAAATTCTTGACACACTGTTTCAGATACATGCGCCGCTTCAAGGACAATTTGACGTAATCCGTCATTGGACCACACCAGCAGTAGTAACCATTAGTTACAACCAGAAATGAAGACATCAACCTTAAAACCACAAATGCTTGTCTTCTTAATGATATTGACAAGCATGACAGCTTTAGCCTATAACTTCAAGTCCGACGGCTTGTACTATAACATCCTATCGGAAACAGACCGCACAGTTGAAGTAACATATTATGATTATAAAAATAACAGTTACTATAACGATGCCTATGGTGATATCGAGATACCCTCAAAATTAATTTACGACCGCAAGACATATAAAGTCACTTCAATCGGCAAATACGCTTTCTACAAATGCAGCGGACTAACCTCGGTGACCATCCCCAACTCTGTCACTTCAATCGGCATCTCCGCTTTCTACAACTGCAGCGGACTAACCTCGGTGACAATAGGCAACTCTGTCACTTCAATCGGCAACTCCGCTTTCTCCAACTGCAGCGGACTGATTAGCATAATCGTTGATGAAAGCAATCCTTCTTTTAGCTCGATTGAAGGAATATTATACAATAACGACGCTACCACACTAATTTATTGTCCGATAACTAAAAAAACAGTTACCATCCCCAACTCTGTCACTTCAATTGACTATAGCGCTTTCTACGGCTGCAGCGGACTAACCTCGGTGACCATCCCCAACTCTGTCACTTCAATCGGCAACTACGCTTTCTACGGCTGCAGCGGACTAACCTCGGTGACCATCCCCAACTCTGTCACTTCAATTGGCCAGAGAGTTTTCGAAAACTGCAGCGGACTAACCTCGGTGACAATAGGCAACTCTGTCACTTCAATCGGCTACTACGCTTTCTCCGGCTGCTACGGACTAACCTCGGTGACAATCCCCAACTCTGTCACTTCAATCGGCAAATACGCTTTCTCCGGCTGCAGCGGACTAACCTCGGTGACCATCCCCAACTCTGTCACTTCAATCGGCGAGCGCGCTTTCTCCGGCTGCAGCGGACTAACCTCGGTGACAATAGGCAACTCTGTCACTTCAATCGGCTACTACGCTTTCTCCGGCTGCTACGGACTAACCTCGGTGACCATCCCCAACTCTGTCACTACAATTGTCCAGAGCGCTTTCTCCAACTGCAGAGGATTAACCTCGGTGACAATAGGCAACTCTGTTACTTCAATCGGCAAATACGCTTTCTCCGGCTGCAGTAAACTTACCTCTATATATTGTCAAGGTACTAAGCCCCCCAGAGAAAATCCAAGAGAATCTATAGTTTTTTCAGAAGCGATACTGAAAGAATGCACGTTATATGTGCCAATCGGCTGCCAAGCCGCTTATGAGGCGGTTGACCCTTGGCGGAATTTCTGGAATATCGAGGAGATGGATTTCAGCGGTATCGACGATATTATATCCGACAACATAGGGATATCCGTAATTAACAGAGCGATACACATTGACAATGCCGATGGCAACATGCTAGTTGAAGTCTTCAATCTCTCAGGCAAGAGCGTATATCGTGGACATGGTAACATTGTCGACGGTCTTTCCACCGGCATTTACATCATCAAAATCGCTGACAAATCAATGAAAATCAAAATTTGACGCGACCATGAACGAAAATAATTATCTAATTCAATTTGACTATGCTGGAGAGGTCCACAGCATCCACAATCTGTCGCACTGCGACTTTTCCAAAGGAGATTCCGGCGACAAACTTTGGATAGCCGATACGATTGAACTTTATATCAAGGCTAATAACATGCACAAAGACGGAGCGAAAGCGACAAATGTGCGCCTCTTTGGTAAAGGAGGAGAACTAATCGCACATATCTCTGATTTTGAACAGGAATTCCGTATCTGACCGCTGTATTACTGTACACAAAATAGCACCTTTGCACCGCAGCATTGGTGCTGTTTTTTTGCGTACTTATTTTGTAAGAATCTAAGGTGGATTTACAAAAAGTAGGTTAAGATATTGTTTAGAGCTTGTTTAATAATAAATGTTGCCGCCAGGGTCGTATAGCTTGAGACGATTTTCGACATGTGACGAAGGAGTGTACTTTATGTACACGACTGAGGAACAGGGCGAAAAGCGGCCAAG
>Ga0073907_1003657_pt1 | contig 12360 bp, 10 predicted proteins | sample GluameincwithD2O_FD_65483 | JGI IMG/M metagenome (GOLD analysis project Ga0073907, IMG submission 65483) | Mouse cecum microbial communities from Vienna, Austria - Glucosamine amended microcosms incubated with D2O | ecosystem: Host-associated > Mammals > Digestive system > Large intestine >... | reverse complement strand
GTCCTCTGGGATTAACACCAAACTGTACAAATAAATCAGGCGACCTTGAAAGGCCGCCCAATACTCTATGTCTTTTGCTTGGTTGAAAAACATAAAGTTCTTATCCCGAACTCGCGTATTCAACCTGAATATCAGCGCAATTATATTTATAACGATGGGAAGAAAGATGTTGCAGTAATAGAGTCACTACTTAAAGGTTATCCCCTTGGTCTAATTTATTTCAATCAAACTCCGTCTGGCCAATTTGAAGTATTAGACGGACAGCAGAGGATAACCTCTTTCGGTCGTTATGTCACGGATAAATTTGCTATAATACGTAATGGACGCGAAACTTACTTTTCAGGTCTTGATGATAATCTAAAAGAAAGGATATTGAAATCAAAGCTCGTGGTTTTTATTTGCGAAGGAACTGAGACTGAAATAAAGGAATGGTTCGAGACAATTAATATTACTGGTGTGCCGCTCAATGACCAGGAACGCCGAAATGCAGTCCATAGCGGCCCGTTTGTAACTGCGGCAAAAAGGATATTTAGTAATTCTCAAAATTCGGCCATACAAAAATGGAGTCACTATGTCAGCGGTGATGTCAAACGTCAGAAATATCTTGAATGTGCCCTTGACTGGATAAGTCGTTCCAAAGGGATGACTATTGACGCTTATATGAGCGCACATCGTTTTTATACTTCAATTGAAGAATTGGAAGATTATTTCAATTCCGTTATCGACTGGGTAGCAGGATTATTTGAAACGACGGAGAACATGGCCGGCTTGGAGTGGGGTCGATTGTATGAAGAATACCATAATGCACATCACGATCGTGCAACCCTAAATGCTCGTGTTAATGAGTTATTGAAGGATGAATCGATCCGCAAACGGGCAAACATATATGAATATGTCTTAGGTGGAGAGGAAAAACCTATTCTCCTCGAAATCCGCATATTTGAAGAATCTACAAAGAAGATTGTCTATAATAGACAGACAGAAGAGGCAATAGCAAACGGTGTCTCAAACTGTCCGTTATGCGCTCTTGGGAATGACAGCAACCACACTCGCATATATAAACTAAAAGAGATGGATGCCGATCATGTCACCGCATGGAGCAGAGGCGGTACGACAACCATAGATAACTGCCAAATGCTTTGTAAAACCCACAATCGAGCAAAAGGTAATAAATAAGTCTTATATTACAAGTATTTATGTATTTACATAGATAAAATATTTACATCAAGCTCAAACAAGAACAATAATCTCCATGCCAACATCCTGTCTTAAAACAATCAACCAATTGCAACTTATCTATTATAGGTTGTATTATCTTCTGAATTTTATTTGTTTTCTTTTAATTGACTATTAGAAAACTCAATTATTGGAATAGTCTGCTTTTCACCAGAAATATCACATTGAACGAATCTTACCATTGGAGCATCTTGAATAATTAGTTCATTATCCTTGCCTGCATTAATCACTAGCTTTTTTGAGAAGGAGTATGTTTCAATATCAAATTTTTTATGAAATTCATCCCAATATTCTTGTTTGGAGAAATCATTTTCAAGCGCCTCCATAAGATTACCCAAATATTTTTCTACAGCTACTTTATTGATTTCGTTTAATCTATACGGAGAAGACATCGCATTGTTGATAAAACTATCAGGAGTCAATGAAATTAAAAGTGCTTGAGCTGATAGTTTTAATATTTTTAGACAATTTTGTTTCTCCTCAACTGTTAACTTTATTCCTCCCTGAATTTCACAAATATTATTCAGTAATATTTCTGTTATATTTTGTTGATATATTTCAGAACTGATTACAGATGGCAATAATGGACGTTCTAAAAGCATCCTGTAGAAGTCAACCATGTTATTAGAAACATAGACTGTATTAATTGTAATTGAATCTGATATAGTTACAAATGGATTATTCCTTAATGTGTCTATTATTTCTTCAGTTGTATATGTGTATTTTGATTTGCACACCTGATATGTCATTTCAGATATTTCATCTATTGAATTCTTCCCTAATATTACGGAACAAAATACAATTCCTTCTAATGTTATTTTTCTGACAAGAGAGTCATGTTCGCTTTTTATATCAATATATCCATGAAATGGGAGCTTTTTTAATAGATCCTCCATCTCACAATATTTGTCTTCAGTTATAAATTGAAGATCGGCCGTCATTAGCGTATAATCATGATCTACAAATTCTATAATCCAATATACATTATTATCATAATAGATAATAGCAGAATCCACTATTTTTTTATTTGTAAACTGTTGGGCATACTTCTCTACATCATGTTGGTTATTAAGTTTGTAGTCTTTTGTTAGCAATTCAATCAATGCATCCTTGCCAATTAAGTGGACTGAAGTATCTCGCAATGCTTCTTTCAAATGTTTATAATGTCCCCAGACATTACCATTTACATCTGTCAAAGCTATAAAATATCCATAAGTATTACTATTAATCTTCTGTTCTACATATAATTTACCCAAAAACTTTAGCCACTGAGGCATTGTAACAGCAGTATCATACGCCTTGCATTCGCATATTACAGGAATTTTAATTTCACTTAATCCTACATTATGGATTATTTCTGCAGTTACGTCAATTTCATTAGCCCCAGGCCCCACTTCGTCACGCATTACATTTGTGAGTCCATGCTGCATTAATATACGTTTTGTTAGGATTTCTAATTGAGTTCCCTTATCATCGTTATTTCTTCCTAAAAAGTATATCCTCATATCCTAATGATATATTCATTTTTGTTGTGAAAAATAACTGTCAATCTTGGTTCTAATATCTTGCAATGGCGATTGCAGAGTATGAGATTCCAGCCATTTTTCTATGTCTTCTTTAGCTATATCAACGTACTCGACAACATTTATCATTCCAGTGTTAAAATCAATTGTAGAATTCACTATGCCTGTCGCAGCTGTGGCCACTAGAAAGCCAGCACAATACATTGTATTATATGAATCTGATAACAACGAAATATGAAATGGCATAGACTTTTCATGTGATAAAATGCATGCATACATTGCAAGTATTCCTAATGGAGAAGAAATTTCTATAAATGTTTTGATGTACTTTCTTATATCAAATTCACTATGACTTGCTTGAGGATTTATTTCGTTGGTTGTATTTGACCCTTCGGATAATGAATGTATTAAAATTCTATCTGTTTTAGCTTCCACACGGTTAATAGCATTAATAATTTTAGCAATATTAGCCTCCAAGCTATCTGCACTTTCTTTATATGATTGACTTGCATTTTGAACATCACGAGCGGATTGATTGAGAATCTCAATTTGACCATTTGACCTACTATTTGTATAAAAGGAGTAGACGATTGTGATTATTGCTAAAATTATTGATATTATGGCAGATGCAAGGGAAAAGAAATCTAAAACCTTTTCATTATCATAAAAGTAATGCGAATATATTGCAATTGAAATACTGAGAATTACGCTGCCCCAAAATATATAAGATACCACACTGGGTTGTTGTTTAGATATTATCCGAAAATAAGACAGTAAACAGCCAGCCAAAATTATTATGGTGAGACAGATTATCGAAATAATAATTATTGTTTCCATTAGAATTGATTAGTTTTCATAATTAATTATCTCCCAATGACCACCTTTCTTGGAGCCTACATAACGTACAATCTCAGAAAGTGAAGCGAGTTCGCGCTCAATTGTTTTGGTTGCAACTCCAATAGCCGCAGCAATCTCAGCTCTTGTGGTTTGGGGATTCTCGCTAATGAGTGCTATAATTTGCTGCTGCCGGTCGGTTAGTTTTTTAGCGACATTTTTAGCGACATTTTTAGCGACATTTTTAGCGACATCGATATTGTCGGTGTCCGTTATCCTTTGGAGCGCAGATTTGAGAGGTAAGGTGACCGTGGCGATTGTGCGGTCGCTTTCTATGGTTGGTTTGGTGCCGGTCAAGGTCTCCCAACTTGTGAGTTTGTTCATGCCGTATCCGGCATTTTCGGCGATGCCGACATATCGGAAGAGCTTGGCTATGGTCGGATTGCGTAGCTTGGAGTATATCTTTCCGAGAATATCGCTGACGGGCAGAGGAAAGGCTCCCCCGTTCATGAACTCGATATGGTCGGTATATACCCGCACACATGAGCGCAGTGAATCGAAGTGGTCGCAGTGCATCACCATGTTTGCCAATGCCTCGCGAAGAACCTTGTATTGGCTTTCGTCTGTTGTGGCGAAACCGTCATTTTTGATGTGGATAGGAGCATCGACAAGTGTACGAAAACGGCGGAGAATAATCTGCACAGCCTCCCAGATGTTCTGCTGTTCCGGGATGCGGTAAGTGTATCTTACTTCCGCCTGTTGGATTGTCGGTGCCGGAATTTCAATATAGTCAACGCAAAAGGTGGGAACGTAGCGCAATACAAACGGGGCCTTTCCGAACATAAGGAGACCGGCGTATGTTAGCAAGCCTTTGTTCGTGATGTTGACCTGTTCGCAGAATTCGGCATCGCTGACATCGTGCAAATCCACAAGGTTGCTTGTCTCTCCAAGTGCGAACCGATAGTTGTGCAGGGTGTCGAGGTTGAGCATCTCAATTCCTGAATCAGGAATTGTCTCCTCAGTTTTCTTTCCGAATGACTGATTGCGGAACATAGCGCGTATTTCCCCTTCAGTCGCCCTTTGGTCTCCGCTACCCATACGGATAAACGTATTGGTGGGGTTGCCGAAATATACAGGCTTCATTTCCACTTCGGGAACGTAGAAAGCGAGCAGTTTGCAGCCATCAATCGTATATTGCTTGGAGATTGCGAAAATCGTGGTGTTGAATTTGCCGGAACGCAGTGTGCCAAGAAAGTCTTGTTCGAGTTTCTCACTGTTATCCACGCCTTGAATCTCGAAGGTCTTTCCGGACTGCTTCACGCCAAGCACAATCCAACCGCCGGAGGTATTGGAAAACGCGCTGACGGTCTCCCATATATTCTTCGGCAGTTCGGACTTCGCGGCCTTGACCTCGAAATCTTCCCATTCTATGTCGCGTAGCCTCGCTACAAGTTCTTGTTTCGTCATTTTAATGCAAAGTTAGTCAATTTTCGCCATCACTACAATAGCCATCAGCCGTTTAGGCGGATTTAGTAATAAAAAATTTTTCGCGCGCGTGTTAAGGGAGAGAGAATATTATTATCTATATTTATATAATATATGTCCCCAAAAGTGTCCCCAAAGGTGTCCGAAGATGTGTCACCAAAGGTGGTGGAGAAGGTGGTGCAAAAAGGGTCTGTTTATTACTCCGGCCGTGGGTTTGACAGGAATGGATGGATAAGCGGCTTATTTGAGTAGGTTGAAGCCCTGGATTACGCTTGTCTGGAGAACCTGGGCGTATTTCTCCGTCATTGTCACGTTGGAGTGGGCGAGCATCTTGCTCACGGTCTCGATACCGACGCCTTTTGTCAAGGCCCAGGTCGCGAAAGTGTGCCGGCCGACGTGCATTGTCAGGTTGATGTGCAGATTCGCCATGCTCGCAATCAGCTTGAGCTGGTCGTTGCATTTCTGGTTGCTCATAAGGTTGAGGTTGTAGTCATACTTGCGCAGTATGGCTATGGCCTTGGGGAGCAGCACTATGGTATATGGCATACCGGTTTTCAGGCGTTTGTCGCGTATGCAGTAGTCGTCGCCCTGCATGAACACGTCCGATTTCTTGATCTTGACGAGGTCGGAGTATGCAAGTCCCGTGTAGCATGAGAATATGAACATATCGCGCACCTTCTCCGTCATGCCGTAGAGTTCAAGAGCCTCCACCCGGTCGCGCTCCTCTTCTGTGAGGAACTTTATACCCTCCGACTTGCCGCGCGGTATCCTCATGCCGTCGTATGGGTTTGCCTCCAGCTTCTCAAACTGGATGGCCTCGATGATGTACGGCTTCAGCCGCTTGTGGTAGCCATGCACGGACGACTGAGCCGTAACGCGCTTGCGTATGAAGTCGTCCCAAAGGCGTATGTTCTTCGGCGTGAGGTCGCAGAAGAAACGGATAAGTCCGAACTCACGGAGGCAGTTGAGCATCACGAGGTGCTGTCGGCGTGTGGACTCGGTGACGGGGCGCATGTAGATACGCTCTTCGAGCCAGTCGAGGAAGCTCGCCGACGATCCCTGCACTTTTGTCTTCTTTACTTTTTTCAGGAGCGAGAGGTCATACTCGCCTTTCTTGGATGCGATGGTTGACATCTTTTCGTGAAGCCCGTCGTACACCCGGCGGATCTGCTCGTTCAGATGGTCGGCCTGCGGATGGTTCACCACCTCCCTGCCGCTCCACTGCTGCTTGAGGACTGCCACGCCTGTCGAGAGGCGGACACGCTCGCGATTGTACGACACCTCTATCTCCACGGTGCCGGGGTTGGCCGCCGAAGCCTTCTTGCGACGGTCGAAAATCACTTTGATCTGGGGTATTCCTGCCATAATTCAGTGTTATTAAAGGTGATACATTATCTTCAATCGGTTTGTGGTACACGGAAAAGCGTGTACCACACTGTTCGGAAAATGTACCACAAGTGTACCACACACTTGTCTAACGCCTTTTTCTGACCGGGTGTTGCCCCCTCCGATTCTTTTGGGACACTTTAGCACAAAATAGTAAATATCAGAGAATTGGATGCTAAAAACGGCATCCCGGCCGGACATGTGGCGGAATGTGAGAAACGAGGCTGATATTTGACGGATCCTGTGGTACATTTGTGGTACATTTTTGTGGTACATCCACGAAATTTGTACCAAAGATAATGTGCTAAATCGAGACTAACAAATGCTACAATGGACTACGGACAGGAATGGCACTGATTGCTAAACCTTTCTAAATCAGAAAATTATAAAATTGCTAACGACTGCTGTCCAGCCACTTACAGACACGAAAAAAGGGCCATCAAATGATGACCCTTATGTGATCCGGATGCGACTCGAACGCATGACCGTCTGCTTAGAAGGCAGATGCTCTATCCAGCTGAGCTACCGGACCATCATTCCGTATCGGACGGCTGAGATGGCGGGTGATTTTTACCCCATTCATCCCGTCTGTCTGAGATGCTACACGCTAACGGATGTGCAAAGGTAGATATTTTTTATGTCATATGCAAATATGCATTTTCTTATTACACGCCATTTTCTTGCAAAACACTCCAAATTACGCCTTCTTCACGCTGTTTTCACCATTTTTCTTGCAAAATAATAAGGTTTTGATTAACTTTGACCAGACCTGTATGGCAAAAAATTTTTCGTTATCAATCTCTTCGTTTTGCCACTGCAGTCATCACGTGACCTTATTTCTAATAATTCTGCTATCTTCATCATGCTAAAACTATCCCGACTGGCTGCACTATTGGCTATGGCAGGAATCCTTGCATCCTGCTCCAAAGAGACTACCAACGCCAATTACCGCACCATCCCGCTCCCCCTGGAAATCACGGCCACACCCGGCGGAGGTGAATTTATACTTGACAGCTCGACCAAAATCATCTATCCTGAGGGTAATGAAATGATGCGGCGCAACGCCGGCTATCTTGCCGACTATCTCAAGACAGCCACAGGCTCTAAATATGCCACAGCACCAGGCTCGGACGACAAAGCCGCCGGCAACATACAGCTCCGCCTCGGACTTGAAGCCGAAAAGCCCGAGGCCTACAGCCTTAAAATCACCCCCGAAGGCATCGTCATCACAGGAGCGAGCGAGGCAGGAGTATTCTACGGACTGCAGACCCTGCGTAAATCCCTGCCTGTTGTGCCCGGCAGTGTCCCTGTGTTGGCCGCCGTCGAGATCAACGACTCACCCCGCTTTGACTATCGCGGCGTACACTTCGACATCTCGCGCCACTTCTTCACGGTCGACGAGGCCAAAAGCTACATCGACATGATGGCACTCCACAACATGAACCGTCTCCACTGGCATCTTACCGACGACCAGGGCTGGCGCATGGAGGTTAAAAAATATCCCCTGCTCACCGAAATAGGCTCCCGACGCAAGGAGACTGTCATCGGACGCAATTCAGGCCAATATGACGGCACACCTTACGGCGGCTTCTACACTCAGGAGCAGATCAAGGAAGTGGTCGACTATGCCGCCGACCGATACATCACCGTCATACCCGAGATAGACCTTCCCGGCCACATGCAGGCCGCACTTGCCGCCTACCCCCATCTCGGGTGTACCGGAGGGCCCTATGAGGTGTGGACCATGTGGGGCGTCTCTGACGACGTGCTCTGCGCCGGCAACGACAGCGTTCTCACATTCATCGACGATGTTCTCTCCGAAGTCATAGCCCTCTTCCCCTCGCGCTATATCCACGTCGGAGGCGACGAATGTCCCAAAATCAGATGGGAAGAGTGTCCCAAATGCCAGGCCCGCATCAGAGAGCTGGGCATCAGGGGCGACTCGCATCACAACAAGGAGGAATATCTCCAGAGCTACATAATCAACCACGCCGAGAAATTTCTCAACAGTCACGGCCGTCAGATCATAGGCTGGGACGAAATCCTCGAGGGAGGTCTCGCGCCCAACGCCACCGTGATGTCATGGCGCGGAGTGGGCGGAGGCATCGAAGCCGCTGCTCAGGGCCACGACGTAATCATGACCCCCAACACCTATCTCTACTTCGACTACTACCAGACCAAAGACACCGATGACGAGCCTCTGGCCATAGGCGGCTACGTGCCCATCGAGCGTGTCTACAGTTTTGACCCCGTGCCCGACCGCGTGGCTCCCGAAAACCGCAGCCACATCCTCGGCGTCCAGGCCAACCACTGGTCGGAATATTTCCCCACGTTCTCCCATCTGCAATACATGGCACTCCCCCGCTGGGCCGCGCTTGCCGAAATCCAGTGGACCGAACCCGACCGCAAGGACTATGCCGACTTCCTGTCGCGTCTGCCTCAACTGATAAAATCCTACGACGCCGAGGGCTACAACTATGCAACCCACGTGTTTGACGTCGATGCCGACTTCTCGACCGACAGTGCGTCAGGGACCGTCGACGTGGCCATGAGGACCATCGACGGCGCGCCGATACACTACACCCTCGACGGCTCCGACCCAACGGAGGCCTCACCCGTCGCAGCCAACATTCTCTCGATTGACACCGACTGCATCCTCAAAGCAATGGCCATACGTCCGACAGCCAACAGCCGCATGCTCTCCGAAAAAATCTCTTTCAGCCGCTCCACGGCCAAACCGACAGTGGCCAATCAGCCCGTCAACAAGCAATATGAATACAACGGCATCACCACTCTGACCGACGGACTCAAAGGCAACGGCAACTACAAGACCGGACGGTGGATAGCCTTCTACTGCAACGACATGGATGTGACAATCGACCTGCTCCGCCCCACCGAAATCTCCAACGTCGCTTTTACCTCATGCGTAGAGAAAGGCGACTGGATTTTCGACACACGCGGCGTGACCATCCAAGTCTCCGACGACGGCACTACTTTCAGAAAAGTATTCTCCGAAAACTATCCTCCAATGAAAGAGACCGACCGCAACGGCCTCTATGAACACAAATACTCGTTCTCACCCGTCACAGCCCGCTACGTGCGTCTGACAGCCCTCTCCGAACAATCCATCCCCGACTGGCACGGCGGCAAGGGCAACCCGGGCTTCCTCTTTGTCGACGAAGTAACCATCGACTGACACCATCCCAAGCCCTCACCGAGTTTGCAGCCTGGCGTCCCGAAGCCAACTGGAAAGCAGGCCGATCTGTGGGCCGAATACATAGAGACCGACAGCCATTACGAATACATGCTCTATCCCCGCGTCATGGCCCTTGCCGAAGTGGCCTGGAGCGGCCCGTCCCGCAAGTCATATGCCGACTTCCCCCCTCGCACTCCGCACTACATACGCATCCAAGCCCACTCCGACAAAAACATGGGAGGCTGGATATTTACCGACGAAATCGTCATAAACTGACATCCCATTATGAAAAGCAAAGTACACTTCAGCACCTACTGCACCATTATCACAATAGTGGTGCCAGCCGCACTCCTGACAGGCATCCTCACCCACCTACATTCCATCGACCAGCCCACTCTATTGACAATGGCATTAACCGTAGCCATCGTCGCGGCAGGCCTTTACTACTGCCCCGTAAGTGTCAGTGTCAATCCAAGTGAACTCATAATCCATCGTCTGCTTTCGGGCGACAAAACATTCCCCCTTGCCGACATCGTGGAGGTCGACACATGTTATCCCTCGGCCGCAGGTATCAGACTCTGCGGAAGCGGCGGATTTTTCGGCTACTGGGGATATTTCAGCGACATCGTCATAGGTCAGTATTTCGGCTACTACGCCGACCGGAGCCAATGCTTTTACATAAAACTGAAAAACAAACGGCAATACGTGATCAGTTGCAAAAACCATGTCGGAATGGTCGAGGCCATTCGGAAAAATATCGGATGACACGGCCTGTCACGCCTCACATATGACAGCTTGCCATGCACATAGGGGTGTTTTTTCGGGTTAAAATACATGTAATGTGCGAGAATCTTTGTAATTTTGCGCCTCAACTTCAGTCATGACACCATGAGCGACAATAATTACAAAAAACTTGGGGTAGCCCCCCGTTTTCACGAAATCCTCTCCACCGGCCTCTACACAGGCCTGTTGCCCGGTGCGCCCGGCACCTATGCGGCATTTGTCGCTCTGGCCATATGGTACGCGCTCTATCTTGTCCTCTCGCCCCTGGCACTGACACTTGTCACGCTGGCACTGATAGTCAGTGTCACAGTGGTCGGCGCATGGACATCATCGGTCATGGAGCGTTACTGGGGTCCCGACCCCAGAGCTGTCGTAATCGACGAGTATGTAGGCTGCTGGATACCGTTGCTCGTAGCTCCGTGCGGCGAGTACACCTGGATATTCGCCCTGCTCGGATTTGGGCTCTTCCGCCTCATCGACATCACCAAACCGCTCGGATGCCGCAAAATCGAAGAGATATGTCCCGGCGGCTGGGGCGTGATGATGGACGACGTGCTGGCCGGCTCATATGCCCTTGTCATTGTCTATGTGTTAAAGCTGATAATCTTCTAAACTGCCGGAGCGGTTTTTAGAAAAATTCTGTGTAAATTTGCATTTCAACAACTAAGCATCACATTCCGCATATTTTCAAGATATGGATACAAACGCTACTCCCGTAACCCCGGCCGAAAATGAGGCCCGCGGCATGAACTTCGTAGAGGAAACAGTGTACAACGACCTGCAGGCAGGCAAGAACGGCGGACGCCTCAACACGCGTTTCCCGCCGGAACCCAACGGTTATCTCCACATAGGCCATGCCAAGGCCATATGCATGGACTTCGGTATCGCCGAAAAGTTTGGCGGCACATGCAACCTGCGTTTTGACGACACCAATCCCGTAAAAGAGGATGTGGAGTATGTGGATGCCATACGCGAAGACATACACTGGCTCGGATTTGACTGGGGCGACCGCGAGTATTACGCCTCCGACTATTTCCCCAAGCTCTACGACCTTGCCATCCGTCTTATCAAGGAGGGCAAAGCCTATGTCGACGACCAGTCTTCGGAAGAGATAGCAGCCCAGAAGGGCACCCCCACACAGCCCGGCACAGAGAGCCCCTACCGCAACCGCTCGGTGGAGGAGAATCTCGACCTGTTCACACGCATGAACGCCGGCGAGTTTGAGGAAGGCTCGCGAGTGCTGCGCGCCAAGATTGACATGGCCAGCCCCAACATGCACTTCCGCGACCCCATCATGTATCGCATCATCAAGACACCCCACCACCGCACCGGCACCACCTGGAAGGTCTACCCCATGTATGACTTCGCCCACGGCCAGAGCGACTATTTCGAGGGTGTCACCCACTCGATATGCACCCTTGAGTTCACCGTCCACCGTCCGCTCTACGAATACTTTGTCAAGGAGCTGGCCGACGAGAGCTACTGCCCGCGTCAGATCGAGTTCAACCGTCTCAACCTCACCTACACCGTGATGTCCAAGCGCAAGCTGCTCCAGCTTGTCAAGGAGGGACTCGTGGCCGGATGGGACGACCCCCGCATGCCTACCATCTCGGGTCTGCGCCGACGCGGCTTCACTCCGCGCTCCATACGCAACTTTGTCGACGCCATCGGCTATACCAAATATGAGGCTCTCAACTCCATCTCGCTCCTCGAGCACGCCGTGCGCGACGACCTCAACAAAGTGGCCACACGCGGCATGGCCGTCATCAACCCAGTCAAGGTAGTCATCACCAACTATCCCGAGGGGCAGACCGAAATGGTGGAGATGGAAAACAATCCCGAAGACCCCAATGGCGGCACTCATCAGATGCCCTTCTCGCGCGAGCTCTACATCGAGCGCGACGACTTCATGGAGAA
>Ga0073907_1003651_pt1 | contig 12364 bp, 17 predicted proteins | sample GluameincwithD2O_FD_65483 | JGI IMG/M metagenome (GOLD analysis project Ga0073907, IMG submission 65483) | Mouse cecum microbial communities from Vienna, Austria - Glucosamine amended microcosms incubated with D2O | ecosystem: Host-associated > Mammals > Digestive system > Large intestine >... | reverse complement strand
TGAAACCAAAAAGGAGCCTTGCATCGGTGGTGCTTGAGCTGCTCGCCGTGCTCCTGGTGACTGTCCTTGCCTTTTCATGGGGGATGCGTACCGCCCAGGCCGAGCGGGGCTACACCGCCATCGGCGGAGAGTACCTGCTTCTGCTCCTTCCCTTCCTGTACTACCCTGGCAAGCGGGCGATCTTGGACTGGATCGAGAGGAGGAGTGATACAACATGAACTACAAACCACGCCTCGGCGGGATCATCTACGGCGCCGCCTCCGTGATACTCTGCACTGGCATCACGATAGGCGGGTTACGATGGGCTCTTAATGAGGCTCATGGGCCGGAGCTTCCGGTATATGCCGTCACCGTGCCGGTGCTGGCGATCTCGGATGCGGAGGAGCTGGCAATCGCCGCCGACGATCTCTGGAGCGACGACCGGAGCCGCATCGAAACCCCGCTGCTGGATGCGCCGCTGGAGGCGGAAACGCAGTGGGCGATCTTCGAGCAGTGCGGCCAGGATGCAGATCTCTTCTGCTCGGTGATGGCAATCGCAGAGGTGGAGAGCGACTTCGATGCGAACCTGCTGGGGGACGGCGGCGACAGCATCGGCATGATGCAGATCAATACCTGCTGGCACACGGGCCGGATGGAGGCCCTGGGTGTGACGGACCTGACGGACCCGGTGCAGTGTGCAACGGTGGCTATCGACTACCTGCTGGAGCTGGAGGGCATTCTGGAGGCCGGGCCAGGGGACCACAGGCTGTATGTCGGATACAATGCAGGCCCGTCCAGGGCGAAGCGGACAAGCTCCACAGCGTACAGTCGGGAGATCATGGCGGTGTACCAAAGGTACATAGCAGAAATGGAGGCGCTGACAGAAAAGTAAAAACCGTCCCAAGTGACTGCAACACCTGAGACGGCAGGGCCTGACGGCCAACAATTAAATACAGCCTCATTATAGGGGGCTGGGAGAGGAAAGTCAATATGGAAATTGACAGCATCATCGCCCGGTTGGGCGAAATGAAGTCCCGTTGTGACACGGAGGCCGATGCGGTGGCCTGCACCGAGGCGGTCAACATCATTTTCGCGCTCAGCGAGGGTGGAGTCAAAACGGTAGAGGAGGCCAAGGACCTCGTCTTTGACTACAACGATTTTTCGAAGCAGTATCAGGCGATGTACAAGCGGTTCGGCGTTGCTGATCCCGTAGTGCGTAAGGACGGTGTCTGGCACTGCCCCAGCTGCAACCGCCAGGCCAATCAGTATCACTCCTATTGCCACGCCTGCGGTAAGAAGTTGGCGTGGGGCTGCGGGAAAGGAGGCCGGCGATGAACTATCAAACCGAGGCGATCCGGGCCATCGAGGCCCAGCAGGCAAAGGTCACAGCCCGGTCCCCGCAGTGGATGGTAGGGGAGCAGCTGAAGGACATCTGCCGCCGGGAGCCCCGCAGCGCGGAACTGCTGGCTCAGGATCTGAAGGTGGAGGCCATGAGCATCACTGCGGCGGAGAAGAAAATCAAAGCCTTTGCAGATGGTCACAAAACTGGTAACTTCTCCTGCGTGACGCCCATGGAGGCGGACCGCATCCTGCGGGAGTTCTACGGCCTGCCGGAACCCAGCGTCGCACCGCCGCCGGCAGCCGGTCCGCCGGAGCGGAAAATCATCGACCTGTCAGATTTTCTGTGAGGGGGGCTACGGATGTGGAACAAATCAACTACGAGAAGCTGATCCCCCAGGAACCCATCACGGACGTGGTCGCCTTTGCGCGGCAGCACGGGGAATTTGAGAACGCATACCTGATTTACCGGTCAGAGCGGGTGTACGACCCGCTGAACATAGGCACTGTTTGCTCTGTCAAAGTTACCTGTTCCGCCTGCGGACACACATTCTATGCAGAGAAAGTCCCAGCCGGCGGCTGCAGACATAGCTGCGCTCCTGCCTCCTTCGGGTGGAAAGATGAACAGATGCCGAATGCTGTGATTGATGGCGATAAAACGCTGTGCCCCAACTGCTGCAAGGAGGCCAAGACAGTCCACATCGGCAGCATGAGGTCCTACGGCGGCGAGCTGATAGACGACACCTGGGTGACGGAGCTGTCGCGGCTCCCCATAGAAGGACTGGTAGACCGGCTGGTCCTGACAGAGTGGTGCATCCGCCGGTGCATCAACAAGCAGGGAACTGTCCGGTACGAAATCTGGCCCTTTACCGCCTGGGTGGTGGAGGAAAAGAAGATCGTGCGCCTGATGGGGTACATGAAAAACATCGGCGGTCGGATTTGCCTTTTTGGAGAGTGGCGGCAGAGAAAACAGTTTGAGGATGTGTACGGCAGCGCCAAACTGATAGTCCCCTGGGACAAGTCCCTTTTGGAAGGAACCACTGCGGAAAACAGCAAGCTGGATCTGTACCAGACTGAGAAGCGGGGACGGGAGCTGGTTTCCTATCTGGCCCTGTGGCGGCGGCGTCCCCATGTGGAAAATCTCCTGGTACAGGGGTGCGGGAATCTGGTACGGACCTGGATCAAGAAGGAGATGAACAGCGGCTATTACCACGGCGGCATTCCGAAGCTGGAGGAAGTCAACTGGAAAGAGAATCGCCCCGCTCAGATGCTGGGCCTGACCAAAGACGAGTTCCGGCAGATGAAACAGGCCCATTGGAGCGCGGAGGATTTGGGAAAGTACAAGCTGGTCCGGGACAGCGGCGTCCCGGTCCGGCTCCCCCAGGATATGGAGCTGCTGAAGAAGGTGGAGAACTACGATTGCAGCCGAATTCTGGAGGAGGCTCCCAAGTCGGATTTCTGGCGAACGGTCCGCTACCTGGTCAAGCAAAAAGAGCACTGGTATACCTTGCGGGATTACCGGAATATGGCCCAGAACGCAGACCGGGACATGACTGATAATCTGGTCCAATGGCCCAGGAACCTCACTGCCGCGCACAACCGGTATGTGGAAGAGCGGCGGGCTCTTATGGAACGTCAAGACGCGGAGCGCAGGACAAAGGAGGCCGAGCGCAGAGCCATGGAACGGGCGGAACGCCACTATCTGTTTACACAGAGGGCCGCTGCATTGGAATGGCTCTTCTTTGAAGCTGCTGGGCTGCTGATCCGGCCCTGCGCAAATGAAGATGAGCTGATCCAGGAGGGTCACGAGCTGCATCACTGCGTGTCCTCCTACGCAAAGAGCCACGCGGAGGGCAAAACTGCGATTTTGCTCATCCGTCAGGCGAAGGCGCCGGATAAGCCGTTCTTCACACTGGAATTTGATGAGAAGAATCTGACTGTAGTGCAGAACCGGGGTCTCCGCAACTGCGATCGAACGCCGGAGGTTGCGGCATTTGAAAAAGCCTGGCTGGAGCAGGTTCGCCAAATTAAAGTACATGGGAGGATAAGAGTAGCATGAACGACAGTGATTTTGAGGGCAAGTGCCTGAGTGAGCAGTTCGGGGTGGGCGGCCCGCCGGAAGTCAACGAGGATTCTCCGGCCCCCGCCCGGACCGTAGAGGTGGTAACACTGGAGATCCGGACGCTGCAGCGGCAGGCGCAGCAGGTGATCCTGGGATACGCCATTGAGATTGGCCGACGGCTGGAGGAGGTCAAGGCCATGCTCCCCCACGGGCGGTGGGGGGATTACCTGAAGAATGAGGTCGCGTACTCCCAATCCACAGCGCAGAATTTCATGCGGATCTTCCGGGAGTACGGCGCCAGCCAGCAGAGCCTGTTCGGCGGCGTGGCAAACTCCCAGGCGCTTGGGAATTTGACGTACACCAAAGCACTCCAGCTTCTGGCCCTGCCGGATGTGGAGGAGCGGGAGCGGTTCGTAGCCGAGCATGACGTGGAGTCCATGAGCACCCGCGAGCTGGACAAGGCCCTGAAGGAACGGGAGGAGGCGCTGGAGGCAATGGCCGCCGCTGAGGATGCAGCCCGTGGGCTCCGGCAGGAAAATGAGCGGCTCCAGGAGGAGATCGCCGGCCAGGCCCAGGTTTATAAGGCCAAGCTGACCAGTGCCGATGTGGAGACGACCGAAGCCAAAAGAAAGGCACGGGAGGCGCAGGAGGCTCTTGCTAAGCAGCGGGAAAAGGCCCAGCGGCTCCAGGACGCTTTGAGCGAGGCCAACACCTCTGCCCAAGCCACCGAGGAGGAGCACGCCCGGCTGCTCCGGGAGCTGGAGGAGCTGCGCAGCCGTCCGGTTGACGTGGCGGTAGAGGTGGACGAGGAGGCCGTGGAAGCCGCCAGAAAGGCCGCTGTCGCCGAGATGACCGAGAAGGTGGACAAGGCCAAGGCTGACGCGAAGAAGGCCAAATCGGACCGGAAAGCCGCCGAGGAGGCCCTTGCCGATGTGCAGCGGCAATTGGATGAGTTGAAGGCCAAAGAGCCGCAGGTGCGGGAACTTACCCAGGATGAGATCCAAACAATGACCGCCGAAGCAGTGAGTAAGGCCAGGGCCGAAGATCTGGAACGTGTCAAAGCATTGGAAAAGCAGCTGGCCTCGGCGGATGGCGATGTGGCGGCCTTCCGAGTTCACTATGAAGCCTGGCAGGATCATTATAACAAGATGTCCGGCTATCTGACCAAGATTACCAACCAGGAACCGGAACGGGCTGAAAATCTGCACATGGCAATAAAGGCCGTTATAGAAGGATGGCTGCAGGATGAGCCAGGATGATCTGCTTAAGGCCCTGCGCCGCATGGCCCCGGAGACAGGTTCCCTGAACTGTCTGGGGTGTGGACATGAGCACAGCTGCTCCACCCACGGCTGCGCGATCTGCCGGGAGGCCATTGAGTTGATTGAGCAGCTGTCAGCGGAAATTGATGTGCTGCGGGAGAAGTTCACGCCGTTGACGGTAGAAGAGCTTCTTGAGATGGACGGAAAGCCAATCTATGTGGCATCGTTCGGTGTGATGAAAACGCTGCCGAAATTTGACTCTGGATTTGTTATGTGCCTTGCAGATTTGACAAATCTTGACGACTACCAAAAAACTTGGTTGGCGTTCCGGCGCGAACGGAAGGGAGGTGGCGATTCCTGATGATCCTGATTTACTACAAAAATGCCGCCGGAAAGGTATGCAGACTGTTTCGACCGCCCAAGGGCTGGACCCGCGAAGACCTGGTCAGTGATCTTAACAGGGCAAATAATGATTGCGGCGGCGGGTATAGAGCCTATGCACGGCTTATCCGGAACAAAAATTTTTAAATCTCATGAAAGGAGGATCTGCCACGATGGAAGTGAACACGAAGTCCATCCTGCAAATGGCGGGTGGTGCCATCATGGAACGTGTGGACTACGAAATGCCGCTCATTGTTGCTAACATTTCGGACCCGAACACACCAACCAAGACCAAACGGAAACTTACCGTTACGCTGGAGTTTTCAGTGGACGAATCCCGCCAGAATGTCCAAGTCAAAGCGCACTCCAAGTCTACCCTGGCGCCAACAGAGCCGGTCACTACATTCCTCTACATTACCGGAGACGGTGAGGTTGTAGAAATGGCTCCCCAAATCCCTGGGCAATTCAGCATCGACGGCGCGGAGCAAGAAGCGCCTGCGCTGCTGAGGCTAATAAAGTAAAAGGAGAAAAATTATGCTGAAAGAACTGTTCGAACACATCCAGCATACGGCACAGCCGATCATCCACAAGGAGGGTGAAACAACCTTCGTCGTCACCACCAACGGCGTTGTGGAAGAACTCATTCCCACTATTGACCTTCCCCACCCGGACACGCTGCCGCTCAACAGCCTGGATGCCTTGGTGAAGCTAGTGCGGACCGAGGCGGCGAACATGGACTCGCCCCTGTACATCACGATCCCCAGTCACCTGACGGTTCGCTGCTTTGGCCAGCCGGACCCCGATGCCCGGTATTTCCGGCAGGTCTACTATGAGGCCAAGGCCACGGATGTTCCCGGCTGGGGCGAGAGTGTAGAGATGGGGTTCGAGGAAATGCAGATTGCCTTGCGCACCCGGTTCCAGGAAACCGCTGATGCCGTATATGCCATGAAGCTGCTCAGCGATATCAGTACTGGCAGCAAGGTCACCTTCAACAACAGCGGCATCGCCACCAGCGTGACCGCACAGAAGGGCGTCGCCCTCCAGACCAACGAAGCGATCCGGCCCATCGTAACGCTGCGGCCCTACCGGACCTTCCAAGAGGTCGAGCAACCGGAAAGTATCTTCCTGATCCGCGTCAATGAGCGGGGGATCAGCTTCACCGAGGCTGATGGCGGGATGTGGAAGCTGCATGCACGGGAAATTGTCAAGGCATTCCTGGAGGAGAAACTGGCCGATCTGGTTGCCTCCGATGCTGTGTACATTGCCCTGTAAGAAGGGCTGCTGCAAAAGTCATAGTACCCAACGTCAGGCGCAACTTTTTGTGTAGTTTATAGTCTAAATTTACTTGCTATTTCTTCGGAACAGAGTGATTAATGTCATGCAAAGGCCCGCCGGGTGGTCACACACCCGATGGGCCAAGGGGCAAAAAATAACTAAGTACACCTGCAGTATAGCAGGTCAGAAAGGAAAATGCCATCATGAAAATGCAGCTTGTTTCCCTGACGCTTGAAAATTTCAAGTGTCACGAGCACCTGGAGATCCGTTTTGACGGCAGGAACGCCGCCATCTACGGCCAGAACGCCGCCGGCAAGTCCAGCATCTACGACGGCCTCACCTGGCTCCTGTTCGGCAAGGACAGCCACGGGAAGAAAGACTTCGACATCAAGCCCCTCACGCTGGAGGGCAACGTGAAAGACCACCACGCGATCACCTCGGTGGAGGCGGTGCTTCTGGTGGACGGCGCAGAGCGGAAGTTGAAGCGCACCTACTACGAGATCTGGAGCACCAAGCGCGGCAGCGCCGAGGACACCTTCGACGGCCACAGCAGCGACTACTTTGTGGACGATGTGCCCTGCAAAAAGAACGAGTTCGCCCGCCGGGTGGGGGAGATTATCGAGGAGAACGCCTTCCGCCTGCTCACCAGCATCACCTACTTTGCGGCGGAGCTGCCCTGGCAGGAGCGCCGGGCCGCACTGTTCGATGTGGCGGCAGTGGCCACAGACGAGGAAATTCTGGCCAGCGACGCCCAGTTTGCGCCCTTGGCCACAGCCATGCAGGGGCTGACGCTGGACGACTTCCGCAAGAAGCTGGCGGTCCAGCGCAAGGGGTTGAACAATGTGCGCAACGATACTCCGGCGCGGCTGGATGAATGCAAGAAGACGGTGGCCGACCTCTCCGGTATCGACTTCCCCACTCTGGAGCGCCAGAGGGCAGAGACGCAGGAGCGGCGGGCTGCAACCCAGCGGGAATTGGATCAGGCGGAGCAGGACGGCGGCAGAACGGAACTGCGGAACAAGCTGGCCGGCATCCGCAATGAGCTGGGGCAGCTTGAAAATGAGAACACTGCCCACCGCCTCAAGCTGAAAGCGGAAAGCGGACAGGACAAGGCCGCTGCGCTCCAGCAGAGCCTCAATTCCCTCCGCGCACGGGAAACCCGCCGCCAGCGCGACCTTGAGTATTTGCGCGGCCGCCAGACGGCCCTGGAGGGCGACGTGACGGCCTGCCGCGCCCGGTGGGATACCATCAACGGCGAGCAGTTCAAGGGCGGCTCCTGCCCCACCTGCGGCCAGCCGTTGCCCAAGGGCAAGCTGGAAGCATCCCAGGCCGCCTTTGAGAAGGATAAAGAGCGCCGCAAGAGCGAGACAGTGGAGGCCGCAAACCGCGCCAAGGCCACGCTGGCGGGCGTCCAGGCCGACATCGCAAAGTTGGAGCAGGAGGCCGCCGAGGATTCGAAGCAGGCGGAGAGCCTGACTGCCCAGCTTAAGGCGCTGGAAAGTGCGCAGCGGCCGGAAATCAGCGACATGGATGGCTACGCCAGCCGGAAGGCGGAACTGGAGGCGCAGGCGGCGGAGGCTCAGAAGGAACTGGACGGCTTGACCGCCAGCACCACCGCCCGTCAGAAGGTCCTCCGGGACGCGCTGGCCGATGTGGACCGGGAACTGGAACGGCTGGGCGGCGAGCTGGCGAAAAAGACGGCCCTGGAGTACGCCAACAAGAGGATGGAGGAGTTGCGGGCGCAGGCCGCTGCCGCATCCGATGAATTGAACCAACTGGACGGGATGCTGTTCCTCTGCGACGAGTTCGTGCGCTACAAGGTCAAGTTCATCGAGGAGAGCATCAACCGCCGGTTCTCCCTGGTGCGGTTCCGGCTCTTCAAGGAGCAGATCAACGGCGGCCTGGAGGACTGCTGCGATGTGACGGTGAACGGCATCCCCTACGCCACTGGCCTGAACAGCGGGGCCAAGGTCAACGCCGGCATCGACATCATCAATACGCTTTCCAGGCACTACGGCGCCCAGGTACCCTTGTTCGTGGACAATGCCGAGAGCGTGACCCAGCTGGCCCAGGCCGACACGCAGGTGATCCGCCTGGTGGTTTCCGAGTCCGACAAGGAATTGCGGTGTGAGCTCACCGACGGGGGGCTTCACTGATGATTGCCCTGGTGGTCAATACCAAGAACGAGATCCACCGGGTGGAGTATGACCCGCCCCACTATGATGTCATCAAGGAAGCTGTTGGCGGGCGGTACGAGCACGTCCACCCCATGGGCCTTGACCGGCCGTACAGCATGATGGTGAACGAGGAGGGGTTACTGCTTGGCCTGCCGATGAATCGGCTCGGCTCGGAGCTCTATGGCACTCCCAAGCATGGCCAGCCCATTGTCGGGGACATCGTTTTCCTCAAGGACGGTTACCACGGAGGGGAGCCTGACACGGTTGGCATGACTGAGGACGAGGCCCAGCGCCTGGGCGATAAGTTTGTCAAAATGACCGGCGGCATTGTCCGCTGGGCAAAGGAATAAGGGGTGAAAACTGAAATGAGCTTGAAAATCAAAAAGAAGTCCGGCTCCTCGGTGCCGCCGATGGATGCCGGAACCTACCCGGCGGTGTGCGTTGGCATCGTTGACCTGGGGGAGCAGTACAGCGAGACTTTCAAGAAGTACAACGACAAGATGTTGGTCATTTGGGAGATTCCCTCCCAGACCATCGAGATCGACGGCGAGGACAAGCCCCGCTGGCTCAGCAAAGACTTCTCCGCCTCCCTCCACGAGAAGAGCGGCCTCTATCAGACGCTGGTGTCCTGGCGGGGGAAGGCATTCACCGAGGCGGAACTCACGGAGGACGAGAATGGTTTCATGCAGTTTTCCGTCCTGGATATGCTGGGTACCGGCTGTTTCCTGCAGGTCATCGTGGAGGAAAAAGACAGCGGCAGCTACAACCGCATTACATCCGTTATTGCCCTGCCGGCGGGAATGGATGTACCGAAAACGGAAACCCCGCTCATCGCCTTCGACATCGATGCCTGGGATGATGAGGTATTCAACTCCCTGCCGGGGTGGATTCAGGAGCGGATCAAGAAGTCCACCCAATATCAGAAACTCCATGTGCCCACCGACCCAGTGGATGTGGACACCAGCGGCGGGCAGAAGCCTGAAGCCGCTGCTGGCGCACAGGAGAAGAAGGAGGAAAATCCCATATGACCTTCACCTCGCTTGCCAGCTCCTCCCATGGGAACTGCTATGTGGTCAGCGATGGCCAGACGGTGATCCTCCTGGAGTGCGGTATCTCCTTCCGCAAAATCAAGAAGGGACTGGGCTTTGACCTTTCCAATATCCGGGCCTGCCTGGTCAGCCACGAGCACAAAGACCACGCAAAGAGCGTTATGGACCTCATCAAATCCGGTGTGGAGGTTTTCGCAAGCGAGGGGACTGCCGACGCCTTGGGCTGCGACCTGATTTCCGCTGTAGCGGATCGGGTCCAGCTCCAGGTGGGCAGCCTGGAGATCATGCCCTTCGCAACCTTCCATGACGCTGCGGAACCGCTGGGGTTCCTGATTTACAGTCGAACGGACGGGGAGCGGCTTGTGTTCGCCACTGACACCGTTAACCTGGGCTATCGCTTTCCCGGAGTGAACCTCCTGGCGCTGGAGGCCAACTATGATGCCGCTATCCTTGCCCGTTGCGAGAGGATGCCGGAGAAGGTGAAAAAGCGCGTCACCAACAGCCACATGGAGATCAATACGCTGTGCCAGTATCTGCGCACCCTGGACTTGTCGGCCTGCCGTGCGCTGTACCTCCTGCACCTGTCCAACGCCGCCAGCAACGAGGGCAATTTCATCAACCGGGTGCGGCAAGCGGTGCCATGCCACGTCCAAGTCATCATCTGCGCATAATAGGAGACGCATGATGGGCATTACATTCGACCTGCGCACCGCCGCCGAGCGGCGGAACGGTTCAGCCTTCTCCAACGAGGAGTACCGGCTGGCCCTTCCGGAGGCGCAGCGAAAGCTGGAGCGTATCAATAACCTGTATGGAACGCGCCACGGCGAGCCTTACCTCGCCATCCTGATTTCCGAGGCGGTTCAAGCCCAGCGGCTTACCCGATACCTCAATGCCGTCTATGATCTGAGGGAGCAGGCGCGTGGGAGCGGCCCCGATCAGGGGCTTGCGCATCCATAAACGACACAGGGAGTTCCGGGGGGAGCGATCCTCCCGGATATTCCCACAAAGGCGGTGAGGCAAGAGAATGGCACGACCAACGAAAACCGGGCTGGACTACTACCCGATGGACGTTGGATTTCTGAGGGACAAAAAGGTAAGACTCCTTCGGTCGGAGTTCGGTGCATCCAGTGTGTTATTCGTGCTGTATGTGTTGGGCAAGGTCTATGAGGGAGATGGATACTTCCTACGGTGGGACAAAGACGAACTTCTGCTGGCGGCTGATGAGTTGCGGGAGCAGCCCACCTACATAAGCGAGGTACTGCAAGGGTGTCTGACACGTTCGCTTTTCGATGAGCGGGTCTTTCAGATGTTCGGCGTACTGACAAGCGCGGGTATCCAGCGTCGCTACCTTCGCGGCTGCGAAAAGCGCGACGTCATAACGATTGTAAGCGAATACTGGCTACTGAACATTGGTTCTAAATCAGATGTTCCGGCCGGTGTTCGTGCGAAGCTTACCCTTGTCAGCGTAACCGGGGGAAATAATGACGTTAATTCCCCCGAAAACTCTGAAAATTCCCCCGGAAACCCCCAAAGTAAAGTAAAGGAAAGTAAAGTAAAGGAAAGTAGAGTGTTGGGCGGCGCGCCGGCGGCGCCCGCCCCCCCACACGCACCGTCCGAAGGGGAGAATTTAGGTTCCGGTTTTGTGCCGCCGACGGTGGAAGAGGTCGCTGAATACGTGCGTTCCCGCAGTAGCTGTGTCGACCCGCAGGTCTGGGTTGACTACTATGCGGCAAGGGGCTGGATGACGGGTAGGGCCGTCATGAAGGACTGGAAAGCAGCAGTTAGAGCGTCTGAAACTTGGGAGCGATGGCAAAAGCCTGGGGGCAAAAGGGATGTCAAGACACCCGCTGATTATGAGGGTGGAGAAAGTTTTGTGTGAGGTGAGAAAAGGTGCTGGATGTTATTCAAGGGCTGATGGAAACCCATGAGGAGCCCAGTGATTATGTTGGTGAGGATGGGCTGTTGTACTGCGGTAAATGCCACACGCCCAAGCAGACACGCCTGCCCTTTAACCCGCTCACTGGGGACAAAGTGGAAACCGTTGTTCGGGCTGTCTGCCAGTGCCAGCGCGAGGCCGATGAGGAAGCCGAGCGGCGGGCTGTGCGCGAACGGTTCCAAATGGATATGGCGCGGCGCCGCGAGGATGGCCTTTCCTGCCCGGATGGGCTTCGATACACCTTTGCCCAGGATGACCGACAGCAGCCGAAGGTGTCGGACGCCTGCCAGCGGTATGTAGAGTGCTGGGAGGAGATGAAAGCGAACAACATCGGGGTGCTGTTCTACGGCAGCGTTGGCACGGGAAAGAGCTTCCTGGCCTCCTGCATCGGGAACGGCCTGCTGGATCGGCAAGTCCCGGTGGCGGCCACGAACTTCCCCCGGCTGCTGAACCTGCTCCAAGGCACCTACGAAAAGCAGGCCCTTCTTGACCGCCTTTCGATTTACAAGCTCCTGATTGTGGATGACCTGGGCGTGGAGCGGGACAGCGCCTACGCTGAAGAACAAATTTTCAACATCATCGACGCCCGGAGCAATTCGGAACTGCCGGTGATCGTGACCACCAATTTGACGCTGGAGGAGATGGAGCACCCTACCACCATGCAGTACGCCCGAATCTATGACCGGGTTCTGGCAATGTGCCCCATCCGCCTCAAGCTGGCTGGGGAGAGCCGGAGAAAGGCCAATGCCTCCGAGCGTGAGCAACTGGCAAGGAAGATTCTCCTCGGCTGAGAACGCAGGGAGGACAAAATGCTGATATTGACATTTCAAGTGAACTGTGCCGCTTGGCACATTCCAGGCATCAAGGAGGCCATCGCCATGCTGCTGGAGCGGTGGGGTGATGTCCGG
>Ga0073907_1003647_pt1 | contig 12378 bp, 9 predicted proteins | sample GluameincwithD2O_FD_65483 | JGI IMG/M metagenome (GOLD analysis project Ga0073907, IMG submission 65483) | Mouse cecum microbial communities from Vienna, Austria - Glucosamine amended microcosms incubated with D2O | ecosystem: Host-associated > Mammals > Digestive system > Large intestine > Cecum... | reverse complement strand
CTTGGAATCCAAATTTGATCAGCATATGCCAATAAAAACAAAGACGCTCATCGCAGGTAGAGATATTGTCTCTGATTCGATGAGCGTTTTCTATACGCTGTTTTAATTCCCGCTTACAAAGAAACTCGACCATTTCGCTTTAGTTGGCCGTTTATTATCCATTCTGACTTCCAAAAAATCACGATGGAAACTTGGGAATCATTACAAGAAAGAGGTGAAGAAAAAATGGAACACGTTATCAATCTATTGACCAAAGAAGATTCGGAACGCTATTTACAACAAGGAATCGAACTGGGCAGAGTAGAAGGGATCGAACTAGGATCTGAACAAGAACGCTACACCATCCAAAACATGATGACCTGGCTTAAAGACCATCATCGAGAAGACCTCTTGTTCAAGATCTTCGACTACAAAGATTTTGAACAATTAAAAACGCTCGTTCTAGAAAACAAAATTTGAATATAAATGAAGGCAGGATCGAACGATCCTGCCTTCATTTTAATGTTTAAAGTGACGAACACCCGTAAAGACCATCGCGATCCCGTTTTCATTACAAACATCGATCGACAATTGATCCTTGATCGAGCCACCCGGCTGAATGATCGCCGTAACGCCCGCTTTGACAGCTTCTTCCACCGTATCTGGCATCGGGAAGAACGCGTCGCTCGCCATGACAGAACCTTTCGCTTTATCGCCTGCCTGCTCGATCGCGATCTTAGCCGCCCCGACACGATTCATTTGACCAGCGCCAACTCCAATCGTCATATTATCCTTGACAAGAACGATCGCGTTGGACTTCACATGCTTCACCACATTCCATCCAAACAAAAGCTGCTTCATCTCCTCTTGGGTTGGCTTGCGATTCGTTACACAACGAAGATCCTCTTCCTTGAGAGAATGCGTATCCATATCTTGAACTAGAAGACCATCATTGACATTCGTATACTTCAAAGCCGTATTCGCGTTAAGCGTCGTATCCAGCTCCATCAAACGAATATTTTTCTTCTTCGTCAAAATATCCAAAGCCTCTTGCTCGAACTTAGGCGCGATGACGATCTCCAAAAAAATCTTAGAAAGCTTTTCGGCCAGCTCAACATCCACTGGCGCGTTCAAAGCCACGATCCCGCCAAAAATCGAAACCGGATCCGCCTCATACGCTTTATCCCAAGCCGCGTTGATCGACTCGCCAATTCCAACTCCACAAGGATTCATATGCTTCAATCCAACAGCCGCGAACTGCCCCTCGAAATCCTTCAAGATCTCGATCGCCGCGTTTCCATCCTGAATATTATTGTAGGAAAGCTCCTTGCCATGAAGCTGCTTCGCGTTCGCCAAAGAATACTTCGGATTCATTCCCTTATAGAAAGCCGCCTTTTGATGCGGATTCTCTCCATACCGAAGATCCTGCACCTTATCAAAGGTGATCGTCAAACTCTCAGGGAACTGCTCGCCCACTTTCTTCGTCAAATAATCCGCGATCATCGCATCATAGCGAGCCGTATGACGGAACACTTTCGCCGCTAGACGCTCCCGAGTCTCTAAACGAGTTTCTCCAAATTCACGAAGCTCATCCAACACCAGATCATAATCCTTCGGATCACACAATACCGGAATCGATTGATAGTTCTTCGAAGCCGAACGCAACATGCTAGGACCACCAATATCAATATTCTCAATGATCTCGGCATGCGACACGCCCTCTTTTTGCACCGTCTCCTTGAACGGATACAAATTCACGCACACAAGATCAATAAAATCGATCCCGAGCTCTTCGATCTGCTTACAATGATCCGGATTGTCACGAACACACAACAGCGCTCCATGCACATTCGGATGCAACGTCTTCACACGACCATCCATGATTTCTGGAAAATTCGTGATCTCGCTGATCCCGATCACCGAAAGACCCGCATCCTCCAAAGCGCGCTTCGTTCCACCTGTCGAAATGATCTCATACCCAAGATTGATCAACCCCGAAACAAAAGGCACCAAATTCTCTTTATTCGAAACACTCACCAACGCTCTTTTCATTCGCTTTCCCTCCATAGACTCTGCCACTTTTTTGATCACTTGCCAAAACAATTCATATTCCAACGCATGCACATGACTTTCCAACGTCTCTAGATCCCAGCTCGGATCGATCTTTAAACGACGCTGCTCGATGATCGGACCACTATCGACCCCTTCATCCACAAAATGCACCGTAACACCCGTCTGAGAAACCTTCGCCATATAGGCGTCTTGAATACTATGCGCGCCAGGAAACTCCGGCAAATACGCCGGATGCAGATTCATGATCTTATTCGGATACGCCTCCAACAAAACTGGCCCAATATAACGCATATAGCCGCTCAAAACGATCAGATCCACATTTAAATCATTTAAGACCTCTAAGATCGCCCTCTCATATTCCGCCTTGTTCTTATACGCCTTCGGATCAAAATAAAACTCCGGAATAAAGTGATTTCTCGCCCGCTGACGAGCGAACGCCTTCTCTTTATCAACAATCAAACACGAAACATGAACAGGCAACGAGCCATCCTCGACATGCTTGAGTATCTCTTCAAAATTCGTGCCCGATCCGCTCGCGAAAATCGCCACATTTACCATGTAAGCTCGACCTTTCCAGAATCACTCACATGACCGATCACATACGAAGGCTCATCAATCTCTTCCAACAAAGAACGGACACGATCCACCTCGCTAGGATCGACTGCCAAAATAAAACCGATCCCCATATTGAAGACGTTATACATCTCTTCTTTCTCGATCTTTCCATATGTTTGGATAAAATCAAAAATCTGAGGATGCGGGAAAGCTGTCGTATCGATCACGACACCCATGCCCTCCTTCAACATCCGAGGCACGTTTTCATAAAAACCGCCCCCCGTGATATGAGCCATCGCATGCAGATCCACCTTCCCGAACAAATGCTTGATCGCCTTGACATAAATCTTCGTCGGCTCTAAAAGCACATCCCCAAGACGACGAGAAGACAACTCTTCAAAATGCGTGAACGGATCCAAATGATTATCCTTGAACAACGCCTTGCGCACTAAAGAAAAACCATTCGAATGCACACCCGAAGAAGGAAGACCAATCAAAACATCTCCCACCTTCAAATTTCTAGAATCCAACAATTTATCCTTATCCACAGCCCCTACGCAGAAGCCAGCCAAATCATAATGATCCTCAGAATACATATCCGGCATCTCCGCCGTCTCGCCACCAATCAAAGCGCACTCGCTTTGCACGCAGCCATCCGCAACACCCTTTACGATCTGCTCGATGACTTCCGGCCTATTTTTTCCTACCGCAATATAATCCAAGAAAAAGATCGGAGAAGCGCCTTGCACAAGCACATCATTCACACACATCGCCACCGCATCGATCCCGATCGTATCATGCTTATCCATCGCGAAAGCCAGCATGAGCTTCGTCCCCACGCCATCCGTTCCCGAAACAAGAACAGGCTCCTTCAAACCAAGAACGCTCAAATCGAACATTCCCCCAAAAGCACCTAAAGAATCGATCGCGCCCTTTACTTTCGTGCGGGCCACATGCGATTTGATCCGACGAACCGATTCATACCCGGCCTCGAGATCAACTCCTGCTTCTTTATATTTTTCTGCCACAATGCTCCCTCTCTTTCCTCATACACGCTTGGCAACAATCCATCGGAAGACACGCGTCAAATTCCTCCAACTCTAAAAACCGAACCGAATCCACATTGAGCCATTTCGCCAATTCATCATCCGAATAGACATTGGCAGCCAATTCATCATGATCCGCCTCTTCAAAACCATACCAGCACTCCGAAACGATCCGCGGAGAAGCGATCCGCAAATGGACCTCCTTCGCTCCCGCTTCCTTTAAAAGCTGACATAAACGCTTCGCCGTGAAACCCTTGATCAAAGAATCATCCACCAAGTACACGCGCTTGCCCTTCACGATCGAAGACACCGCGTTAAAACGCGTCTTGATCCCCTGCATCCGCTGCACAGACGAAGGATAAATATACGTCGAACCAATATAACGATTCTTGACCAAACCAATCTCGTAAGGCTTTTTCAAAACCGAAGCGAACGCCATCGCGGCGCTTGTCGCCGTATCGGGAGCCGCCACGACAAGATCCGCGTCCACCCTCTCTTGTCTAGCCAACATCGCTCCCGTTTTTTTACGAACCGTATGCACGCTCACATTCTCGAATAAACTATCCATACGCGCATAGTAGACAAATTCCATCGCGCATAAGTGCTCCTGCGCCCGATCGTTCAAGAAAAACGATCGCACATCTTCCTTCCCGAACCGAATGAGCTCGCCCGCCTCTAAAGAGCGGAACTCTTCTACATCGAACATCGAAAACGCGCTCGTCTCCGAAGCCAGTAAATACCCACCCTTATACGAGGCAAGAAAGAGAGGATGGATCCCGTCGCTCGAACGATACGCGTACATCGTATTCTTCGTCATCAATAAAAACGTATACGAACCGACCAACCGCTTCGTCGCCGATAAGATCTTCTCAAACAAATGCCCATGATTGAACTGAATCAAATGCGCGATGAGCTCCGCGTCGCTGTTGCCCTGAAAGATCAAGCCATCCGCTTCCATTTCCTCCTGCAGCTCTCTTGCGTTCAAGATCGAACCCGAAACCACGATCGCAAAATGCCCTTGATGGGCCCGCACCATGATCGGCTGCAAATTCTCAAGCGCCTCATCGAGATACATCGACATTCGAACATGACCTGCCGCGCTGATCCCGGTGTTTTTCGACAACACATCTTCCTTGAACACTTCCGCCAGCAAGCCATGATTTTTCTCTACCATCACATGAGAACCATCCGCGATCGCCATACCACAACCATCCTGGCCCAAATGCTGTAAAGAATGCATCATATAGTATAAGATCCGCTCGCTTTGTTCGGCATGAAACACACCCGCGATCCCAGAAAGTGACTGCTTATTCATGCGTAAAGAACCGGATTCCATTTTCAAAAATATTCTGATCCTTATTCCCGGAAATATTTTGGAACAAGTTCTCCTCGTAACGTTCGCTATGCCCCATCTTTCCTAGAATATGACCATCCTCGCTCATGATCCCCTCGATCGCCATCGAAGAACCATTGATATTATCTAAACCATTCATCGTCGGAACGCCCGCCTCATTCACATACTGGAACGCGATCTGTCCATTGGCCGCCAAAGCATCCAGCGCCTCAGAAGAAGCTACGAACTTTCCTTCGCCATGCGACATCGCGATCGAATGCATCTCGCCAGGCTTAAAAGAAGAAAGCCAAGGCGAACCGTTCGAACTCACTCTCGTGCGCGCGATATGCGAAACGTGACGATTGATATCGTTCCTGAACAAAGTCGGTGAATCTTGACTAAGCGAATGTACATCACCATACGGCAAAAGTCCCGACTTGATCAACGCCTGGAATCCATTACAGATTCCCAAGATCAAGCCATCGCCAGCCCGCATTTCTTGAATCGCCGCGTCGATCTTTGGATTTTGCAGCACACTCGCGATAAATTTACCCGAACCATCCGGCTCGTCGCCTGAACTAAAACCGCCCACCAACATCAAGATCTGAGAGGAAGCGATCTCTTTTGCTAGCGTATCGATGCTTTGCTTCGTGGACTCGACACTCAAATTGTTGAAGACGACCATTTTCACTTCGCCCCCGGCCCGCTCGAATTTCGCCGCGCAATCATACTCGCAATTTTGACCTGGGAAGATCGGGATCACAACTTTTGGCTTCTCGACTTTCTCTTTCGAATACGTCCGCTCTTTTTCACACAATGGAATATCGACCTTGCTCTCTTCCGTGGCATTGACGATTCGCGGATAAAGAGTGTGATATCTCTTCTCCCATAGCTCGATCGCCTCATCCAACGACAAGCGCTCCCCATTAAAATCAAGCCTATTCGAGGAATTCGTCGAACCGATCCGGATCAAACGTGGATCGTCGATCTCTTCGTTGGCTTCGATCACGATCGAACCATACATTGGATCGTATAGCGCAAGATCTGTATCCAATACGACACCGATCTTGTTTCCAAAAGCCATCTTGGCAACACTTGCGCCAATACCACCCTCTTGCACCGATTTCGAAGCCGCGATCTTGCCTTCTTTCATCCAGTCAAGAAGAGAATCAAAATTATTTTTTAATTGCCCATAATCAGGAAGATCCTTTTCCTTTGGCGTATGTTTGAGCACATACAATGGATGATCCGCCTCTTTAAGGCTTGCCGAAACGATTTGATATACTTTCGCCGTATTGATCGCGAACGTGATCAGTGTTGGCGGCACATGAATGTCCTTGAACGTACCCGACATACTATCTTTACCACCGATCGAAGGCGTTTCAAACGCGAGCTGCGCCTCGATCAAGCCTAACAGCGCCTGCAGCGGAGCCCCCCATTTTTGAGGATCGTTTCCCAAACGCTCAAAATACTCTTGGTTGCTCAAACGAGCCCCTTTATAATCCACACCCATCGCGACAAGTTTCGCCAACGCTTCCACCAACGAATAGGCGGCTCCTAAATAAGGAGAATACGTGCTGATTTTTGGATCATAGCCATAACTCATCGCCGAACACGTGTTCGTCATCCCAAACACAGGCAGCTTTTGAACCGAACCTTCTTCTGGCGTCAATTGATATTTGCCTCCAAAAGGCATGAGCACCGTGCTCTTGCCAATCGAAGCGTCAAACATTTCCGCTAGACCGATCTGCGAAGCCACATTGGCATCTTGCAGCACATCCTTGAGCGAAGAATAGGAAGAATGGAAAGGGTCTTGAACCTCCGGCTCGCTTTTGACATCGACCTTTTGATGGGCGCGCACCCCATTCGTATTCAAAAAATCACGCGAAAGATCGACGATCGCCTTCCCATTCCACTTCATGATCAAACGATTGGAATCTGTCACTTTCGCGACCACGACGCCGCTCAAATTTTCTTTGCGACACTCTTCCAAGAACGCCTCCAGATCCTTTGGATCGATACATACCGCCATTCTTTCTTGAGATTCCGAGATGGCCAATTCCGTTCCATCAAGACCCTCGTATTTTACAGGAACGACATTCAAGTCGATCTCTAAGCCATCCGCCAATTCGCCGACCGCCACGCTCACTCCGCCAGCGCCAAAATCATTCGCCTTTTTGATGAGCTTGGTCGCCTCTGGATTACGGAAAAGACGCTGCAGCTTTCTTTCGATCAACGCGTTTCCTTTCTGAACTTCGGAACTACATTTTTCAAGCGAAGTGTCATTGTGCTCTTTGCTCGAGCCCGTGGCACCGCCTATACCATCCCGGCCTGTAGCACCGCCGATCAACACGATCACATCGCCTGGTTGCGGCTGTTCGCGTTTGACATTGGATTTTGGAGCGGCCCCTACAACCGCGCCGACCTCCATGCGTTTTGCGGTATAGCCTTCATCGTAGATTTCTTCCACAAAGGTGGTCGCCAGCCCGATCTGGTTGCCATACGAAGAATAGCCGTGCGCCGCCTGCTTGCTGATCTTCGATTGCGGCAGCTTATGCTCCAATGTTTGCGCGATCGGCTTAGTGATATCCCCCGCACCGCTCACACGCATCGCTTGATAGACATAGCTGCGCCCAGAGAGCGGATCGCGGATCGCGCCTCCAATACAAGTGCTCGCTCCTCCGAATGGCTCGATTTCCGTAGGGTGGTTATGCGTCTCATTTTTGAACATCAATAAATAGTCTTCGTCTTTTCCATCGACATCGACTTTGATTTCAATGGAGCAAGCATTGATCTCATCGCTCACTTCAAGATCGTCGAGCTTGCCTTCTTTTCTTAATTTTTTGCCCGCGATCGTCGCCATATCCATGAGTGTCGATGGTTTGCGGTTTTGGTGCACATCTTCACGAAGCTTCAAATACGTTTCATACGCGTTTTGAATTTGTTCTTGGAATTGACCCTTTTCGAATCGGACATCCTCGAGCACCGTTTCAAACGTCGTGTGCCGGCAATGATCCGACCAATATGTGTCGAGCACACGGATCTCGCTCATGCTTGGATCCCGATGCTCTTCGTTTTTAAAGTAGTCTTGAATAAAAGCGAGATCTTTTAACGACATCGCAAGCCCTAGCGTTTCAAGAAGATTAGAAAGTGCCTCGATATCCATCGAGCAAAATCCTTCGATCACAGGCACATCTTCGATCTGAATATCTTGATCGTCCTCCAAAATCGATAGATCTTTCTTGCGCGCTTCGACCGGATTGATCATATAGTGTTCGATTTGTTCGATTTGTTCCTTCGTGACATTTTCGAACACGAGCAACGTTCCTGAATGGATCCGGACGCTTTGCTTATTGTTGAGGAGCATCAAGCACTGCATCGCGCTATCCGCTCGTTGATCGTATTGACCAGGTAAGAATTCATACGCGAGATACGTTTTTCCTTCTAGATCGAGCGTATCGAACACTTTATCCGTTACGACTTCCGAGAGCACTCTTTCTTTTAAAAGCGAAAGATCGTTTTCATCGGCGTTGAAGACGTCATAAATGTTGTATTTTGCAACTTGAAAAGAAGGCTGTAAGCCTAAAGAGCTGATCAATTCGTCGCGAAGCGATTCGCTTTCGACTTGGAATCGATCTTTCTTCTGCACAAATATTCTTTGATCCATACAATTCCTTTCCTCTATTCTTCTTTATTCATAGATCGAATCTGCCAACACTTTTTTGGCTTGTTCCTGCTTGAAGACTTTGACCTTTTCTTGGATGGCTGGATCCTGCAAACCGATCATTTGACACGCTAAGATCGCCGCGTTCTTGGCGCCCGCCTTTCCGATCGCCACTGTGGCCACCGGCACGCCCGAAGGCATCTGCACCGTTGAAAGAAGCGAATCCATCCCGCCTAAGGCACTTGTCTGCATCGGGATCCCGATCACAGGAAGCACGGTGGAGCTGGCAAGCACGCCAGCTAAATGGGCGGCTCCTCCAGCTGCTGCGATAATGACTTGGATTCCTTGGCTTTGCGCTTCTTTGGAAAGCTCGAGAACCGCCTCGGGTGTTCGATGCGCGCTCAAGATCCGAACGAGATAAGGAACTTGAAACGCGTCCAGCTGTTCCATGCACCCTTCCATCGCGGGCAGATCGGAACGTGAGCCCATCACAATCAATACTTTTGCTTGTTTCATCTAAGAGATACCTTCCTTTCATGAAAAAAAGCGCACCTTTTGGGCACGCTTAAAAAAACCTCTTCATTTTTACTAGTTGTTTAAATCTTGTTAAGACCATAATCAAGACCTCCGACAACGTCTGCTCCATCATTTTACATGAATTTACCATTTTTTACAATATATTGATAGAGTTCATTTTTTGAGACGTTCAAATCGGAAGCCGTTTGCTGGACCGCCTTTTTCATTGACAATCCATCTTCCATATATCGATGGACAAATTCAGCCGCGTCTTCGATCGAAATTTGATTCTCCTCTTTCTTAGCGCCCGAGACCACGAGCACCATCTCCCCTTTTAAAGTCGAACAAACCTCTAAGATCTCCGAGATCGTTCCCCGCAAGTATTCTTCATGCAGTTTGCTAATCTCACGCGCCAAGACGATCTTGCGATCTCCAAAGACAGAAAGCAAATCTTTCAAACACGCCTCGATGCGATGAGGCGCTTCGTAAAACAAAATCGTATAAGGAAAGGAGGTGAGCTCTTCGAGCTCTTGGATCCTTTTTTTCGATTTCGCGTCTAAAAATCCATAAAACAAATAGTGCTTCGTTTCAAGACCGCTCGCCACAAGCGCATCCAACGCGGCGTTTGGTCCTGAAATCGAAATCACCGGAATATCTTGTTCGATGCTTTGTTTCACGAGATAAGATCCTGGATCCGAAATGAGCGGATAGCCCGCATCCGAAACGATCGCCACGCTTTGTCCTTCCTTGATCTTATCGAGGATCTTGGAAATGCTTTGATCTTGGTTATGCTCATGATGAGAGAGCAGCGGCTTTTTGATATCAAAATGTTTTAAGAGCTTTCCGGTATTGCGCGTGTCTTCACAAGCGATCACATCCACGCTTTTCAATATTTCAAGCGCTCTTTCGCTCATCTCTTGCAAATTTCCGATCGGCGTAGGAACGAGATAGATCGAAGGCTCTTCCTGCTCAAAGCTTTTTTGTCTTTTCATGTTTCTCCCCTTTGTTTGGCCAAAGCTCGTCAAATGAAACGAAACGGACTTCTTCCCTGTTTTCAAGCTTCGCTTGTTTTTGAAGCACGTTCATGCTCGAGATCCGATATTTGTTCCCTTCAAAAACGATCTGGGAATTGAGTTTTGGCAATCCTTTTTTCAACTGGGTATATTCGTCATTTTCATAGCGCAGACAGCACATGAGTTTGCCGCATTGGCCAGAAAGCTTCGAGATGTTCAAGGCGAGCATTTGGTTTTTTGCCATATTGATAGAGACTGTATCGAATTCAGATAAAAAGCGCGAACAACAGCATTCCATTCCACAATTGCCGATCCCGCCAACCATCTTCGCTTTGTTGCGCGGACCGATCTGCCTCAACTCGATGCGGCAGTGCAGCTGATGCGCAAGATCCTTGAGCAGCTGTCTGAAATCGACACGCTCATCGGAAACATACGTAAAGATGACTTTCGCGCAATCGAGCGTATATTCGCAACTGATCAAATGCATATCAAGATCAAGATGCCGGATACAAGCCGCGCAGATCTCCATGGCGTGTTTCGCTTTTTCTTTGTTTTTTTCTTTTTGTTCTAGGTCGGCTTGGCTCGCTTTGCGAACGATCGGCTTGCATTCGCCTTTAACTTTTTTAGGATCGAAAGGGATCGCCGGCACACATACTTTGCCGATTTCTTGTCCGCGCACTGTTTCCACGACAACCATATCGTTCACATGATATTTTTCGTGCGCGCCAAATGAATACGGTTTTTTGCTTTCTTCAAATTGAATATATACAAGATAAGGAAAATCGAATTCCTTTTCCTTTTTTTCTTTCATAAAATAGCCTTTCTAATGCGGAAATGAATATCGTCTAAAAACAACAACAGATCCACAGGACGGCGAAGGCGTTCAAACGCTTCCACTAAGATCAAAAAGATCTCGTTTCTTTGTTCGAGAGACAGCTTCGATCCGTCATTATATTTAATATAATACAAAATCCAGCAGAGCCAAACTCTTACGGCTTCTTTCTCTTTAAATTTGCTTTTGGAATAGAAGATCTTTGTTTGCAGATCCACGATCTGAGAAAGAGAAGCGTGATGATCGATATACTTTTTCGCGCTTTCCTGAAGCAAAGAAAAATCTTCGTTTTCCATCCACGCTTTCGCGCTTTCATAGGAATATCCGCAGCGTGCAAGCATGCTGGCCTGCTCTTCGTTTCCATATTGTTGAATGAGAGATGCTCTCATTCCTTCTGGATCTAGTGGTTTAAAAGGGATCACTTGCGTTCTAGAGACGATTGTATCGAGCACTTGGCTTAGATCCTCCGCCATCAAGATCCCAAGAATATTAGGGTGCGGCTCTTCTAAAAATTTTAATAACGTATTCGCCGCTTCCGGTGTACACGATTCAAAATGATCCAAAATATAGATCTGAAACGCGTATGTTTCCATAGAAGTTTGCGCGAAACGCTCCTGGATCTTCAATATATCTTTCTTTTTCAAAGGCGTCGATCGGATCCGGATCAAATCAAAGGACTCTTCTTTTTGAAGGCGCAAGCACGCTTCGCATGTTTGGCAAGCGAATCCATCTTCGTCTTTATGGTGGCAGACAAGCGATTGCGCCAATAAAAGCGCTGTGTCTTCTTTAGGAACATTTTTATCTCCCACCAACAAATACGCATGCGAGAGACGATTGGTTTTGAGCGCCTTCGATAAGATGCGATAAACGACGGGCTGTTTTTGTTTGAGTTCAGCTTTGAACATGAAGCACCTTTTCGATCGCGTCGATCACATCCGCTTCCACATCTTCGAGATCTTGAGAAGCATCGATTGCTCGGATCCGTTCTGGATATTTTTTGAGAAGCTTTTCATACCCACGCCGGACTGCTTGATGGAACGCTTCTTCCTCCAATTCGAGACGGTCTTTTTTTTCATCCCGAGCCTTGAGGCGGGCTTGGCTAATCTTTTCATCGATCGCAAGAAATAGCGTGAGATCGGGCATGCAGCCTTGGATCGCGAATTGATTGAGCTTTTCGATCGCATCCATCCCTAGCTTTCTTCCTTCTCCTTGATAGGCGAGCGAGGAATCGATGAACCGATCGCAAAGAACGATCGTTCCTTCTTCAAGGGCAGGGAGCACCACTTCGACAAGATGTTGTCGGCGACTAGCCGCGTAAAGGATCGCTTCTGTGATCGCGTCCATTTTGGTGTTTTCAGGATCCAATA
>Ga0073907_1003637_pt1 | contig 12419 bp, 8 predicted proteins | sample GluameincwithD2O_FD_65483 | JGI IMG/M metagenome (GOLD analysis project Ga0073907, IMG submission 65483) | Mouse cecum microbial communities from Vienna, Austria - Glucosamine amended microcosms incubated with D2O | ecosystem: Host-associated > Mammals > Digestive system > Large intestine > Cecum... | reverse complement strand
TCTTAGTTCCAGCCTTCTGGTTCTGTGCCTTTACAGTCACTTTCTTAACTGTTCCTGCCGCTGGCGGATTTGTTGCCGGCGGATTTGTTGCTGGCGGATTTGTTGCCGGCGGGTTTGTAGCTGGCGGATTAGATGTTGGCGGATTTGAAGTCGGCGGATTTGTTACAGGCGGTTTTTCCTCACCACCCGGAACTTCTACCTCTGAGCCAGAAACAATCTTGCCATCTTCTACTACAACTTTCATTGCAGCAGCAGCATCTCCGTCAAGAACATACTCAACATCACTACCTGCAACTTTAACTCCAGTCACCTTAAAAGTGTAAGTGCCGGACTCTGCCGGTGCATAAGAGTAGGTGTATGTTCCATCCTCTGCTGCAACTGCAGATCCTGTGGTGCTAACTGCACTTCCGCTAGCTGTTACAGAAACTTCGAACTCAGCATTTGCAGGTGCCGTCGCAGCGCTGAAGCTATAATCAATTTTTGTCTTGTCATCGCTTACTTTAACTGCGCCGTTTGATACAGCAACTGCTTCTGGTTTTGGAACCTCTTTGTAAGTATAGCTTTTAATTGTAAAGGCGCTGGCATCAGCTCCCATAAACATTCTGACACTCTCTGCAGAACCTTCCTGCACATGCCTGGCAACCATACTGTATTTTTTGCCGTCAGCAGCTGTAAGAACACGTGTAACTGTGAAAACATCATCAGCTCTTGTTACAGTAATCTCCAAGTCAGCATTGTTCATTGCAGTCAGCCATGCTGACCAATCAGCAGCAGCAACAATTCCGTTGTCAGCATCTGCAGTGAACCAATCCTTTACATATTCAGTATTTGGTCTTGTAGCCTCTGTAACATTATACTGGTCAGCACGTAAATAAAGATATTCTACATATCCATCGGCACTTCTGTTAGCGTCTGTTGTTATTGCAAAAAACTCTGTATTCCAGTTTGCTGCGCCAACTTCATCCATGTGGACATTAAAAACCGCCTCAAAGTTTCCAGTACCTTTATAATAGTTACTGAAACTTGTATTAAAGCCACCTTTGGCAACTACATCCGCTTCTGTTGTAGAAGCTGTAATCACAGTAGGTTCTGCAGCTGCGCTTGCTGTTGTTTTATTCACAGCTACCGGTGTAGAAAAGACCATGGCTGCGGCGAGAACCATAGCAAGTCTCTTCTTTAAATTCTTTCTCATTACCCTTATTCCTCCTTATAAATTGATTTTATAGCATCCGTATAATAATACTACTACTCATTGTAATATTTGTCAACCATTATCTCCTCGCATTTTCTTCCATTTTGCATTTCGTGTTTTTCACTAATACTTTACATTTTTTTAATACTTCGTTTGTCTAAAATGTTCGGATGGTATCATCTGATCTCCCGGATCCAGCCCTCCGGCGCCTTGATATGGCCCATCTGGATACCGGTGAGAGTATCGTACAGTTTCTTTGTAACCGGCCCCATTTCCTCCATGCCGCTGGGCATACAGATCTCTTTTCCATGGTCTACGATCCTGCCAACCGGAGAAATCACGGCCGCCGTGCCGCAGAGGCCGCATTCAGCAAACTCTTCCACCTCTGCCAGCGGAACCTCTCTCTCTTCTGTCTCGAGGCCGAGATATTCCTTGGCTACATACATAATGGAACGTCTGGTGATAGAGGGAAGGATGCTGTCGGACTTTGGCGTAACCACCTTATTATCCTTAGTGACAAAGATAAAGTTGGCGCCCCCGGTCTCCTCCACATTTGTCCGGGTAGCCGCATCCAGATACATATTTTCATCATATCCCTGATTATGGGCGTCCACGATGGCATGAAGGCTCATGGCGTAGTTCAGCCCTGCCTTGATGTGTCCCGTACCGTGCGGCGCCGCGCGGTCAAAATCTGACACGCGGATCGTAATGGGTTTTGCTCCGCCCTTGAAATAGGGCCCTACTGGTGTACAGAATATACGGAACTGATATTCGTCTGCGGGGCTCACGCCGATCACCGGGCCGCTGGCAAACATATACGGACGCAGGTACAGCGTGGCGCCTGAACCGTAAGGAGGCACATAATCCGCATTTGCCCTGACCACCTGATCTACCGCCTCCACGAAACGCTCCTCCGGAAAAACAGGCATCTCCAGTCTTTTGGCAGTATCCGCCATACGCTTCGCATTCAGATCCGGGCGAAATGTCACGATCCTGCCGTCCTCAGTCGTATACGCCTTCAGCCCCTCGAAACAGGACTGCGAATACTGAAGGACACCGGCGCACTCGCTTATGGTCACAGTGGCGTCTGTCGTCATGGCTCCCTCATCCCACGCGCCGTCCTTGTAGTTCGATACATACCTCTCTGTAGTCACCTGATAGCCAAATCCCAGGTTTGCCCAATCAATATTTTTCTTTTCCATGTCTACCTCCATTCACGCACACCTTTCGCATATAGTAACGATTTCTGTAAATAATTTCTGTTATCTATCTTACTCCTCCTGACATTTACTGTCAAGTTCGGCGGATGTCTTTTATCGTTGAACTTCTCTCTTCTTTCCATTATAATGGTGTCATGATTTTATATAGGACTGCCATGGCTCTCACCCCTGCCGGACGGGGCGGAAAGCCGCCGGCAAAGCAGGAAGGAAGAGAATATGAAAACAAAAAAGAAACATATCCTATGCTTCGGTGATTCCAATACGTATGGCTTCAATCCCCACGGCGGACGATACGACGACGATACCCGGTGGACAAGAGTACTTGCCGCACTCCTTGGCAGCGGCTATCTGATACTGGAGGAAGGGCTCAATTCCCGCACCACAGCGCTGGACGACCCCTACGAACCTTACCGGAATGCTATGGATCATATCGTTCCCTGTATCCAGACACATGCGCCTCTGGATCTTACGATCCTGATGCTGGGCACCAATGACCTGAAGGATTATTTCCAACCGTCGGTGGAAAAGATCTGCCGCCGTCTCCGGCGCCTGACAGAAATCATCCTTGAAGTCAGTCAGGCGCCTGTCCTCCTTGTATGTCCGGCAGCCCTGGGAGAGTCCTCTCCCGGAGATCCCTGCGCCCTGCTCTACCCGCCGCATTCCGTGGAAGTATCCCGAAATCTCGGAGCGGCGTTGAAACAGACCGCCCGGGAACTGGGCGTACCCTATATGGATGCCGCAGACTATGTCAGTCCGGATCCGGCGGATCATGTCCATCTGTCACCGGAGAGCCATGACACTCTGGCCAAAGCATTTGCCAAAAGAATTATGGAACTGGGAATCTGATCCAATGGAGGAAAATCATGAACGTCGTCGGCATTATAGCAGAGTTTAACCCTTTTCACAGCGGGCATGCCCATCTGATACACCGGGCAAAGGAGATCACCGGCTCAGAGTACGCCGTTGCCGTTATGAATGGCAGCTTCGTACAGCGCGGCGAGCCGGCGGTTTTTTCCAAATATGACCGGACCCGGGCAGCTCTGGAAGGCGGTGCGGATCTGGTGCTGGAGCTGCCCGTCCGCTTCGGCATCTCCAGCGCCGGAGATTTTGCCCTTGGGGGAGTTATGGCTCTCTCTTCTCTTGGTTTCGTTACGCATCTGGCATTTGGCAGCGAGGAGGGGGAGATCGGTCCCTTTCAGGAAGCCGCCTCCGCCCTGTCGCAGGAATCAGACGAATTTCGCCGGATCCTCTCCTGCGCCCTCCGGGAGGGACTGCCGTATCCCGCCGCACGGGCACAGGCTCTGGCTGAGACCTCATCCATCCCCCTGTCCCTGCAGGAACAGCCGAATAATATATTAGGCGTAGAATACTGTCTTGCCCTGAAGAAGCTCCGTTCTCCGCTGATCCCTGTCACCATACCCCGGACGGGCATGGGATACCATGATACAGCCAGCACTGACGGGGCGGCGCATCCTTCTGCCACCGCCCTCCGGGAGAGGATCTGCCAGAATGGCACGCCGCATCTCACTCTGGAGGATCTCGGCAGCGCTCTGGATTATGCCCTGCTGAAAAGCACCGACCTCACACGGTACAAGGATATCTCCCCCGAGCTTGCCCGCCGGATCCGCCGCTGCCTGTGGGATCACCGGACCATCCAGGAACTGATCCAGCGCTGCCGGACAAGGGCTTTCACCGACGGACGCATCCGTCGGGGACTGATGCAGTGTCTGCTGGGGATCACGGCCGCCGCCCCGTCCATGCCCTATCTGCGCCTTCTGGGTCTGAGAAAGGAACCGGCAGAAAAAGGAGCCAGTTCCCTGCTCTCGCAGACTACTGACTCCTGTCAAATCCTCTCGCGTCTTGCCGCTGATGTAAAAAAACTTAATCCCGGCGCCCTCTCCCTCTTTCAGCAGGATCTGTTCGCCTCAGAGCTTTACCGTCAGACCTGGTGCCGCAAATACGGCGTACATCTGCCCAACGAATACCAGCGCTCACCTGTCATAATAGCTCAATGGCGCCATTGAGCTAGGATAATGCTATTCCCCGCCCAGTCTCCCATACAATTTTGTCATCCTTCTGATCCTCTCGCAAAGGGAATCTGAAAAAGCGTTTCTATCCATGCGCCACTGCCAGTTATTCCCCAGGGTGGAAGGGGTATTTGTCCGCGCCGTGTTGGGCAGACAGAGATAATCCTGCATGGGGATCACACACAGATCCGATACGCTCCCCATGGCCAGACAGATCAGGTTCCAGGTGAGTCGCTTTTTTGAAGCAAAGCGGCTGCTGTTCATATAACGCACTGCCACTGCCCGATCCTCCTTCGCCATCTCGTCCCAGCAGCTATAGGTGGTGGAATTGTCATGCGTTCCTGTATACACTACGGAATTTCTGTCATAGTGGTAGGGAAGGTAATCGCTGTCCTCCCGGGAGTCAAAGGCAAACTGCAGTACTTTCATACCCGGAAAGCCAGAATCCTTCAGCATCTGCCGCACCGAATCCGTAAGGAATCCAAGATCCTCTGCAATAATCGGCAGCTCTCCCAGCTCCTCCCGCAGTGTCTGGAACAGATCCATGCCGGGCCCCGGCTCCCAGCTGCCGTGCTCCGCTGTCCTATCTCCATAGGGAATGGCATAATATTCATCAAATCCACGAAAATGGTCGATCCGTACCATGTCATACCACTCATAGCAGTTCTGGATCCGGGCGGTCCACCACGCGTAGCCGCTGTCCCTATGTACCGGCCAGTTATAGAGCGGGTTCCCCCAGAGCTGCCCGGTCTCCGAGAAGGCATCCGGCGGGCAGCCGGCGACGCCCACGGGCTTACCCTCCGAGTCAAACTGGAAGAGCTCTGGATGCGACCAGGTATCAGCACTGTCCAGCGCCACATAGATCGGGATATCTCCGATGATCCTTACGCCTTTTTTATTGGCATATGATTTCAGCGCCTTCCACTGGCTGTAAAATTCATACTGCAGGAATTCGTAGAAATACACGTCATCCATCAGTTTATTTTTATAGGAAACCATGGCCTCCGGCCTGCGGAGCCGGATCCCCTCTTCCCATTCCAGATAGCTCTGCCCGTTCCTGCTGTCCTTCACCGCCATAAAGAGGGCATAGTCTGGAAGCCAGCTGCTGTTGGCCTGGACAAATGCATTAAACGCCGTGTCCGCCTCTATGCCGCTGCGGCCAAATGCCCTGCGCAGCAGGGCAAACCTTTTCTCATAGAGAACGCCGTACTGCACCCGGCGCTCGTCTGTCCCCTGGGCGGCCTCCTGACATTCCTGGGTCTGCAGATACCCCTTCTTCACCAGTTCATCCAGCGAAATAAAATAGGGATTGCCGGCAAACGTAGAGAAGGACTGGTAGGGGGAGTCCCCAAACCCGGTAGGGCCCATGGGCAGGATCTGCCAGTAGGACTGCCCCGCCTGTGCGAGCCTGTCCACAAATTCATACGCACTTTTATCGAAGCAGCCAATGCCGTATTTCGACGGGAGACTGGCCACCGGAAGTAAAATACCACTGTTTCTCATAAAATCTCCAATCCCACTGCCGGCTACTCCGCCAGCAGTGATTTACTCACTTTCACTTCGTATTGTCCCGACCACTCCTTATACGCCTTTTGAAACTGGCTGATCTGACGTTCACTCACAACCTGATTCTTATATTCTTCGTTGATTTTCCTGCTGGAGGGCTTCACACAGTAGGCAATGTAATACCCGTCCTGCTCCTCGATCACGCCGGATATCTGATATTGTTTCAATCCCAGCACGGCGGCCGCAAGATTCTTCCTTGCGTCCATCTGCCCTATAATGTATTCCACATCGCCGGCCTGGGTATTTTCCTTTGCCAGCCGGTAAAAGCTGCCAGCGCTGCTGTTGGCCTGCTGCAGAAGAGAGTCTGCTCTCTGTTTCACCGCAGCCTTATCCTGACCCTCCGTCCTGAGCCAGATCAGCTGCACCCTGGCCGCCCGGGCCTGCTCTGCTGTAACATTGACGTCCACCTGGCCGCTCACCACCCGGTACATTTTTTCCGCCAGCTTATTTTCCTCAAATATCTGGGTCAGGAGCGGCTGGGTAATGCCGTTTGCCTGTTTCACCTCGTCAGTCAGGCTCTCACAGAACTGTCTGGCATTGTAATCGGCCTCTTCCTTCTCATCCGCCGCCAGGGTTACCCCCTGCACGGCTGCTGCCTTGGAGATCACCTTAACCTGTATGATCAGGCGCAGCACATTTTCCACCGCCTCCTGCCCGATGCTCTTTCCGCCCTCCAGCACCCCGGTATAATTCCAGATGCTGCCGTCCAGCATGCCGGCGTACTGGTTTTCCATAAAATAGTAGTAGATCCGGTATTCCTTGTAGGGGATCGTGGTCTTCCCTACCGATAAGGCAACGGAATCCTCACTCAGGGTGCCGTTGTTTACAGCCGCCGCGCGTTCGGAGGTGCTGGTGGTCTCCTGTACCGCCTCTCCTTCGCCGCACGCCGTCAACATCAGTGACAGGCTGCACACCACTGCCGCCAGCCCTCTCCGCAATTTTCGTCTCCTTCTGTCTCTCACTTTAACCCTCCTCTTTCTCTCCGCTCTGTTCACACAGCTCCGCGATCCTGCCGACAATGCTCTCTGCCCGGGCCAGAAGATCGCTCTTATTTCTATCCTGCAGGGCATAGGCGAAATACGGCTCCGCCCCCGGCACAAACCGGAGCCGGTTCCCCATCTCCATAATGAGATCTGGAATGCCGGCGGCATTGATCTTCGCCTCCGGGTGCATAGTAAACCGGAGGGTATCTGCCCGGCTGGCAACCTCCGTAATATAGGCCCGGTGCGCCTGAGCTTTTAGAAGAGCGATGTCCAGCAGGTTCATCACACTCTTCGGCGGTTCGCCAAAGCGGTCAACCAGCTCGTCGATCATATCGCTCTGTTCCTCCTCTGTCTCTATCTCTGCAATCCTTTTATATATATCCAGCTTCTGAAGCTCATTCTTAATATAACCTACCGGAATAAATGCGTCAACCTTTATCTCTACACTGGTGTCATAATCCTGGCATACCACCGTCCCGCCCTTTAGGCGTTTCACCGCATCGTTCAGCATCTTGCAGTACAGGTCATACCCCACCGCCTCCATGTGACCATGCTGGTCTGCGCCAAGGAGATTCCCGGCGCCGCGGATCTCCAGATCCCTCATGGAGATCTTAAACCCGGAACCCAGTTCTGTGAATTCCTTGATGGCGGCAAGTCGTTTTTCCGCCACCTCCTTCAGCATCTTATCCCGTTTGTACATTAGAAAGGCATACGCCGTACGGTTGCTCCTTCCGACGCGGCCTCTTAGCTGGTAGAGCTGCGACAGCCCCAGACGGTCCGCATCCTCGATCATTATCGTATTTACATTGGGGATATCCAGCCCTGTCTCTACAATGGTTGTGGCCACCAGCACATCCACCTCTCCGCTGACGAACCGGAACATGGTTTTTTCAAGCTCCCTCTCGTTCATCTGCCCATGGGCAAATGACACGGCGGCTTCCGGCACCAGTTTGGCAATCTCATTCGCCACGATATCCATATTGCCAACCCGGTTGTAGACATAATAGACCTGGCCGCCCCGGCCGATCTCCCGGAGGATCGCCTCCCGCACGATCTCTTCGTTTTTCTCCATAACAAAGGTCTGGATAGGCATACGGTCTACCGGGGGTTCCTCCAGCACGCTCATATCCCGGATCCCCACCAGGCTCATATGCAGTGTCCGGGGAATCGGCGTCGCCGTCAGCGTGAGCACATCGATGTCATTCTTGATCTTCTTCAGCTTCTCCTTATGGGTCACGCCGAAACGCTGTTCCTCGTCCACGATAAGGAGCCCCAGATTTTTGTAGGCGATGTCCTTTCCCAGCAGGCGGTGCGTGCCGATGACGATATCCACACTGCCCTTTCGGATCCCCTCAATGGTCTTTTTCTGCTCCGACGCCGTCCGAAGGCGGCAAAGAAGCTCCACATTCACGCCATAGTCCTTCATGCGCTGGGCAAAGGTATTGTAATGCTGTACGGCAAGGATCGTAGTGGGAACAAGAAATGCCACCTGGCGGCTGTCCATCACGGCCTTAAAGGCGGCGCGGATGGCGATCTCCGTCTTGCCATAGCCCACGTCGCCGCAGATCAGGCGGTCCATGATCCTGCTGCTCTCCATATCCGCCTTGGTGGCCTCGATGGCTTTCAGCTGATCCTCCGTCTCATCATAGGGAAAGAGTTCCTCAAACTCCTTCTGCCACACTGTGTCCTTCTCAAAGGAATGCCCCTGTCTCGCCTGTCTTGCGGCGTACAGCCGCACCAGATCCTCCGCTATATCCTGGACCGCCCCCCTTACGCGGGCCTTGGTCTTCTTCCACTCCGGCGAATTCAGGCGGTTCAGCTTCGGCACCTTCGCGTCGCTGCCCGCATATTTCTGAAGAACCTCCAGCGAGGTGGCAGGGACATAGAGATTGCTGCCGGCGGCGTAGGCAATCTTCAGGTAATCCTTGATAATATGATCCCTCTCGATCTTCTCGATCCCCTGATAGATTCCCAGCCCGTGGTTTTCATGTACGACATAATCCCCGATCTTAAGGTCGTTAAAGCTGTGGATCGAGGCGCCGTCATAGCGTTTCACCTTCTTCTTCTTTTTTTTCTTCAGGCCGCCGAAGATATCGCTCTCTGTGACGATAACGAAATTCAGGTTCGGATACTCAAATCCATGGCGCACACTGCCGCGGCTCACCATAACCTCCCCGGGGCCAAGGGCATGTTCCATTTTCCCGTCGTACACGGCATTGATCTCATAGTCCAAAAGATCCTCACAGAGCCTGCGCCCCCTGGTCTCCGAGGCAGACAGCAGGAGCACCCGGTACTGCTTCTTCTTGAGCCGGAGGATATCCTTTGCCAGAAGGGCAAAGTTATTGTTGTAGGAGGGAGAGGACTGAACCTGGAAATAAAATTTCCTTGCCACGGGAAGGTCCTTCACCGGCGTGTCCAGCGTGGACAGAAGGACCAGCGGATATTGCTGCAGCTTCTGCAGCAGCTGCGGCAGGGAATGCAGCACATCCATCTGTTTTGGCAGAATGTACCCCTTCTCCAGCCGTCCCGACATACTCTCCCGGAACTCATATTCCACCGCCTCTGCCTTTTCCACGCATCGATTTGGCTCGTCCAGATATACCATCACATCCCGGCCCTCGAAATAATCAAAGAAAGAGCCGGTGCTCCCTGCTCCGGGTTCCGCAAAATAGGTGACATAGCTCTCCAGGTTTACCATTCCGTGATATGCCTGAAAGCTCTCTCTGAAATTTTCCACATTCTGGCGGAGCCGCGCCGCCTCCTCCTTCCGGCCCTGCTTTTTGAGCTGTGTGGTGCACTCCTCCATATCCAGGCCGATCTGGCGAAGCCCCCGCAGCGCCTGATCCTCCGTCATAAATACCTCCACAGCCGGATAGATCTCAATCTCTTCCAGCTTCTCCACCGAGCGCTGGCTCTCCACATCTATGCTGCAGATCGTATCCACCTCATCTCCCCAGAGGTCGATGCGGCAGGGGCTCTCCTCTGTCAGCGGAAAAAGGTCCAGGATGCCTCCCCGGACGGAGAACTCTCCCTCCCGCTCCACCTGCGCCACATTTTCATAGCCCAGCTCTGCCAGCCTCCGCTGCATCTCTGTGAGATCCAGGGTATCCCCCTCCCGGATGCTCAGCTTATTCTGTATATATTTCCGAAAGGGCAGGCAGAAGTCCATCCCGGCATCTATCGTCGTCACGATCGTTACCGGCTCCTCCCCCGCGATGGCCTTGATCACCTTCAGCCGCTCCTTCACAATGGCCTGTCCATGGACATCGGCACTGTAGAAGATCAGATCCTTCGCCGGATAATACATGACATTCCGGTCATACATGCGGTAATCTTCCATAATCTCTTTGGCGCGGATCTCATTGTGTGTAATGATCAGACGGACATCCCCCAGCTCCTCCAGCCCATAGATAAAATGACACTTCTGGGCGTCGATGCTGCCGATGACGTTCACCGGGGTAACTCCCTTTTCCACGGCTATCTTCAGTTGGTTGTACTCATCCAGTTCCCGCAGCGGGCTTAATAATGTCTCCATACCTCTCCTATCTATCTCTCGATCTTCTTTCCATTGACCCGGTTCATGGCAGCCGCCACATCTTCGTTCAGCATGGCAAGCAGCGCTTCTTCCGCCAGTGCGAAGACATCCCGTATCATGCCGTCCTCTTCTCGGGAGAAACGTCCCAGCACATGCTTTACAAGGTCTCCTCCCTCCGGCTTTGCCCCGACTCCGATCCGGATACGGGCAAATTCCTCGGTCCCCAGATGCTGTATGATATTCTTAATGCCATTGTGTCCGCCGGCGCTGCCTTTGGGACGGACCCGGACCTGTCCCACCGGCAGGCTGATATCATCATAGATGATGACCAGCTTCTCCCGGTCAGTTTTATAATAATCCAGCAGGGCGCGGATACTCTCGCCGCTGAGGTTCATAAATGTCTGCGGCTGTGCCAGCATTACCTTCTGTCCCCCGATGACGCCCTTCCCCACGATGGCTTTGTTTTCTCTGCTCCGCAGCGGAATATGGTACTGATCTCCGAGATACGTAACCATATCAAAGCCGATATTGTGTCTGGTGGCGGCATATTCCGTCCCCGGATTCCCAAGTCCTGCGATCAAAAACATGGTATCCCTCCTTCCTATTTCGCACACGGATTTCGCCCGACGGCACCGTAAGGCGCCCCCGGGACGATATTATTGTATCAGATTAGGGAAGGGCTGGCAATAGAAACTAAGCGAAAGTTACAATCTTTCCTCCGGCTCCCCCATTCTATCTCACCTCCTGAAAAAGTCCACCCGTCCAGCGCGCCATGGATTCCCGGAACCACCTCTCCCTCCAGAAGCGGTTGTGCTGGGCGGCGATAAACAAGAGCACACTAAATGCCATAAAGCTATGCATGTGATGAGGGTCCACCGGAAAACCGCTCTCCCTCCCATAGCTCTCCCGGATGCTCTCCCATTCCCTCCGGCCTCTGTAGTTGGCAGCCAGCATCCCGCACTCCTGGGCTTTATAGCCAAACCCCGACAGAGAAAAATCAATGGGGGCAGGTCCTGAGGGCGTCAGCAGGACATTTCCAAAGCTGAGGTCGGCATGGATCAGGCTGCCCGCGCCGGGAATTTTGTCAAGAACCGTCATAACGCGGTCTACCTCATCCAGGACTGCCTGGCATACGGATTCCTGCTCTCCGTTAATATGGGATTTTCTGGACGCCAGTTCAAGCTCCCTCCTCATGCGCCGCACCAGATCATGGGAATACGAGGGGCGCGTTCCGGTAAATCCCCGGGCGGCCCTGTGAAGCTGTGCCGCCAGCACTCCCAGCTGCCCGGCATGACCATTGGCGTTCTCCTTGTCCATGGGGGTTCCTTCCACCCATTGCAGCAGTTCACATGGTATGCCGCCGGACAGAAGGGTTACATAGTCCCCCCACCGGTTACGCACCGGCAGCTGAACGGGAAAGGGGGCTCTCCCGGCGAGATACCGCAGCAGCTCCACCTCCCCCTCCATCAGTTCAGCCGCCGGGACCGTTTCCAGCAGCTTAAGGGAAAAACCCTCCATCGGCAGGTGTATCCGGAGCACATAAGTACTCTCATCCGAAACAACCTGGCACGTAATATTTTCATTGTGCCGGATCAACGTAACTTTTCTCTCCCGGATACAGTAATTGCGCAGCGCCTCCTGCACCCGTTCCCTCTCTGAACCAGTCAATGCCAGCCTCCATTCTTTTCATGCGATCTCCAGTGCGATCCTCATCATATCCGTAAATCCGCTCTGCCGGTCCTCCACAGACAGGGATTCTCCCCGGAATGGCGCATCGGAGACGGTGAGCAGGCAGAGAGCCCGCCTGCCCGCCCTGGCGGCGTTCATATACAGGGCGGCCGCTTCCATCTCCACAGCCAGGATCCCCATTCCGGCCCATTTCTTCAGAGCGCCCTG
>Ga0073907_1003629_pt1 | contig 12439 bp, 10 predicted proteins | sample GluameincwithD2O_FD_65483 | JGI IMG/M metagenome (GOLD analysis project Ga0073907, IMG submission 65483) | Mouse cecum microbial communities from Vienna, Austria - Glucosamine amended microcosms incubated with D2O | ecosystem: Host-associated > Mammals > Digestive system > Large intestine >... | reverse complement strand
CGAGCTTATTTTTCGGAATTTTGATTGAGAAACCAACACAGGCCATAACCACTTATATCACTTAACAAAAAACGTGCCAAAGCAGAAAAAATGCATTGGCACGTTCTCATTTCTTTTGCGCCCCGTTCTCATTTTTCGTGCGGCCTCACATTGAGGAACATCTGGAAGATGCAAGCAAGTACGAGAATGTGCAAGCCGCTGGCCAGGGATATTTAAGCCGGAGATATGACGGCAAATGGGATGATTTGTCCGTGCCCTTAAAAAATGGCGATGGCGGAGCGTTTTTTTGATAGGCGAAGCAAAGGATGACACTGCCAATGACAAATATTGGGTGCCAGTGGACAAAAATGGCGTGCAATTTGTTGGGCTTGATCCCAAGCTGGCCCAGCGGGCCGAACCCATGCTCCGCGCTTTCAAGGATTTCGCCATTCCCGCAAAGTTTCCATCCCTGTCGCCTGTCATTCTTTTTGATCAGGAAGAATTACTTGAACAATATTCCGCCGGGCGCAATTGGAAACTGGCTCTTCCGCCGGGCTGGATTGAACTGGCTCCATTTAGCCGCCAATATTGTCTTGCGCAGGAAGGCCACCCCCAGGCTTATGCCAGATATATTGTGCCGGATAAGCTGACTGTGACCATAAAAATTTGTTCCTCCCCAAAAAGCGCCGAAGAAATCATCCGCGCTTTTTATGACGACGAGAAGAGGGCGGAAAGGGAATCGCCCCAAAATGGCAGATTCTGCAAAGAGCCTGTTGAGAAAAACGGCTCCTGGAAAGTGGAGTGCGCAACTCCCCAAAACAATAAAATACTCTGGATTTCAAGCGATAATGGACATTATAGTGAAATTGAGATAAGCGCCTTGAAAGGCGAGTCCCTCAAGCCCGCCTGGGAATTGCTTGGCACGTTGCGGACGGACAATCCGGAGATTTTTCCGCACGGTTACGAATAGCTGATTAATCCTCTTATGTATGGGTCAGGCGCGCTGGAGAATGCCATGAGCGAGAGTTTCAATATCATTGTGCCGGACGCTTTCAGCCGGCAGGAATAATGCCAACACCATTATTAACTTGGAAACTTCTTTCAGGACAAGGGGAAAATATGAAAAAAACAGTGTTGTTGGTTTTAATTTCTGGCTGTATCGCACTGGCCTTTTGTTCTTTAGCTGCTGTCGCCCGGACAGAAGATAACAAGCAGGCTGAATTTACACGGAGGCATCTTGATGTCGTCCCGCCAGAAGGCTGGATCAAGGAAAAAGTTCCTTTGAGCGGGTATGACGAATGCCTCGGCTACAGGCAGCCCCAAAAAAGAATTACCATGGTTGTCTGCCCTGTAGCGGATGGAGAGGAATTTGAAGATATGCTCGAGGAAGCAAACGCCGCCCCCACCAGCGGGAATATCGACAGCTGCGCCGTTATTCATAAAGTAATGAATCCCACGGAAACCCTGCTTGTTCCCCTGAAAACAGGCGAAGGCGGCGCCATTATCGATATCAGCCAGCCCATTGCGCTTGAAAAACACCATGAATCATTAATTACGGTGGACAAAGATGATTTTACAATGCCGGCCATTCTTCCGGCCTTGACGCAAAAGGCCAGACCAGTGCTCTCCGCCTTAAAGGATTTGGCTATTCCAGATGGCCTGTTTGCCATGCAGCCAATAGTTTCCGTCAAGTATGAGGAGCTGTCAAAAAGGTTCGCGGCTAACCGCAAGTGGGAATTGCGGTTGCCTCAGGGCTGGCGCAAGCTGCCCCTGGACGCTGAAAATATCGGTTGCATGGACGGAGGCCTGCCATTGACATTCGGACAATACCTCGACGGAAATAAAAATGCGCTCGTATCCATAACTGTTTGCAAGACCGGAGAAAATGCGGCGGAAATTGCCCGTTCCCTATATGCCAAATCAAAACGCTGGCCGGAAGGCTACCGCTCTCTTGGGGAATTTACCGACAAGCTGGTGGAAAAGAATGGTAGTTGGCAGCTGGAACAATCAGGGGGCCAATTAAAGTCAATTTTTTATATTACAGAAGGCAAAGGCTTGTACAGCTTGATCCAAATTATTGGCAATGACGCGGCTTCGCTGGAACATGGCAAAAGATTACTCGAACAACTGAAAACGGATACGCCTGCACTTTTTCCAAAGGAGTACTGAAGCACGCCATTAATTCAATGCCGATTGGGCATGACTTTATAAAATATATGGGAAAATTGAATGTCTGGTTTATTTTGCAGCCCTAAGCTTTATTGTTCAACAGGCAAGCTTTGCTCCTTTGGTAAATTAATAATCATATCTTTACTTTTATTTAACATTATTCCTCCTGATAATGCAGGCGCGGTTCAGGATAACGCCTGGTATATGGATTTTATCAAAACGCACCTTGATATTGAGCCGCCAGCCGACTGGAAGAAAGAGCCTCTGGAGAGGTTCCATAATGCCATAGGCTATGCGAACAGGACAATGGGCATTTGCATGATGGCTTTTCCTCTGGATGATTACAGACAATACCAATTACAGACTGACACAGACTGGTCAATAAACTTTGGGAGAACTATGGTTCATCGTCCTTATGACAGAAACAGCGAGGAACTTATAGCGCCATTGAAAAATTCCGCTTCAGGAGCATGTTTCGTTTTATATAATTGTCCGCCAGTGCGGGAGGCTGCCGAAACCACTCCGGACCCGCAGCGTTTGCAGCAGGCTTTGCCCCTGCTCCGCGCGTTTAAAGATTTTGATATTCCACCCCTGATACCATGCGCTCCAGGAGACACAGGCTCCAGGAAGGAGCTGTTGAACCGCTATTATTCAAATGCCAGAAGCTGGCGGATAGCTCTGCCGCCAGGCTGGTCAGAAAAAGCGGCGGAAGATGAAGGAATTGGCCTGGATAATGATTACGCCCTGGAACATGCCTGCTACCGTGGGCCTGATGGCACGAAAGTATATATTACTGTAGGAGCCAGTCCAAGGGCTATAAAAGAATTATTCAGCGATTTCTACAACAAGAAAAAAGCGCAATTTGAAAAAGTCCTATTGCGTAATTTTGACGATTATATGGGCAATGCTCTTGAAAAAAACGGCAGCTGGCTTTTGACAACAAGCTTTATACAACACAAAAATCTTTATTATCTCACGGCAAGCAAAGGCTTTTATAGCCTCGTTCATATCCAGACCAGGAAATGGCGCGACTTTGAATCCGGAAAGGAACTGCTCAAAAACCTGCGTCCTGACAATCCGGAGCTTTTTCCGCAAAGTTATGAATAGCCTTTACAAATTATCAAATAATTTAATAATTATAAATATGATAGTTTTAGTAAAGTGCTGATGCCAATATCTGAAATTCATATACCATGCAATCTGTATTTTGTGGAATCGTTCAAAAGCTAATGTTCTCAAGAATTGTGCTAAAATTTTGTGCATTTTTGATCTATGCATTTATATTTTTTATAATATGTACTCGTTCGCTTTTGCCAATTCCTATAGAAGGAGAAGATACGGTGAATGCCGCATTTTCTTGGTTGTTTATATATATTATATTATCTATTATATGCTCAGCAATTGCTGTACGGAAATTAAGCAATATAAATAATTTTTTATTCAGAATGGTTTATGTTATTGGTATTGCATTAATTGTTACTGTTAGCATATTTTCATATAATTGTTATATATGGCAGTCCTCTATATCTTCTTGCTTCTAACAATATATTACGATATAACTTCTTAAAATAATACAATAATTAAAAAATAGCTGCAACATTTACTATTTTGCCAGATAAAGGTATCAGTATTATCATGCAAGTGAAAATCGGCGCAAGCGAAAGATTTGCCTGGGCGCGTGGTCTGGGAACAGTGTAATCAGGTGTTTCGAGGCGGGATTATGCCATAAAATGCGTCCTGGCCCGCATCAGGCCATGATTATTATTTTCCAGCCGAGAGGATTAGCGCATGCCAATTTCTCCCATATTCCGACTTCTCATTATAATCTTGGGCGACTTTCTTTAGTGATACCAAAAGAATTACAACCACAGATTAAAGAATTTTATTATGTATGGTATAGTCGATTCAATGAAAGAAAAGATTTGGCGTTTGGGTATCCGATTTCATTGCAATAATTGCCTTTGGATAACTACAATAACCACCAAGAACAATGGGTGAATACTATTACAAATATGAAACAAAAATATAGGAGGAAAATTCTTTTTGAATGGCATTTAAATGCTTTATTTTCTCGCAATGCTTATTTTATGTGTATCAAAAAATGGAGCGGAGAATATGATTTTATAATTATGATTCAAAAAACAAAGTGTATTCTCAAATATATACATAGTGCCATATTGCTTCCGCACGAAATGCCTAAAAAAGATGCCGTTACTGATAACATAATAAAAAATATTTTTAATTTTTATAAAAATATAGAGTTGGTCATACCATAGCATCTGGCAATGTTTTTTTTACTTATTTTGGTGAGATATTTAATAATAATGAAAAAATGTTATTAATATATAATAATACAAAAGGATCAAAATTAACTCTTGATACTAATATAAATCCAATAGGTAATTCTGAAGAGAAGTTAAGTAAATGGATGATAAAAAAACAGAAGATTGAATTTCTATTCATCTAAAATGACAAAACTTCAAAATTTTCCAGGAAATGTCTATGAAATAATAACAAAAGAAAGCAATGAGTATGTGGTATTTTGAATTATATTATAATGGACATCATCGTTCAACAAATATTCCATCATTTCAAATTGATTTTGTCATACAATCAAAATACAATCTACAAACTTGTTTAGATTATTGGAAGATTATAATAATGAATATTAGCCCATTGCAGACAAAAAAATTTGGGTGGCGAACTGAATGTAATGCTGACTGATCTGGCTGCCCATGTAAAAGAAAGCTCTGAAGACGTTAAGATACTTCTGATTTCCCACTCAATGTGAGGTCTGGTTGTGCGGGAATGCATTAATGAAATGGATGACACGAGTTTAATATCCGGCTTGATCTGGAAGATAGGAAAACACCTTATAATTTCTGGGTGTGATACCGGATTACTCCCAGCGCAAAACGAACATGAAATTGGCGATATAAGAAGCTCCATAGCTGAAATGGAAGAATATAATTATATGTGTTATAGACATGATAATAATAGCTTTCCATATATTTATTCTGCAATATTCCAAAATGATACTTTTCCATATCTGCAAGCTGATTGTCCAATATGTTTAGATGAACAAAAAATTTTATATGATTTATGCGCGATTGGTAAATATAAAACTTGTGAGATGGGAAATAATATGTTCTTTAACCATGATGATATTAAAAAAATAAAATATGTAATAAAGAATATGTGCTTTAACTGGAGCAACGGGAGTATTGTTTAATCCATTCTTGATCTTAACAAGCCAACTTGAAAGGAGAAATACATGGGCATCTATTACATAATTGTCAATGTGGACAAGAATGAAGCTCTTTCTCCCCATGATTTTAATAATGGCGCGAAAATGGCGGAATGGTGCCATCAAGAAAATTCCGTCGTGCTCGCTTTGCACAACTTGCTGGCAGGCCGCTGGAAAGGAGACAAAGTATTTGTCGTTTCGGATGATGTCGCTGGTGTGGACAACTACAATAAGACTCTGACGGATATTCGGGAGAAACTTGGCGTAAGAGACGTATATGGATATGCCTATGAGCATTGCAAGCGGCTGCAACCGGAAGATGTGGACACAGAGGATCATGGCCTGCGCTATATATACAATCATGCGCGCAAGATTTTCATAGATTTGGAACATTGCCCGAGATATACGGACTGGATCGACCCCCTCCCGCTGCTCATTGCCATCGGCCATGACGGCCCGGGCGGCGGAAACTTCGATTTCAGGGATGATGAAAATATGATGCAGGCGATGGAAAGCTGGTGCGACAGCGTCAGCTTCATCGAAATGCGCAAGGAACTATTGCCGGGCCTGGACTACGAAGAATATCAGCCGGGATTCACGGAAGAGCCTCCGGGACGACATTACTATATTGTCAATGTGGACAAGCGCGAAAGGCTCTGCGCCTATGACCTTCAACTGCTGGACTGGGCCGCTTGCCGGGGCGAAGTGGTGCTTATGCTGCATACCCTGCTGGCCGGTCGCTGGAAAGGCGACCGTGTCTATGTTGTCGCCAACGATGCGCTGAAAGGCTGGGACTTCCCTGAAAACGACGCGCTGTGTGACGAACTGAAAAGGAGCGTGGAAAAGGGCCTGTTTCTTTATGCGGAGAAGCATTACAGGAATATCGGCCCGGAGGTGGATCCTGTGGAGCAGGACATCCGTTATATCTACAACCATGCGCTCAAGGTTTATATTGATTTGAAACACTGTTCCCTGCCAGAAGATGACTGGGCCTGTATCGCGCCTCTGCCATTATTGCTTGCTATTGGCAATGTCGGGGATACCGCCCTGGATCTTGCGCCAGAGGATGATGGTTTTGAGTATGTGGGCACATGGTGCCCTACCGTCCGCTCCATTGAGGTGAGCAGGGAGCCGTTGCCGAATATCGGTTATCCAGAATTCCGCCCGAATTTTCTGGAAAGGAAACAGATGGAATGAATAAGCCTCCAGGCAAGAAAACGTGTGAAAACGGGGACAGCTTCACATTCGAAGCTGTGCCGGACGCAAGAGGCAAAGAGAACAGCGCCAAAAAACCGGGTAAAATAAAACTGGCTCTGCAAATAATCATTTGGTTGCTTTTTGTAGCCAGCTCGCCGTTTCTGGCCGTGTACTTTCTCCTTTATCTGGGGTTTGCGGAACCAGCTTGGTGGACGGACTTCCTTGAGTGGCTGCGCCCTGAGGAGAAAGTTGCTTTTGTCCCTGGCCCACTCTACGAAGGCCCGCATACACTGCTGTTCCTTGGCGGCGATGACCCTTTAAAAAGCTCTTTTGCCCATCCACTCCTGGCAACTGAAAATAAGGAAGAAAAACAATGGGATAATTTTCGCGTAATGAGCGTGCGGGAAGGCGACATTCTCAAGGTGGTTGTGCGGGAAATTACAGAGTCGGACGAAAGGTCCTCCCATCCGTGGGTATATTGGCACATATATGATCCGGGAAGACACGATTTAGCTGGGATGGCGTCCAGATATTTCACCGGCAACACATGCGAAAGAGGTATGGGTATTATTTTTGAGGATGGCAGTGTATTTTGTTCAAATAAAGTGCCACCCGGATCTATTCGCATAGGCACGTCTGCCCACGAGAATGAAATGCGCTGGCGACGTTTCTGGAAAGATTATTATCTTGTGGCCGTGTACAGGGGAGATGCTATGGTAATTGATGAATGGCTTATGCGAGAAAAAGACGGCAAAAACATTGGCATGATATTGGGAGAGTCAAACTTGAAGGATATTGACAATTCATTTGGAATATATGGCTCATGGGATGGTCAGGGAATAGATATCGGCGCGATCGGCATTTCGGAAAGCTACAGACTTGTCCCCGTGACTCTTGAGGAAATTGAAAGCCTGTCGCCGGATTTTCCGCGCCATCTTTTGCGCGGCTGGCAATAAGACTTGGAAAATAAAACTTGCGCTATTTTTACCTGTTATCTATCAGGTTCATCTCCATCATTGGAATTTTTGTACTTGAATTTCCAGGCCGCAATAAATGCAATTAATCCAAATATGCTTAATTCGATTATCAAAGAGGAAAGTGTCTCAGAGACAAGACGCCCATCCCATATAGGTGCAGCTATAATAAAAAGCGATAATATCTGGCATGCGCCAGATAGCCATGTAGTCAATATCAATTTTTCAAAAGGCTTTTTTGATTTTTTGAAAATATATTTTATCAAAAAAAGACCGACAATTCCCGATAAAACCCCAGCACACAAGTCATAAATAATATCATTTGAGAAAATTTCTAATGGCTCGAGCTAAGTTACAAAAAGTATATAATAGTAAACTGTAGGAAGTATTATAAATTTAAATATCATAAATAAAATTATACATGCAAAATTTATGACTGCCAGCAAGGCAACAAGTTGTACATTTGTCATAAATTTATATATCCATAACCATCAGGACGGCTATGCGGAAAAGAAGAGACTCGCGGACTGGGCTTGCGACCGTATCAGATATAGTCATTTAGCCTGATATTTCCATGCAACCAATAGTGCAATTATTAACCATATACACGAATATGGCAAAAAAATTGTTCCCATAACTTCCCATCCAATACTTTCATGGCCTATTCCAACAAAACTCATGACAACAAGAAAAGATATTATAAGATAAAAGATTGCCGACATAATAACTATATAGCATAACTCAGAAAAATTTTTTCTGCTAACTTTGAAAATTATCAGAAGATACAGCTACTCTGCTCCTAAAATGAATATACACCAAATACACCAAATAGCCCATGATGAAAAGACTGGAATTATTTCATCAAGGTATATGGTAAGTAATATACTTGATATGCATACTATAATATTTAATATTATAATAGTAGCAATAACTATAAAAACTTTCATATATTATTCCAAGTAGATATAAAGCATTTCTGCCATACTCAATAAAAAATGCGCCAGAACAAATTTTTTGGCAAACATCCTTCGGAAAAGGCAAACCAATATCCCGCACAAATACCAGATTGCCCAAAAAGCATTATAGAACAGATAAGTTTTTTCCGACTCATAGTACCAGAATTCTCCCGCCGGGCCTTCGCCTCCCCATAAGGGCGCGTATTGCTCCGGCTCTGTTACCACCAGCCAGATTGCATCAAGACTCAATGCGCCCATAAAACCGCAGACAAGCAGCCATACCATGCGAAATAAAAGAAATGGCGATACTTTCAATTTCCTTCCGAATTTGCGGAATCAGGATTTAATGGCGCATATCCCGATTTTGAGTTTATATAACGGCTTTTGCCCAGGCAGCTTTTTGGGGCCGTGTCGTAATAGAGTTCCAGCGGCGGCAGCGCAGCGGACAGTTCGTCCATACTGCGGGCTGCCCTAACCCGCCTGACCAGAGGCTGCGCGGCGGCATCGAAAATGTTAAGTGGGCGGAGATACTCACACAAAAGCTGGTTGATGGTGAAGTACGACGTGTCGCTGCCTTTTTGCCGCAGGTTATCCTCCACCACAGCCAGCCGCAAAATATTTTCCATGGCCACGCAATCCCCCTGGCGCTCCAGGTAGCGCGCCAGTTGCGCCCTGGTTATGGGCCATTCAACGCAGCCGTAATAGTGGCGGATAGCTTTATCCAGCCTGGGGGCCAGGTTGGGAAAGCGCGAAACACAAATATCCAGCTTCGCCCCAATACTGTGCTGCATGGCCGTGTCCCCCCTGTCCGCCAGTTCCTTGTTTTCGCGTATCCTGGCAAGGTTGATGCCCGGATCTTCATCAACATCATGGTAAATAACTTCCGGCAGTCGCTTGCATGGCGGCAAGTCACCCCAAATCTGTGCAAATTCCGTAAAAAGGGCTTTCTGGGCGGCAGGGCTACGCATTTGGGACAGCGGCGCCACGGCATCTTCAAATTCTGGCCACGGTTGTGGCTGCGGCAAAGCCACTCCCACCCACCAGCGGGTAAACAGCGGGCTTAATTTTGTGTCGGGGAGAACATTGAGTCGCGCATCCAGCGCGGCGAGTTCCCGGCCTGAAGTGATGGGAATTTTTGCTATTCTAGCGCGCAGGAAAAGCATGGCTTCCAGTGATCCGGCGCTGCAGCCTTTTCGTAGAGAGGCTTCGCCGCCTGCCTGATCCCCATTGACGCTCCACTGGTAAATGCCATACAGCCCCGAAGCCAGGGGATAATTTACGCTGGCGCAACGCGCATAATGGCTGCCCAGGGCGCCAATACGTTTCAGGTCTTCATCGCTTACTTCCTGAAACCGTGAGCTGGGAGATAACTTTTCGTCTGAATAGTATGTCCTGTCGCCAAAATACATGAGCGCGGCATAAAGCCTGCGAGCGGCTTCCGTCTGGGCTACCGGATCTCCTTTTTCGGCATGCGCCCGCAATTTCTGAAGCGGCAGTCTTGCCGCGTCCGCCTGGCTCAGCCACGGCTGGGGGGAAATGGCCGGACATTGATTCGGCAAAGCCTCCTCCAGCCTGAAAGCGCTGATGATTTCATCGCGGTAGTTCTGCCGCAATTTACTGGCCTCCTCTCTTTTAGCCTCTTCAATGCTTAAGGCGAAGGGAAGCGCAATTAAGCTGCAGCCGCCCAGGGAAAACATAGATGCGAAAAATAGCGGAAAAAACAGCATGCGCATAATGAAAACGGCCATGGCTTATTTCCTGCCTTGATTTATTCAGCATTTATCGGGGTTACATCCGTACCTGCAGTCCCTTGCATCCCTGTTCCTGCGGCCCGCCCACAGGCAATAGAGGCCAAAGGCCGCTGCCATGAAACCAAGAAGGCCATGCGCAGTTGAAGGCCGCAAGGGCGCCAGCAGCATGAACACCTGCCCGGCTATCAAAATCCCCATGAAGCTCAGAAAGTTGCTCAGCCCCAGGATGCGCCCCTTGTCCGTGGCTGCCGGTCGAAGCTGTATGAAACTGGTCAGCGGGATGAGATAAAGGCCGCCGCAAAAGCCCGCCGCCACATACACGGAAAGCAGAAAATACAAATTCAGGGGTGGCTTAAGCAGGGGCACGGCGCAGACCAGAGGCAGACAGAGGCCCACCCCAAGCATGGCCAGGGCCGGGCGCCGATGGCTGCTTTCAGGTATTGCGCGCGCTCCCATAAAAGATCCGGCGCATACGCCTGCCAGCAAAGCCACGGATAGCGAGCCTGTGGCCGAATATGAAAAGCCAAGCTGCGCGCCGCCAAGGTCATTGATGATCAGGATCAGTAATGCGGAGAGGAAGTAGAAAAACGCCTCCGCCAGCAAGGCCAGCAGAAGGGGGGCATCATGGCGCAAGCGGCCGAGATCGCGCAGAGAGCCAAGCGGCCCTGACCAGGGGAAGGGATTGGGGCTGCCCATTCCGGGCCGGCCAATCAAAAAGAGGGTGGCTGCCAGCCCAGCCACAGCCGCCAGCAGGGCCACTGCGCCAACAAGAACGCGGCCAAAGGGCCACGGCGTGTCAAACCAGTTTTGATCCAGCGCAAAGCCAGCCAGGGCAATGCCCAGCAGTATGGTGGCCGTTGTTGCCAGTTTGAAAGCAGCATTGACGCGCGGCACATGCTCTGTTGAAAAAAGCTCAGGCACTGAGCTGTTCAGGGCCGGGCTGAACATGGTGGAATTGAGCCCCATGCAGAAGACCATTAACAGAATCCAGCCCCACTGCAGGGTGGCAATCCCCATGGCCCCGGCAAGCATGGCGGCCACTTCAATTGCCTTGGCAATTATGATAAGCGTCTTTTTGGAAAAGCGGTCGGCCGCCCAGCCTGCCCACGCGGAAAAAAGCACGAACGGCAGGGCAAAAAGTAACGTTGCCGTCCCCTGAAATTCGCGCATTCCGGCGGTGGCTGCCAAAAGCAGGACCGCCTGCTTGAAGAAGTTGTCATTGAACGTGCCCAGGGCATAACAGACGCCCATTGCCGCCATCTGCCGCCTGGCCATGCGCGGTTCGCGCAGTACAGACGATGCCGCCATGACTTTTTTCTCCTATTCATTCGTATGCGGACCCGTGTCGGCGCGGGCTTCCGCCAGTATGCGCAAATCGTCACGCACATAGGCTCCCACCCGCTCAAGCGCGTCAAGGGCCGTTTCCAGCTCCACATGGTAATAGACGTCGCGTCCCCGCTTTTCCGGCGATATGAGCCCTGCGTCTTCCAGAACCTTGAGATGATGCACCACAGCCGTGCGGCTAAAGGGCAGAAGATCGGCAATGGTTTTGATGGACAGCCGCTCCCCAGGCTCGAAAAGCAAAAGTATGGTTTGGCGGGTGCTGTCGCCAAGAGCGGCAAAAATCCGCGCCACAGGCTTCCAGTCAGCAGGGAGATTGTGAAGATATTGTGTTCTCATAACTAAATATCTATATTTTTAGTTTTATTGTGTCAAGCAAAACCATTTTTCCCCGCTGGGATCTCCTTCATCTTTTTTCTCCACCGCAGCTGCCCAGCAGCGCCTTCAGACTGCGATAATCCGTCTTGCCCGTGCCAAGCACTGGCAGCGCTTGTATGGGGATGACCCTGCGCACGGCATACAGCGCGGACAAGCCGGCCGCCTTCAGGGCCGCATTGGCTTCTTCGCGGCTGATATTCACCGTCGAACACAACACAATCTGCATGTCGCCATCCACGCCAAGGCTCTCCACGGCCAGGATCGGCCCTTCGGGGGGCATGGGCATGCCCGGCCTGGCGGTAACGTATTCCATCAATACCTTCTCCATTTGCGGCAGTGAAATCATTTCTCCACCCAGTTTTACAAAACGTCCCAGCCGCCCGGCAAAGGTCAGGCGTCCAGTGGCGTCCGCCGTGGCCAAATCCCCCGTGCGGAACCAGCGCTTGC
>Ga0073907_1003623_pt1 | contig 12474 bp, 8 predicted proteins | sample GluameincwithD2O_FD_65483 | JGI IMG/M metagenome (GOLD analysis project Ga0073907, IMG submission 65483) | Mouse cecum microbial communities from Vienna, Austria - Glucosamine amended microcosms incubated with D2O | ecosystem: Host-associated > Mammals > Digestive system > Large intestine > Cecum... | reverse complement strand
TACGAAGACAAGATCCTGGTATGCAAAGAGTGCGGCAACGAGTTCACCTTTACCGCTGGTGAGCAGGAGTTTTACGCGGAGCGCGGCTTCCAGAACGAGCCCCAGCGCTGCAAGCCCTGCCGTGACGCCCGCAAGAATTCCGCCCGCGGCCCCCGTGAGTTCTTTACTGCGACCTGCGCCGCCTGCGGCGGTGAGGCGAAGGTTCCCTTCGAGCCCAAGTCTGACCGGCCTGTCTATTGCAGTGACTGCTTTGCCCGTATGCGTGAGCAGGGCTGATTGAACGCCAGGAAAGAAATGTGTAAAAACCGGCACAGCATAGCTGTGCCGGTTTTTTGTCTGGAGAAGTCACAGCCGAAAAAACTCTGGTCAAATCCGCGCAAAAGGCGTATAATAAGGTTCAGCAATTTTTTGGAGGAACACTTACATGGTACAAGACGCCAAACGATCCATCGCCTATCTGTGCCCCCACTGCCGCCAGTCCATCGTGGTAGAGCGGGACCTGTTTTCTCTGGCCGCCTCCCCCACCAAAATCAAATGCCCCTGCGGCCATTCCGCCCTGGAGATCGAATTTCTGCCCCAGCGGGTGCAGCTGCGGGTCCCCTGCCTGTTCTGCGGCCGGGAGCACCAGGTCTCCTGCTCCTCCCACGCCTTTATCAAGGAAAAAGCTATGGCTTTTTCCTGCGCCATTTCCGGGTTGGACTGCTGCTATGTGGGGGAGCAGGCCCCGGTCTATGCCGCCACCGCCCGGCTGGAGCAGACGGCGGACAAGCTGTTCCGGGAGGAAGAGGAAGAAGAGCAGAGTCCGTTTCTGGATGAAATTGTCATGCATGAGGTGCTCTCTGAGCTGCGGGATATCGCCCAGCGGGACGGAATCTCCTGTAGCTGCGGCTCCCACCAGTGGGATTTTCAGGTGAACTACAGCTCCATCGACTTGAAATGCCGGGACTGCGGGGCCCAGATGCGCATTCCTGCCGCCACCGCCGACGACATCGACAGCATTTGCAGCAAAATGACCCTGGTGATCCGGGGAAGGGGGGAGCGGCCATGAGTCTGGAGTATGAGTGCCGGCAGACTATCGACAGCCGGGACGTGGATGGTGCAGGCTGCTGCCGGGCCTCCGCTCTGCTGGGGCATATGCAGGAGGCGGCTACCCAGGCCGCGGAGACAAGCGCCTTCGGCCGAAAAATCATTTTGGAGCAGTACCATGCCTTCTGGATGCTCACTCGGATTTTCTTCCGGCTTCAGCGCCCCCTCCGGTGGGGGGAGGAGCTGACCATCCGTACCTGGCACCGGGGCGGCCGGGCCGCTATGCTCTACCGGGACTTCGACCTGCTGGTTGGGGGCGCGCCGGTGGGGGAGGGGGTGTCCGCCTGGGTGCTGGCGGACCAGGACTCCCGCCGGCTGCTGCGGCTGGGCGACATTCCGGAGATCCAGGGAACGGAGGGGACCCACTGCAAAACCCTGAAGCTGTCCAAATTAAAGCGCCCAGAGAGCCTCACCCTGGCGGAGCGCCGCCCTATGCGGTACAGCGATACGGACATCAACAACCACGTGAACAACACCCGCTATGCGGATTTTGCCTGCGATATGGTGGGGATGCCCCGGGAGGGGCAGTTTTTGTCGGAGCTGCGGCTGGGTTTTCTGTCCGAGTGCCGGATAGGGGAGGTTTTGGAGATTTTTACCGGAGGAGAGCCGGACCGGCCCTTTGTTCTGGGGCGCGACGGGCAGGGAAAGGACCGGTTTGAGGCGGAACTGGGATTTGGGAGCTGCCCCTTATCCGGCCCACTTTTCTAACCGGGCGAAAAGCCGCTTGGTCAGAACGTGACACAAAATGCCGCGGAAGATCAGGTCAAGCACCATAGCCGCCCACACGCCGGCCAGACCCATATGGGCGCGGAGCAGCAGAATGGGGGTTAAAACGACCCGTACCCCCCACATCCCGCTCAGCACCACCAGGAAGAGCAGGGAAAATCAGGAAATAATTCAAGATAATATTGAGGGTGTTTGCCCCTGCGTTCAACCGCAGGGGCGTTTTGGTATCGCCCGCGCACCGCAGTACCGCAGAAAAAACTGACCCAGTTTTCCGCTGCATATTATTGACAGGCTTGCAGGGCCCATGGTATTATGACTAGGATTTTTCTGATTTTTTGCGGCGGGTCTGCGCAAGCCCGGCGGAACGACAGACCGGGGAACGGTCAATATGGAGGACAGGCATATGGATTATTCAGGGGGACTTTTGGAACGAACTGGAGAAGGCGCTCCGGCCGCCGGAGTCTATGAGCAGCACGGCGGCATACAGAGCGTTCAGAACCTGGAGGCCGTGATTAACGAAGGTCTGCGCGCGGCTCTGCTGGAGGAGACGCCGGACCAGTCGCTGGAGGTTCTGCTGGAGCATCTGGGAAAGGCGCTGCACGGGGAACGGACATATATATTTGAGCAGAACGAGTCCGGCGGGGATGACAATACCTATGAATGGGCGGCCGACGGGGTGAAGCCGGAAAAGGACAGCCTGCAAAATGTCCCTTCGGAGGTCTGCGCAAGCTGGTATCTGAAATTTAGCGTCGGCAAGCATATTGTGATTGAAAACCTGGAGGAGATCCGGGAGACAGACCCGCTTCAGTATGAAAATCTGAAGCGGCAGGGTGTTCATTCCCTTGTGGTGGTTCCCCTGTATAACGGGAAAAAGACGATCGGCTTTTATGGCGTGGACAATCCTCCGGTGAAGCTGCTGGAATACGCGTCCAATATGCTCCAGACGGCGGCGTACTTTATTGTATCCTCCCTGAAGCGGCGCAATCTGGTCCGGGAGCTTCAAAAACGGAGCTATAACGTGCTCCATGCCCTCAGCGTAGACTATCTGGGCATCTATGAGGTGAACTTCGACACAGGCGAGTGCGAGGTCTACCGCAGCAGCGAACAGATGGGCGTGGATTGGGCGGCCTATTTTCAGGACGGCTACGGGGCGGCGATGGAGCGGTATATTTCCGGATATGTGGTGCCCCGGGACCAGGAGCGGCTGCGCGCGGTGACGGAGAAGAGCTATGTGCTGGACCGGCTCAGGGCCAAGAAGAAATTTTCGGTCCGGTTCCAGGTAAAGGACAGCGCCTCCGGGCTGAAAAACCTGGAGCTCCATTTTTCCGCCACGGAAAAGACCGCGGCGGAGAACTGCGCGATTTTCGCCCAGCGGGACGTCAACGCCCTTGTGGAGCAGGAGGAGAAATATAAGCTGGAGGCCCGGCAGAGCCTGGAGGACATTCTGGAGGGCGCCCGGACCGGAATCTGGACGATTGAGCTGGAGGAGGGCTGTCCGCCGAGAATGTACGCGGACCGGACGATGCGGATTCTTCTGGGGGTGCCGGATGCGATCGGACCGGAGGAGTGCTACCGGCGGTGGTTTGCGGGCATTGAGCCGGATTATGTGGCGATGGTGGAGGAATCCGTCCAGGAGATGCTGAAGGGCGGGCGATCGGAGGTGGTCTACCCCTGGAACCATCCGAAGCTGGGGAAGATCTATGTCCGCTGCGGGGGCGTGCCGGACAGGACCTTCAAAAAAGCCGGCGTCAGCCTGAACGGATACCATCAGGACATCACCGAGACTATGGTGACCCGCAAGAAGCAGGAGCAGTCTATTATGGAGCTTCTGGAGCGGGTGCGGCAGGCAAACTCGGCCAAAAGTGAATTTCTCTCCCATATGTCCCACGATCTCCGCACACCCATCAACGGGATTTTGGGTATGCTGTCCATTCTGGAAAACAGCCGGGACAACCCGGAGCTGCGCCGGGAGTACCGGAAGAAAATCCGCGTATCCACGGAGCATCTGCTGTCCCTGGTGAACGACGTTCTTCTGGTCAGCAAGCTGGAGAGCGGAAGGCCCATGATGGTGGAGGAGCTCTTTGACCTGCATGATACATTGGAGGACTGCATCACGATTTTATCCCCTCTGGCGGAGGAGCGGGGCATTCGGCTGAAGCTGGAGGACGCCGGACTGCGGCACAGCAGAGTGATTGGAAATCCGCTGCATTTGAAGCAGATTTTGACAAACGTCATTGACAATGCCCTCCGGTACAACCGGCCCCATGGCGCCGTATTTGTTCGGGCGGAGGAGACCGCCTGCGAAGCCGGAACGGCGCACTGCCGGTTTGTGGTGGAGGACACCGGAATCGGCATTGGGGAGGCATTCAAGGAGCACATTTTTGAACCGTTCACACAGGAGCACCAGGGAGCCAGAACAAATTACAACGGCGTGGGGCTGGGGATGTCCATCGTCAAGAAGCTGGTGGACCAGATGAAGGGAACGGTTGAGATTGACAGCCGGATCGGCAAGGGGAGCGTGGTGCAGATCACGCTTCCTGTTCGCGTGGATGAGACGGAGCTGGGAGAAGCCGCGGAGGAAGTTTGGAGGATGCCGGACAATATTGCCGGGATGCGGGTGCTTCTGGTGGAGGACAACGAGATCAACTGTGAAATCGTGGAGTACGTTCTCCGGGACGCAGGTGTGGAGGTTGTAACGGCCTGCAACGGGAAAGCGGCTGTGGACGCGTTCACGGCCGCCGCGCCGGGGGCGTTTGACTGTGTGCTCATGGATCTGATGATGCCGGTTATGAGCGGCTATGAGGCAGCGCGGGTGATTCGCGGGCTGAACCGGAGGGATGCGGAGGCTGTGCCCATCATAGCCCTGTCGGCCAACGCGTTCGATGAGGATGTTGCGCTGGCAAAGGATGCCGGGATGAATGAACACCTGGCAAAGCCGGTGGACATCCACAAAATGTTCCAGGTGATGAGCCGCCTGAGAGGCTGACCGGGCCGGTAAATGGCGCCGGACGGCCAGATCACTTAACAATGTAAACACGGTGGAGATGGAAACGTATGAAAAACAGAGCTTTGCCGCGTGCGTTTAAAATCAGCATAGCGGTGATTATTTGTTTCACGATTTTCGTGTTTTCCTTTCTTGGGATATCCATTCACAATATGAGCGAAAGCACGATTGAGGAGATCGGAACCGCTTATATGGCCGGAATGAATGAGCAGGTATCGCTGCATTTTGAAACGATCATTGAGCTTCGCCTGACAATGGCGGAATCCATTGCGCATATTGCGGCGGGAGACGCGGACTCCGGTTACGGCTCCCGGGAAGAGATTGAATACGGCGCAAGAGCAAGGCACTTTTTATGCGCCGCCCTGTATTCGCCCGATGGGGAAATTGAAATGATTTATGGCGATCCCGTGGAGCTGAAGCACCCAGAGCCGTTTTTGGAGAGCCTGCGGAACGGAGAGCGGAAAACGGCGTCCGCGGTTAACAGCAGCGGAAACGGAGTGATTTTGTTCGGCGTCCCCTGCGAGTATCCCATGTCCGGCGGCGGGGACAGCCTTGCGATCATTGTGGGACTGTCCACCCAATATATGGGTGAGGTCCTCTTTCTCGATTCGGATCAGTCCTTGAGCTACTCGTTTGTCATACGAAAGGACGGCAGCTACGTTGTCGGAACCGAGTATGACGCCCATGAGAATTATTTTGACAGGCTGACCAGCATTTTTGAAGGACAGGACCAGGAGGGCGCTTTTTACATTGAGCAGCTGATGGAGGCGATGCGCACAAATGAAGATTACTCCGTGATTCTGACAAGCGGCGAATCCCGCCGCCATCTGTACTGCACCAGTCTCCCCTACTGTGATTGGTATTTGGTGACGGTTCTGCCCTTTGACGCCCTGGATCATGCAATCGCGGGGATGAGCGAGCATTGGCTCACTGTAGTTTACGCCGCTTCCTTTGCGGTAGTCGCAATGCTCCTTTACATATTCCTCCAGTATTTGAAGCTGTTCCGCAGCCAGGTATCGGAATTGAAGCGGGTGAACGCGGAAATGGATGCCGCCCGGCAAGACGCGGAACGGGCGCGGAGGGAGGCGGAGCAGGCCAATATGGCCAAGCAGGACTTTCTTTCCAGCATGAGCCACGACATACGCACCCCCATGAACGCCATCCTTGGAATGACCTCCCTGGCGATGAACCATGCGGACCGTCCGGAGCAGGTCCAGGATTATCTGCGTAAAATTGAGCTGTCCAGCAAGCATCTGCTGGGGCTGATTAACGATGTATTAGACATATCCAAGATTGAAAGCGGAAAAATGGCGCTGAATGTTGAGTCAATGTCGCTGAGAGAGGCGATGGACTGCATTGTCAATATTGTGCAGCCGCAGGTCAAGGCCAAAAATCAACAATTCAACGCAGCTGCCTACGAAATTCTTTCAGAAGATGTGTATTGCGACAGCGTACGGCTGAATCAGGTGCTGATTAACCTGCTGGGAAACGCCGTCAAGTTCACGCCGGAAAACGGCTCCATTCAAGTGGCGGTGTACCAGGAGGCGCTCCCGGAGACCCCCTCCTGGGTGCGCACCCATTTCCTGGTGAGGGATACGGGAATTGGGATGTCGAAAGAATACCAGAAGGTAATTTTTGAGTCATTCAGCCGGGAGGACAATACCCGGGTACAGAAAACAGAGGGCTCTGGGCTTGGCATGACCATTACCAAGCACATTGTAGACGCGATGGGGGGCTCCATATCCGTCCGCAGCGAACAGGGCAGGGGCAGCGAGTTCCATGTTGTGCTTGACCTGGAAAAAGGGGCGGAACGAAAACGGAATACAGCCCTTCCGGACTGGAAGGTGCTGGTGGTGGACAGCGACGAGCGGCTGTGCACCAATGCGGTTCGCGCCCTGGAGGCCATCGGCGTCCGCTCTGCGTGGTGCCGGAGCGCCGGGCAGGCCGTGGAGGAAATCGCGCAGGACCGGTTCCAGCTGGTCCTCCTGGGATGGGAAGCGGACGGGAAGGGGATTGAGGCCGCCCGCGCCATCCGGCAGTCCGGCGGGGAGGACAGTCCGGCGGTGCTGCTCATGGCCTGCGATTGGAGCGGAATTGAGGAGGAGGCCAGAGCGGCGGGGGTTTCCGGCTTTGTTTCCAAGCCGCTGTTTCAGTCCACGCTGTTCGATGCGTTCAGTGCGCTTGCCGGCGCCGGCGCGGAAGAGGCCTCCGCCCCCGAAAAGGCGGTGGATCTGGTGCTTCGGGGGAAGCGGGTTTTGCTGGCGGAGGACAATGAACTCAACTGGGAAGTGGCAAGGGAGATGCTCTCCGTTCTGGAACTGGAGCTGGATTGGGTTGAGAACGGGCAGATGTGCGTTTCGAAGTTCGGGCAGTCCCCGGCCGGGTATTATGACGCGATTCTTATGGACGTACGTATGCCTGTGATGGACGGTTATGAAGCGACCGGGGCCATCCGCGGTCTGGAACGTGAGGACGCGGATATTCCCATTATCGCCATGACAGCCGATGCGTTTTCGGAGGATATTCAGAAATGCCTGGAATGCGGTATGAACGACCATTTGGCCAAGCCGATTGATGTGCAGACGGTGGCCTTCAAATTAAAAAAATATCTGAAGTGAGGGGGCTGTCCGGCTCTGGCCGGAAAAAGTCCATCATAGCCGTCACCCTGGATTCAGCTTCCCTGAATCCGGGGATTTTATATGGGAATGGAAAAAGGGTGGGCTGTATGGTATAATATTCAAAATTCAAAAAGACGGGGGATGCCTTATGCCACAGAAAACAAAACGGGCGCTGGCTGCGTCGCTGAAACATCTGCTGCTTCAGAAGCCGCTTACAAAAATTACAATCCGGGATATTGCAGAGGATTGCGGCGTGAGCCGTATGACCTTTTATTACCACTTCAAGGACATCTACGATCTGGCGGAATGGACCTGTGCGGAGGACGCCGCCCGGGCGCTGGAGGGGAAGAAAACCTACGACACCTGGCAGGAGGGATTTCTTAACATTTTCCATGCGGTGCAGGCCAACAGGCCCTTTATTATGAACGTATACCGTTCCGTCAGCCGGGAACGCATCGAGCAGTATCTGAATCCCCTGATCCAAAGGCTGCTTCTGGAGGTAGTGGCGGAGAAGTCGGCGGAGCTGGAGGTCAGCGAGGCGGACCAGCAGTTTATTGCCAGCTTTTATGAGTACGCCTTCGTTGGGGTGATGCTGAAATGGATCGGCAGCGGCATGAAGGAGGACCCCGCCGTCATTGTGGAGCGCACCAGTAAGGTGATGCAGGGCAATGTGGTCCGTGCGTTGAACGCCTTTCGTGCGGACAGTCCCTTTCCTTCCGCAAAATAGAATGAAAAATTGAGCAGCGGGCCCCCGGTGATAAAACTTTTATCACCGGGGGCCAACGTCAACCAGGGGCCAGGATGCCCGCCTGGATATCTTGAATGATGGCTCTGTCCTCTCCGTTCAGTATAGCGGCTTACTGTAGTTTAGCCGAAATAGTTCAGAGGGTCCTGGGACACAGCATTCTGGCGGACCTCAAAGTGCAGGTGGGGCCCGGTGGACTGGCCGGAGCTGCCCACCGTGCCGATGGTCTGGCCCTGGGTCACGGTGTCCCCGGGGTTGACGGAGGATTCCGTCAGGTGGGCGTAGTAGGTCTCCAAGCCGTCTCCGTGGGAGAGAAGCACATAGTTGCCGTACTTGCTGTCATAGCCGGAGGCGGTAACTGCGCCGGCGGCGGCAGCCAGGACCGGGGTGTCCTTCGGGGCGGTTATGTCTAAGCCGGTGTGCTCGTCCTTTTGTCCGGTGATTGGATGAATGCGGCCCTGGAATAAGCCGGAAATTTCTCTGTACTCTGAGAGAGGCCAGGATAATCCGCCCTCTGTAAGCTGGATCGAACCCGTGAAGGTCTCCACGCCGGTGAGCTTGCCCGCCTTGTCATAGACCGTGCGGAGATTCACCGCGCCGCCCTTGGCCTTGGACTCGTAAGAAAATGTTCCGGTATTGGACACATCCGCAAAGCAGTTGACCAGCTCGCCGTTGTAATAGACGCTGCCCTCCCGGTAGGTGATGCCGAACTCTTCATATTGGGCGAAAATTTCTTCAAAGGTCTTGCCCTCCGTCAGGGGCTGGGCATACGCTGTGATGGCGGCCTCCTGGACCGGATTAACCTCGGATGCGATTTTCCGGTTATTAAATTCCTCCTGGCTGTAAGCCCTTACGTCTGTCAGTGTGCCGAAGGGGTCATAGCTGCCGTCGCCGTTGTCCTTCGGCTCCCAGACGGTGTAGACATCCACGGTGCCGGAGTCGCAAAGATACTCCCGGCGCACCGCCGCGCCGTCCTCCAGCTCCACGCCATCGCAGAAATAGCGGACTTTTTCCCCTTTGAAATAAAATTTTTCGTCCTTTTCGTTCCAAATCAGCCCGAATGGCTCATAAATGCTGCGATCTGCGGCAAAGTCCCTCTCGTCCGTTGTTGCAATGTCAGCCGGGTTATAGCTCATCATGAGATCGTCAGAGCCGTCAATGGATTTGGAATACATTTTGCCCTCTTTGATTTCCTGCAAAATGCCCTCATACATGGCGATGGTTTCATCGATCATTTCCTGGGTCCAGATAAACTCACCTCTCCCCCCGGTCCAGCCCTTTTCCCCCAGCATTTCCTGAAGGTTTATCTTCTCCTGCTCCAGCCATGCGGCGTATTCCTCATACGTCCACCACTCCACATTGGGAGCTGGGAAACGCCGCTCGAACTCTTCGTCGGTCATCGCTTCAAAGGTTTTTCCGCCATCAAAGCTATAGTAGGTCTTTCCATCATCCGGGTTTACATAGGACATGAGTTCGCCCTCTTCCACGGTAGCTTCTGCATTCAGCTGCCGGTCCCGCTCTTCGATGGAAGATGGGCCTACGAAGGCTGCAAATGTGGTCGTTGCGCCAAGCACCAGGGCGGCAGTCAGGCCCAGCGCCAGAATAGACGCGTGCTTATATTTCATAATCGCTTCAATCCTTTCTTGCATCGCATTTTTGCTGAAATTCAGGTGGGCCAGGCCGCTGCGCTGTTCCTCCATAGCCAGCAGCGCCAGCACATACTCCAGCCGGGATTTATTTCCGCCGCCAAATTGCCGCACCACCGCTTCGTCGCAGGACAGCTCCAGATCCCGGTTGGCCAGGACGTACATGACCCAGACCACGGGGTTAAACCAGTGGACGCACAGCGCCCCGGCCAGCAGGAGCTTGACCGCGGCGTCAAACCGGCGGATGTGGACATACTCATGGGCGAATATATAGTGCAGCGTCTTGTGCTCCGTCCAGTCCAGCGCCGCCGGGACCAGAATGACAGGCCGCAGCAGGCCGTAAGTGAGGGGGGCGGCGATGCGGTCGGACTGGCGCACGGAGACGGTCCGCCGCAGGGGGTGTTCCGCCAGCCAGGTTTTTGCGAACGGGTTTTCCACCGGCAGGGAGGTGCGAAAAATCCAGCGCCATTTGTTGTAGGAAACCAGGAAGAACAGCGCCAGGGCCAGCGCCCCGGCCGCCCAGAGAAGAGGCAGGAGGTCCGGCCCGGCGGCCGCCTCCGCTGCCGGCACGGCTGCCGGTATGTTGGGGACAGTCTGGACGGTCACCGGAGCTTGGGGCAGGGGGGCGGAAATCACCGCCGTGGGCAGCTTGGACTGTAACAGGGGCACAGGCACGGGGAGAGGGACGCGATACGGCAGGAGCAGCCGCGCCAGAACCACGCCCCACAGAGCCAGAAAGCTCCGCTTGGGCAGGTGGTTGATGGCCAGGGCCCGGAGCAGTATGACAGCCACCGCCAGCCCGCCGCCGGTGAGGCTGCGTTCCAGCAGGCTCATGACTCACACTCCATTTCCGCAGCCATTTGCCGCAGGGCCTCAATCTGGGCCTTGGTGAGCTCCTGCCGCCCCAGCAGAGAGGCGAACAGCAGGTCGGGAGAGCCGTCGAATAATTTGCCAATCAGTTCCTCCGTCTCTGCCTTTTGCACCTCCTCCTTGGAGATGAGGGCGCGGCACAGGAAATTGGGTTCCCGGCGCTCCACGGCCCCCTTGGCAATGCACTTTTTGATAACGGTGTAAGTGGTGTTTTGGTTCCAGCCGATGGATTTTTTCAGGATGTCGGAGATGGATTTCGCGGTTTGCTCGCCCTGCTTCCAGAGCACATCCATCACTCTCAGTTCCGAGTCGAACAGCTTGACGGCCATAGAGCCACTTCCTTTCCTTGAAACTATTGCAATAGTTTACGCGTCCATACTATCACGATAGTTTGAACTTGTCAAGGAGAAAAATTTTCTCAGATTTTAGAAAAAAGTTGAAAGCCGCCGGCGTTGATGCTATACTCTGTTATGGGAGGGGAGACGATGGAAAAAATCAAGAGCTTGAATCGCTATCAAAAAGCTGTTTTAATCGTTATGATTGCTATGGCGCTGGTATTTGCGGGGATTTATTCCATGACAATCTCCCGGGTTGGCTTTGCATATAGGGGCGCGATCCTTGTGCCAAGCCAGGAAAACGGCAGTACGGTGTATTCCGGCAGAGTCCAGGGGCGGCAGGCGCGTTTTACGGTGTCGGAGGATAAGACCGTTGTATTTCAGTACGGCGATCAGACCTATGGTCCCTATACGGCAAAAGAGGACTCTGCCGCGGTTCCTCAGGACGTCGTTGATTTTGAGATAACCGTAACCTCAGCAAACGGTGGAATCGCGAGAGACGAGTATGGAAACATTATTGACCCCGCGGAGCCGTCTGCATACACCATACAAAGGCTGGTGAACAACCCCGAGCTGACCCACAGGGGCGATTGGATCGGGTGGTTTTTGGCGGTGTTTATCTGTATTCTCAACGCGCTTTTTATTTTCTTTGCAGATGAAATCTTCCTGTGGAACCTGGCGTTGCGGATTCGCTGCCCGCACCAAGCGGAGCCGTCCGACTGGGAAATCGCGGGCCGGTATGTCGGTTGGACCGCTTTGACGGTTGGCGCCCTGGTGCTTTTTGTAATGGGGCTGCAATAGTGCGGCGGCGCTGTTATTTTTTGAAACGCGCCCACATATCTTTTCCATGAATGGAAAGGAGCGTGGGCGCGTTGCAATTTACCAAAATGGAGGGCCTTGGAAACGATTACATTTACATAAACTGCCTGAATGAGTTCCCGGAGGACCTGTCCGCCCTGGCCGTGCGGCTGTCCGACCGGCATTTCGGCGTGGGGGGAGACGGCCTGATCTGCATAGGCCCCGGCCGGGAGGGGGATTTCTCCATGCATATGTTCAACGCCGACGGGTCACGGGGGATGATGTGCGGCAACGGCATCCGGTGCGTGGGCAAGTACGTTTTTGACAAAAAGCTGACCCGAAAACAGTGCCTGACCATCGACACGGACGCGGGCCCCCGGGAGCTGCGCCTTCTGGTGAAGGGGGACCGGGCAGTCCGGGCGTCGGTGAACATGGGCCGGCCGGAGGTGTCCCCGCCCCGGGAGGTCCGGCTGGAGGGGAGTTTTTTTCCGGTGCAGCTGGTGTCGGTGGGCAACCCCCACGCGGTTATCTTCTGCGGGGATCTGGACGCCATTGACTTGGAGCGGGAGGGCCCCCGGCTGGAGACCTACCCGGGCTTTCCGGGACGAGTCAACGTGGAATTTGCCACGCTGCTGCGGCCGGACCT
>Ga0073907_1003612_pt1 | contig 12501 bp, 14 predicted proteins | sample GluameincwithD2O_FD_65483 | JGI IMG/M metagenome (GOLD analysis project Ga0073907, IMG submission 65483) | Mouse cecum microbial communities from Vienna, Austria - Glucosamine amended microcosms incubated with D2O | ecosystem: Host-associated > Mammals > Digestive system > Large intestine >... | reverse complement strand
CAGGCCGGCCGGATACATCGGGTCGTCATCACATATATAATATATGCCCTTGGACGCGGCGGCGTCCATTTCACGCAGCACCATGTCGCGATGGGACTGCCCCAAATTCATGGCGGCCGCGGCCGCGGCCGGCGAACCATGTTCCGCAACCAGCCTTGCATAGCGTACCGGTCCGATACGCGGCGCACGCAACACCAGCAATTTTTCAAATAAATCGTTCATAATATAAAAGTATAAAAAATTTTACCTATCCGCCGAAAGGAAAATATGCACCCCGGCCTAAAAAAAATCCCCCGTACAGGGGGGAGATTTTATAATGCGGAATCCAGCGACAACAAATAGTCATAATTTATTTCCGTACACTCTTTTGGCCGCTCTGCATCACCGCTGATTTTATCCCATGCCTCGCATGCTGACTTCAGGCTCTTTATCTGTTCCATAATCTGGCCATATCTTGTCGAGTCGTTTTTCTTTAACACCGCCAGCTGGGAATACAGCAACTCGTTGTCCTTCAGCGCTTTTTGCCCCTGGACACTGCCGCCAATCAGCTTGTTTCCAAACAGTTCCATGGCCCCCACGCCAAGTGCCGCACCACCAACCGCACCGCCAACGGTTCCCCATGTGCGCGCGGTTTTCTTGGCATCAAGTATACGTTTTTCCAGCGATTTTTCATCCGCCCACGATCCGCATGTTATCGTCTGGCCCATTTCAAAATATTTTGCCGGAATGTCCGCAACACTTACCTTTGCATCATCGGACTTCATCTCAACACGAACAAAACAAGTATTGTTTTCCGGTTCATCAACATCTTCGACCATGGATGCATAATTGTTGATATTGCTATATCGCGACGCCCAGACAAAAGTATTGCCCACGCCTATATTATTATTAATGCAGGCCGCTTTTTCCTTTTCGCGCATATCCTTTTTTTCTTCTTCTGTCGGGATAGTTGCCTCTGGGGTGTCAACCTTTATACTGGGTTTGCTCACAGATGAGTCAGCCCCGACCGACATCGATGCCATTGACGCCATCGCATTAAGCTGATTTACAGATGCGGTTGCACGCGGCGCATTCATCTGGTGCGCGGTTGCGCGGCGCCCCTGCCCTGCGGGAGTCAGCGCCATGGCGGGTGTGGCCGCAATGCACAATACAACAAAAGGTATGAATTTTTTCATCATTCTCTTTCCCTATTCATTATTACTGTATTATATCATAAAATTCCCTTTAAATAAAGCACAAATAAAAAACGCGCTAAAATTCGCGCGTTTTCTTACTTATTTTTTCCACTTCCACTGAATTTTTGATTCCGTTCCGTGAATCAAGCGGCTTATATTTTCCCTGTGGCGCCACATACACAGTAATCCAACCGCCAAAAACGCATATCCGACAACATTTGATATACAGAACCCCAAAACAGGCATAAAACAGAAAACAACCACCGCCCCCAGTGATGAAAAACCGGACGACAATGCCACAATCAGCCACATAAGACCGCAAGTGATAAACGCAACCGGGCTAACAGCCAATACTACGCCAAACAGCGATGATATGCCCTTGCCCCCCTTAAAACGCAACCAAACAGGATAACAGTGTCCGACAACCGCGGCAAATCCGCACCATGCGCCCAAGCCTGCGCCCCCCAGATATGTACCCAAAAAGACCGCGGCAATCGCCTTTACCATATCCAATAGCCACGTTAGACCCGCCAGGCGTAATCCGCCAACCCTCATAACATTTGTGGCGCCGATGTTTCCACTGCCAACCTTGCGCAAATCGCCCTTGCCCGCCAGGCGTGCCAGCAAAAGCCCCATTGGAATACTGCCCAACAGATAAGAACATATTAAAGCAAATACATATACCATTTTATTTTTCCTTGATTTTATGTTTGTTTTCTATAAAATAGCAAAAAACATGGCTAAATAAAAGGAAAATAAAGTGGCAAATCACAAGTCATCTGAAAAAAGAATTTTGGTAACGGCAAAAAAGAACGCCATTAATACTGCACGTCGCAGCGCGGTAAAAACCGCAACAAAGAAAGCTGTTGTTGCGATTGAATCTGGCGACAAGGCGGCGGCAACAACCGCGGCACGCGCAGCGGAAAGCAAAATCATGAAGGCAGCCGGCAAGGTTATGCCGAAAAAACGTGCGGCCCGCAAAATTTCTCGCCTGACGAAGAAAGTTGCAAAAATGGCTTAATGCATGTGCCGTGGCACAAAAATTAGCGCGCCCTTTAGCGCGCTTTTTTGCGTATGGCATATCTGGCCGTACATCGGGATATTTTTTATTTGATGTGCCCGCCACTATTTTACCAAATCAACAATTTTGATACCACCCCCGTATATCCGGGACTGTTATAAATGTTCGAACAATACCGACATTAAATAAATATCATCCTTGGGTTATAAAAAAGAGTCCGGGGTGTTCCCGGACTCTTTTTTATATAAACAATATCTACATTTTAATTCAGCGGTGCGCCCCAATGCTGTTGGATTGCACGTTCTGAATCCATCGGGCTTACCAATACCTGTGGCGTCAGTATTACAACCAGTACATCACGCTGGCCCGATGTCTCGCGAGAGCCCGACAGCGCCATAAAGTCCGGGTCGCCCAATCCATATCTTGTGTCACTGCCCGTCTGCTTTTCAAATCCGGACACAACCAGCATCTGGCCCGATTCCATTATGATTTCCTGCATAAAGCTACGTTCTTCCACCTCCGGCAACTGTAATGTTACCTCTCCTATGGTCTGGGTCGACATACGCAACAGCTCGCGTACAGAAATCTTGAACAACAGCAGTATCTTGCCATTTTCCAGCACATTCGGCAACAGCTGCATCGAAAAACCGGTTTCCAAATCATCCTGATCAACGGTACTTGATTCAACAGTCGTAAAGTTACGCGATTCAAACCGTTTGATATATCCCGTTGTACGTGTATTTGTCACAGGCGCCACACGGTTGTTACGCGTCGTAACACCAACATTGGTAACCAGCGACACCTTGCCCTGTTTTGCCAGCGCCTGAATCAGCGCATTACTGCCCGCAACGCTGGAAAGACTGCCGTCACGAATCTGGTCCGCGGTGTATGCACCGCCAACCTCTACGCCGTTTTCAAGATGCGTGGCACCGGTCAACGCAGACACCGCGTTTGACAATACGGCAATGTTCATAGAGCTGGCATCCTGGGTTGCCAGGTTGTTTTTCGGATTTGCAACTATATTCAGCCCGGACGTGGAATTAATAGCCGCCGCCAAATTCAAACCAAACGCCGAATCATTGGAAATAGATACCTGCAGCACCTTTACGTCTATGGTTACCAACTGGGACAGGCGCTTGTTCTGGCGTGCAATATATTCGCCGACACGTGCCTGTACGGACGGCGGGGCGGTTACAGTTATGGTTCCCAAACTGCGCGACACGGTAAAGTCTGCATTGTCCGCCTTGCCGATGATGGCGGCAATGGCCTGTTCCACCTCGTCCCACTCTTTTAATGTTGATTCCAGTGAAACCTGGTTTCCGTCGTCTGTCTGGACAGAGGACTGGTACGACACATCCGTCCCCAGCGCATAAAGTGTGAAAGTTTTGGTTTCTGTTTCATAAAAGACGATGGCCTCTTTGTCATAATACCACAACAGGTCCAGATCCGTCGCAATCTGGCTAAGCAGGCCCGACAATTTCCCCGTATATGCGATGTTCATTGTCTTTTTAAGCTTTTCGCCATTTACCTGGCTGTCAATTTTTACCGGAATTCCCGTAATAGAATTGATGTCGTTCGCCACCACCTGCAGTGCGACCGGCTCGTTTAATAATATTGTAACACCGGTATCCGTTTCAAATTTACCCGGCAGATTGTTACGGTGTTCCAGCACGGTTGACTTGTTCCCCAGCCACACCCCCTCTGACATGGATACGGTATCACTGCTGGCAACCTTGGCGCGCGGCGTCTTGGACATTTCAAACGCATCGTATGCGTTGATAAAGTCCTGGTCGACCGCCGCAGACATCTTGGCCGACTGGCGCGTGGTACACCCGGCCGCCAGCGCACAAATCACACTACCTGCAATAAAAACTTTTATCGGATTTCTCATCTGTTTCTCCTACGGCGTTACGGATGCAACTATTCTTCGTTAGTCGAAATCACCAAAACGCGGTTCCCTTTATAAAACTTCGCATACGGCACCGGTGTCGCACGACCAAAATTACGCACCAATGCACTGGCCACGTCAACAAACCGTCCCTTGAATACGGCACTGGCCTCAATAGGATATTCACGCGGCGTCGTCCATACTAAATCCCAGCCTTCCTTATCACACCAAGACTGCAAAACCTCGCGCAGGGTTTGGCCATTCGCAACAACCCATGAACGCACCTGATCCTGTAATGTAACCGGCGCCTCTGCATCCGCGGACAGGTCAACCGCAATTTCACTATCCGACACCATGGCATCATCCTTTCCCCCAACGCCGGCATCCGTATCGGTCGGAACAAAACCCATCTTGGCGGCATACGCGGTATATCCATCTGCATACCCGCCGCAATTTTTCCGACTACTGCGCGACACGGCCAGAACATTTCCGCCATCATCCTCTAACACTTCCCTATGTAACAGCGGCATTTCAGAACCATTGTTGCACTCGTCGTCAAAACCGACCGGAATCTGTGTGCCATGCAGCATGTTCGCCCCGCCGGACCATCCGCCGAAATCGCCGCGCGCGCCCATGTTGAAATTATTTTCAACAACCAAATCCGCCCCTATCTTTGACACGATGCGAATATTGTCGCTCTGCTTATCCTTGGCGCACAGGCCCGATTCACATGCAACCTCGACATCTGCATCCGACCCGACCAACGGCCATGCCGGCACAGATACCGGCGTCGGTGCGGGAACCTGCTGATAATATTCCTCAACCTGGGTTTCGGTTATATTCTCGTACTCGCCCCCGCGTTCCATGGTTTTATCTTCGGCGTAAAAAACCTCTGACGTGACAACCTGGGGCAAACCGTTTGCCGCGAAACAATAGCCGGCCGCCGTTGCAAACATGGCAAAAATCAAAACCTTGCGGAACATGTTTATTTTCCTTTCCTGTAAATTACATATATTTTATGCTTATTATAACAACTTGACCGAATCTGTGCAAGACCTAAAAAGCCCGCAAAAGATAAAATCGCACGAATCGGCAAAAGATGCTATACTGCCCGCGATGGGATATATTTTAAGGAACCGAACAAATGCACAATGAAATAATCTTAATCGTAACAATCACAACATGCGCGGCCTCCGTCTGCGCCGCTGTTTTCTGCATACTGGCCGGCATGCGCCTGGGCGAAATAAAAAAGACCCTGACGCATCAGTACAACGTAATTGTAAAGATGCAGTCGGTACTGAAAAACAAGTCCGCCACGAATGCGGTTGCCGAAAATGCGGAAATGATTTACCAGGACCTGCTACAAAACCTTATTCCGATAATGGCGGCAATTGACATAATGCCGCGCAACACGACCGAGCATCCCCTGTGGCGCGCATTGGGTGGCATAATGGATGAATATGCAAAAAATCCGTTTGCCCTTGAAAAATTGCGCCGCTGTATAAAACTAGATAGCGAAATCGGACGCCATGTTGACAACTACATCCGCCGCGCGGACAACTTTCTCCAGCATCTGTCTGCAACAGAACCCGACGGCATTCTGGCCGCAACATTTACAGACGGGCTGTTGGGTCAATCGCTAACATTCTTTACCCAGGCAAAACAGCTGGCGGTGCGGGAATAGTCGAAACATGGCAAAATTAACCCCTGATGTTATTCGTGAAATATCCGCCGCCCGGGACGAGCCTTCCTGGTTGCTTTCATGGCGCCTGGATGCGTTTAACGCATGGCGGGCCATGAATGAACCGCACTGGGCCGATTTCGAATACGCCCCCATTGATTATGACGCACTGAATTACTATAACAGCCCCAGCCCCATCGATAATTCAGACCTGGCGGAAACATACGAAAAAATGGGTCTGCCAGAATCAGAGCGCCGCGCCCTGATGGGGATGGCAACCGACACTGTAATCGACAGCCGTTCCGTACATACGTCTTATACGGCGGAACTGGAAAAGCTGGGGATAATATTCCTGCCCATGTCTGAGGCAGTACGAGAATATCCGGACCTGGTAAAAAAATATTTAGGCACGGTCGTACCCGCCGCGGATAATTTTTTTGCCGCGCTTAACGCCGCGGTATTTTCTGACGGAACGTTTGTATATATACCCAAAAACACGAAATGCCCGATTGACCTGGCCAGCTATTTTCGCATAGAAACCGCAAAAATCGGCCAGTTTGAGCGAACTCTTATCATTGCGGACACCGGTTCCGAGCTATCGTACATGGAGGGCTGTAGCGCCCCGCGACGCCCGGGCCACCAGTTGCACAGCGGCGTTGTGGAAATAGTTGCAATGCCCGGGGCATGCGTAAAATATGCAACCGTCCAGAACTGGTATGCGGGGGAATTCAAAGACGGCAAGAACAACGGCGGAATACTAAACTTCGTTACAAAGCGCGGACGTGCGGATGAAAACGCACAAATACTCTGGACCCAGGTGGAAATAGGCAGTGCGATAACCTGGAAATATCCATCAACCATTCTGGCGGGCCGCGGCGCACACAGTGATTTTTATTCGTTAAGCATCACACGCGGCGCACAAATGGCCGACACCGGAACAAAAATGATTCATATCGGCGACGAGACGGTCTCAAACATAGTCTCTTATGGTGTCGCGCTGGATTCTTCACGCCAGACATTTCGTAGCATGGTGTCCTTTTCTGGCCGGGGCGGAAAAAACGCCTCTAAATGTGACACACGCATAATAGGTCCCGACGCCGTGGCCGATACTCTGCCGACGATAATACACGCCAACCCCGACAATACGCAAAGCCACGAGGCGACAACCGGTGCAATTGATGCGGACGCATTGCGTTATCTGGAAATGGGCGGTATAGAATCCGACACTGCGACAGCGCTTATCATAGGGGCAGCGGCCGCGCCAGTAATATCGCGTCTGCCGATGGAATTTTTGGTTGAATCAAAACAGCTGATACAAATGGCGCTGGGGCACTAGCCGTCACACCAACACAGCACCCCGACAACATGATTCCCCCCGATTGCAACACAGTCAAATTATGATATAATCGACCATATATAACAGGATAAAAATATGTTGGAAATAAAAAATCTGTCCGTATCAATGGATGGAAAGCAATTATTGTCAGATATAAGCTTTTGCGTCGCACCGGGTGCACGCCACCTGATATCCGGACGAAACGGTTCTGGTAAATCAACACTGGCCGGCGCAATTGCAGGCGACGACAGATACAAGATCGATTCGGGAAAAATCATATTCGACGGCGGCGACATAACAACCGAGAATGCAACCGCACGTGCACTGCGCGGCATATTCCTTGGGGCGCAAAACGTCCCGGAAATACCCGGTCTCACCTGGCTAAGCTTTTTAAAGCACAGCGCCGCCGCACACGCGCATTTTCAAACTGGGCGCGACCTGTCGATGGGCGAATTTTTATCTGCGCTGGAATCGGTGCGCACAAGACTGGACATTCCAAAAGAATGGCTTAATCGCAGTGTTAATGTCGGTTTCTCTGGCGGCGAACGCAAACGCATGATGCTGTTGCGCCTGCTTATGACGCGTCCGCGGTGCGCAATACTCGACGAACCCGATTCAGGCGCGGACGCCGCGACCCAGCATCTTGTCGCCGACATAATGCATGAAATGAAAGAGACCACCTTTTTATTTATAAGCCACCAGAAAAATTTTACAGACCTGGTTCAACCCACGTCACAAACAGTTATCTGCAACGGAACGACACAGCAGAATTAATCCAGGGGCCGCGCGCCCCGTTTTCATTTTGAAGCATGTCAAAGTTATGATAAAATATATCCAATGCAAACAAAGGATTAAAAAAATGGCAAACAAGAAAAGAAACAGGCTGGCGTCATGGATGATAACCCGCCCCGCCCTGTTCGCGGTAATATCATTTATAACCATGACCGCGGCATCCGCGGTGGTCGGAATGTTGGGGTCGCAAACGGCCAGCATTCTGGGGGTGGGCCTGATTATAATCGCGTTCCTGGGGGCGGCCGCATGGCTGATACGGACATTGCCGCACGAAAATCTTGACCGGCGCAGTTTTGTGGCCATCAACAACGCCCAAACAGTTGTCACATCCATTTCGTTTATTGTATCAACCCTGTTTATAATATCAAACGCGCGGGCAATTATGATCCATCTGCTGTACTTGGAATCACACTCCTCTGCAATGTTCCTGACGCTTATAATATCTTTGGCGCTGGGGTATCTTTACCTATGCGGAATATTCATTGGAAATCTGTATGCAAAATATCGCCGCGTTCGCGCAATGGGGGTATCAATGTGGAAAATACTGGCCACTGCACCGTTCGGTTTTTCCATGCTGTGGATACCGGGCTATTTAATGAACGAGACGTCGGCAAAATCACCCGCCTTGGAAATGTCCCGGGGATGGTATTCACGGTTAACAGACCGGATAACGTCATCGCCCATGACTGCAACAATCGTTCTGGCGACGCTTATCATCATCTCGGGCTTTACATTCGGGTTTGCCGCAATCTTGCTTACCTTTGGAATGGGGATAATTTTTGCGGCATGGTCCGCGATAACAGGTCCGGACACACTGCGTAAAAATATCGGGGGCACATACGCAACTGTCGCAATAATTTTAAATATCGTAATGTGGGTATCGGTCTTGACATATTCGGCACTGGCGCCGGGCAACCGACATGCGCCGGAAAATATCATACCAATCACTCAAACCCAACCCACAACCGCGGAATAAAAAACGCGCTATGTGCATGATTTACTGGGGTACAAGGAATTATACATTATGTCAAACGGTCTTATTTTATTTGTCGGTGTAATATTTTTGCTATGGCTGGGGCGTACTATATTTATCCCGTTGCTGGTGGCAACTTTTCTGTGGTACCTGATAAATGCAATCAGCGCATACTACCGCAAGGTGTTCCCGTTCAACAGGTCGCGCGACTCCAAATATCCAATTCCAGCGCGCGTGTTTGACTGGACATCAAACATTCTTGCCGCGGCAACAATTGGCGGTGCGATATACCTGTTTATAACACAAATCCGCCCCATGTCCGAAGAACTGATTGCAGGACTGCCGGCGATGCAGGCGCGCATTGTCACACTGGGCGAATTCCTGTCCGCACGCCTGGGCTTCAAATTTGATGCATCCCTGATACCAAACGTCAGCAAGATAGCAACAAATGTCGGCATGTCCGCGGCATCAATTGCAACATCAATCGGAATGATTGTCGTATACATGCTGTTCATGTTTGTAGAGCAAAGCACATTCAACCGCAAATTTGCATCAATGTTTCCAAACAAGCGCCAGTCAAAAAAAATGCGCTATATAATATCCAGCATCGATACCAACATGAAAAAATACCTGTTCGTAAAAACCTTTATATCTGCGGTTACGGGTATACTGTCTTATATATGGCTACGATCGCTGGGACTGGAATTTGCCGGTGTATGGGCATTCATAGTATTTATAACCAGCTATATTCCAACAATCGGCGCAATTGTGGCATGCGGCCTGCCGATACTGTATTCGCTGATAAACGCCCCCACTCTGCAACAACCCATATTGGTCGCCACGGGACTTATTACGCTTCAGATTATTTTTGGAAACATATTGGAACCAAAGCTGACAGGAAAGACATTAAACCTTTCAACACTGGCAATACTTATAAACCTGGTCTTCTGGGGAATGCTGTGGGGAATCGCGGGAATGTTTTTCAGCGTACCACTGTTGGTGGCGACGTTCATAATTACCGCCCAGTTTGATTCCACGCGATGGATTGCGGTACTGCTGTCGGCAGATGGGAAAATACCAGACAAACGCGAAGAATAAAAAACGCGCTATATGCATGAAATCCGGGACTTTTTTAATCCCGAATTCTGTTTATCAGCGCAATCGCATTTTCTAAAATCACGCGCGCGGCCTCTGAATCCAGGCATTGTTTTATGTCATGCACACGAACGCGCCCCATTGATTCCTGGGCCGCAAAACTTGTTAAATTCTCGTCTATAAAGCATATTGGAAAATCGACGTATGTGCACAGTTTCGTGGCATTGCGCATAATATCGTCCATAATTTCTGAAACGGTTCCGTCAGAATGGACCGGTCGTCCAATAACAATTCCGACCACGTTTTCGTCGCGCGCAATTTCCGCAACCCTGGCGGCCCATGAATCATCGCCACGCGGCGTTACAATCGCAGGCCGCGTAAACACAAATTCGCGCGATGCATCGGATACCGCGACCCCCGTGCGGCGTGCACCCCAGTCAAGCCCGATTATGCGTCCTGTGCGTGGAAAAGCCTTGAAATCTGGCAGAATCATTATATAATCCTTTTGTAATTTTAATATAGGATGAAACATGGTGTTTAGCAAGCAGCAATTGCGCAAATTCGCAGACTTGATTCGAATTGAAATCCCGGATGAAAAGCTGGAAGAGATGAACATAGACTCGGTCGTTGAATGGCTGGATAAATTACAGAAAATTGACACCACCGGCGTTGCCCCGATGATTTCCCCGGCAGAGCATGTGGCACCGCGCCGCGCCGACATGGTAACCGACGGCAACATCCGTGATGCGGTTCTGGCAAATGCCCCCGACAAGGCGGGCGTATCTCGTGGATATTTCGCCGTGCCAAAGGTTATGGATGAATAATGCACTCCCACGGGACAAAAGCATCAACAGTAACAGAAATAATTTAAAGTGACCGATATGATTGATTTGACGATTACCCAGGCATTGGAAAAATTAAAAAAGCGCGAAATAAGCGCAACCGAACTAACACGCGCCTATCTGGACCGTATTGAAAAGTTCGGCCAGGATTTAAACTGCTATATCACAGTTACACCAGAACGCGCAATGGCAGATGCGGCGGCGGCCGATGCACGCTATGCGGCGGGAAATGAACTGGCGCTGGACGGACTGCCGATTGGGATGAAGGATTTGTTCGCCACACGCGGCATACGCACGACGGCGGCATCGCGCATGCTGGAAAACTTTATTCCGGAATATGAATCAACCATTTCACAAAAATTTATAGACAGCGGCACCGTACTGCTGGGGAAAACAAACCTGGATGAATTTGCCATGGGCACGTTCAGCAAGACCAGTTACTTCGGCGCACCCGTCAATCCATGGCAGATGGAAAAACGCTTGACGGCCGGCGGCTCGTCCGGGGGGGCGACATCGGCGGTTGCATCCGGACTGGCGATTGGGGGTACCGGAACCGACACGGGCGGCTCTATCCGGTTCCCGGCATCTATTACAGGCCTGGTCGGGATGAAGCCAACCTATGGCATATGCAGTCGATGGGGCTGCGTTGCATTCGCATCCAGTCTGGACACGCCGGGCCCTATTGCCCGCACAGTTGATGATGCGGCGGCAATGCTGGCCGTTATGGCGGGCCACGACCCACGCGAATCAACCAGTGCCGCAGACAGTGACATCAACGTCGGTGCAACGGTACCAACGGTTGACTTAAAAACACTGCGCATAGGCATAATAAAGGAATTCGCCGACGTTGAAATCAGCGCCGACATGAAAAAAACATTCAACGCGCGCATTGCGGATTTGAAATCGGCGGGCGCTGAAATAGTAGAGGTATCGATACCAAACATATTGGATGCACTGGCGGCATATTACATTATCGCCCCGGCAGAGGCATCTTCTAACCTGGCACGATATGACGGTATGAAATACGGTCTGCGCGTCGATGGCACAGATTTAATAGACACATACAAAAAAACACGGGCCGCCGGATTTGGCGACGAGGTAAAACGCCGTATGATTATAGGCACGGCCGTACTTAGCAGTGAATCCTATGACGTTTACTTTATGCAGGCCGCACGTGTCCGCCGCATGATTGCAGACAGTTTTCGCGCGGCGTTTGAACAATGCGATTTAATCGTATGCCCATCCGCGGCCGGTACCGCGATGCCACTGGATTCGGATCTGTCGCCGCTGGAATATTATGCACTGGACCTGTTTACGGTTGCAATGAACCTGGCCGGGGTTCCGGCGTGCAGTGTTCCGGCCGGTCTGGCTGAAAACGGACTGCCGCTGGGTCTGCAGGTGGTGGGGCCGCGTTTTGCCGACATGCGCGTATTGGGCCTGGCCAAGCATATAGAAACCGCCGCCGCAATTGATAATCGTCCGACAAAAGTAATGGGGAAATAAAAAAAAATGGCAAACGCCATAAATTTTCTGGTGGCTAGGGACGGAATCGAACCGCCGACACAGGGATTTTCAGTCCCTTGCTCTACCAACTGAGCTACCTAGCCAACTGCGAGACGCATAATAAGATACTAAAATATAAAAAGCAAGGAAAAAGAAGAAATGTTTACGATAAAGGGCAAAACTTGTGATTGGGAA
>Ga0073907_1003591_pt1 | contig 12594 bp, 11 predicted proteins | sample GluameincwithD2O_FD_65483 | JGI IMG/M metagenome (GOLD analysis project Ga0073907, IMG submission 65483) | Mouse cecum microbial communities from Vienna, Austria - Glucosamine amended microcosms incubated with D2O | ecosystem: Host-associated > Mammals > Digestive system > Large intestine >... | reverse complement strand
TGGGCGTGGACGGTATCAACCGGAAGTTTTATATCCTCAACGGGGCCAGCGGCGAGGTGCTGGCCAGCAGCAGCGGGGACCCCGGCAGTGAGGACCTGGTCTTTACCCCCAACCTGACCGCCGCCCTCCGGGGGGAGAACGGGGACAAGAGCAGCATCGCCGCGGGCTATATGGACGTGGCTCTGCCCTTTCAGCGGGGGGACGCCTCCTATATTATCTACATTCTGGACAACACCGCCGTGCTGTCCAACCTGGTGGACCAGATTTTCGTGCTGATTGTGGAGGCCCTGGGGTTTGGATTGGTCATTGCCATTCTCCTCTCCTTCCTGCTGTCCAAAACCATGGTCACCCCCATCCAGCGGCTGACAGAGGGGGCCATGCGGGTGGCCAAGGGGGACTTCTCCCACCGCATTCAGGTTAGCTCCCGGGACGAGATCGGCGTGCTTACCGACACCTTCAACAACATGGCCCGGCAGCTGCGGGACACCATCCGCCAGGTGGAAAACGAGCGCAACAAGCTGGACACCCTCTTTCTCCACATGACCGACGGGGTGGTGGCCTTCTCCAAGGAGGGCCGGGTCATTCACTCCAACCCCGCCGCCAACCAGATGCTCCAGTGCGCCATCACCGGGGAGACCACCTACGACGCCCTGTTCGGGGAGGTGGCCCCCCTGGAAAATGTGCTGGACGCGCCGGACTATCTGGAGCAGGAGCGGGAGCTCTCCGGCCGCTATCTGGACCTGCTGCTGGCCCCCTTCGACCGCGGGCCCCATGTGGGGGCCCTGGTGGTAATCCACGACGTAACGGAGCAGCGGAAAAATGAGGACCTGCGCCGGGAGTTTGTGGCCAATGTGTCCCACGAGCTGCGCACCCCCCTGACCAACATCCGCAGCTACGCCGAAACCATCGCCGAGAGCGTGGGGGAGATGCCCCCCGGGACGGAGAAGCGCTTTTTGGGGGTCATTCTCAACGAGAGCGACCGGATGACCCACATTGTCCAGGACCTGCTCACCCTGTCCCGCTTCGACTCCGGCCGGGACGACCTGAAGCCGGTCCGGTTCCCCTTCGACGTACTGCTGCGGGATTTGTACAATGCGGTCTATATGGAGGCCCAGCGGCATAACCATACCATAAGTCTGGAGCTCCCGGAGGGACTGCCCCAAATCCGGGCGGACCGGGAGCGGATTATGCAGGTGCTGATGAACATCGTCTCCAACTCCATCAAATACACCCCCAACGGGGGGACCATTCAGATCCTCGCCGGCCAGGAGGGGGAGAGCGTCTGGACCGTGGTGGACGACAACGGCATCGGCATCCCGCCCAAGGACCGCTCCCGGATTTTCGAGCGGTTTTACCGGGTGGACAAGGCCCGCTCCCGCCAGTCCGGCGGCACCGGCCTGGGGCTGTCCATCGCCAGGGAGATCGTGGAGCGGCACCAGGGCCGGCTGGAGCTGCTGGACAAGGACGGACCCGGCCTGCGGATCCGTCTGACACTGAGAATTGAGGGCCCGGACCATGAAGCATCGTAACCGCCGCCTGCTGGAGTGGGGCAAAAATCTGCTGATCCTGCTGCTGGCCTGTTCCGCTCTGTATCTGGCCGCCCGGACCCAGCTGGGCCGCGGGGTGTTCCAGCGTCAGAGCGGCCCGGGCGGCTGGCGGGAGGAGACCTCCATGGGAGAGCAGGCGGACCTGGTCCGCCCGGTGCGCATGGCGGCCACCCTGTCCGCCGGGGACGAGCTGACCCGCTACGGGGTGCAGTATGACACGGAGGGGTGCGACAGTCTGTTCCAGCGGGCCGCCCGCCCCCTGATGGAAGCCCTCAGCTGCGCCCAGTCCCCCCAGCCGGTGAGCCGCCAGGCCTGGGAGGAGGCCCTGTGCACAGGGCCGGCAATCTATTTCGACCTGTTGGGGGAGATTCCTCTCAACACCCTGGCCGCCTGGCTGGGGGCGGAGGGAACCGCCCTGGAGGGGAGCGCCCGCCGTCTGGTTCTCGTTGCCCAGGAGGATCTGGCGGAGCTGTACTACCAGCAGGAGGGGACCTACTACCTGTACGCCGCCCCCCTGGTCACCCGGGAGCAGCTGGAGGAGGCCCTGTCCGGCCTGAGCGGCAACCGGGCCCAATTCGCCTTTGAGCTGGAGCAGTACGCCCATCTGGACCCGGACACGCTTCTGCTCCCCCAGTCCCCGTCCCTGCCGGAGTATACCGCCGCGAACCCCCTGGCGGGCCAGGTGGAGGGCAGCGAGCTGCTCAACAGCCAGCTGACCGCTCTGTCCTTCTCCGTGGACACCAATCACATCTATATCACCTCCGGCACCCAGGTAATCCGCAACGGCAACGACACCCTGCGCCTGGACGAAGAGGGGAACCTGGTTTACCACGCCCTGGCCGGGGAGAGCACCCGCTACCGCCTCCCTCCCCGGCTGTCCGACCAGATTGAGGAGTGCCGGGCGCTGGCCCAGGCCACGGTGGGAGCGCTGTGCGGAGACGGACGGCTCTGCCTCCAGCAGATCCGCCCGACAGGGGAGACATTGGTGGTGGAGTTCGGCTATGTCCTCAGCGGGGCCCAGGTGCAGGTGGGTTCGGAGGGGTACGCGGCCCAATTTGTCCTGGAGGCGGAGCAGATCACCCAGTTCACCCTGCGTTACCGCCGCTATCAGGCCGCCCCGGAGCAGGCCCTGGTTCTGCCGGAGCTCCAGGCCGCCGCCGCCCTTCAGGCTCTGGGCCGCTCCGGCCAGGAGCTGAGCCTGGTCTACACGGACAATGGCGGCGAGCGCCTTACGCCCGCCTGGTATACCGCCGGAAAGGGGGGCGCATAGGTGGAGTGGTCCAAGCTGAAAAACATCATTATTCTCCTGCTGGCCATCACCAATCTTCTGCTGCTGGGCCTGGTGCTCCAGGAGGAGCGGGAGGTACGGCTGCTGGAGCGGGAAGCTCTGGAAAACGCGGTGGCCTTTCTCAACCAGCGGGGCATTCAGCTGGAGGCGGACGTTCCCCCCCGGCGCATGGAGCTGCTTCCCCAGCAGGTGGAGCGGCAGCTGGAGCGGGAGCAGGCCCTGGCGGAAGTTCTCCTGGGCCGTCCGGTCCAGGTGGAGGCTCTGGGCGGGCAGGTGTACCGCTATACCGGCCCCCGGGGGACGGTGCAGTTTCACAACGACGGGGCCTTCAGCGGCCAGCTTGGGCCGGAGGCCCTGCCCCGGTCCGGGGCGGAGGTCGGGGAGTGGGCCCGGGATCTGCTGAAAAAGCTGGATTTCGCCGGAGAGGTGCTGGAGCTCCAGGAGGACGTCGCCGTCCTGCGGCAGCTGTGGGGCCAGGCCCCCCTTCTCAATCACCGGGTGGAGCTGCACTGGGACGAGGCGGGGGTGCGCCTGTCAGGCCGCCGGCTGACGGGGGAGCCCTCCGCCGCCGGCGGGGGAGGTGTGCGCAGCGTCCCCACCGCCCTGATGGATATTTTCACGGGGCTGAACCGGCTGGGGGACGTGTGCAGCCAGATCACCCGGATTCAGCCCTCCTACGTGAGTATGTCCACCCTCCACGGCTTCATTACCCTCCGCCCCGTGTGGCACATTACCACAGACACCGGCTTTTACCAGCTGGACACCGTCTCCGGGCAGCTGTCCCGGGCGATCTCTTAATCACACGCTAGGGAGTTGCAAGGATGCTTGACAAACAAAGTCCCATCGGAATCATTGACTCGGGCATCGGGGGCTACAGCGTAGCCCGCCGGATGCAGAGGCTGCTGCCCCACGAGGATTTCCTCTACCTGGGGGACGGGGCCAACACCCCCTATGGAAATCACTCCGCTCCGGAGATTTTAAGTATGACCCGCCGCCTGCTCCGGTTTATGGAAGTCCGGCGGGTCAAGGCCCTGGTGATCGCCTGCAACACCATCTCCTGCGTGGCGGAGCAGCTGTCCGGTGCGCTGGAGTGTCCGGTGCTCAATGTGCTCCACTCCGGCGCCCAGGCCGCCGCCCGGCTGGAGCTGGAGCAGGTGGGGGTAATCTCCACCTGCTTTACCGCCCAGAGCGGCTGCTATGGGGAGCGGATCCGGCGGCTGTCGCCGAACACCCAGGTAATCAGCCGGGGCTGTCCGGATCTGGCGGAGCTCATTGAGCGGTACATCGACCAGCCCGGCGGCGAAGTGCTCATAGACCGGGCCATTCAGGAGAGCCTGGCCGGTCTGGAGGAGGTCCGCCACCTCCTGCTGGCCTGCACCCACTACCCCCTGGCGGAGGACCGCTTCCGCCGGCTGTACCCGGACCGGGTGTGGATCGACCCGGCGGAGGAGCTGGCCGCCTGCGTCAAACATTTTCTGGCGGAAAACAACCTGCTCAACCCCTCTCCCGGCCTGGGGCACATGGAAATCTGCACCACCGGCAGCGCCCGGGACTACGCCCGGAAGGCGGAAAAGGCCGGCCTGCGTCAAATCACCTGCGTGCGCCATTTAGCGGTATAGCTCCCCGGCCTGGGGCACGATCCCCCGGGCCTGGAGCAGCTGCTCCACGGTGACGAAGCAGTACCCCTGGGCCTGGAGGGCATCCACCGCCTGAAGGGCCGCGTCCACGGAGCTGTTGAAGATGTCGTGCATCAAAATGATATCCCCGTCCTGGACGTGGGAGAGGATGTGGCCGGCAATCCGGTTCACGTCGTGGTCCTTCCAGTCCTCCGGGTCCACCGACCACAAAATCAGAGGGCCGTCCGCCCACTGCCGGACCGAGCCGTCAATCTTCCCATAGGGGGGGCGCAGCCAGAACTCCCCCTCCCCAGTGATGGAGGCGAGCAGAGCCCGGGTCTTGCCCACCTGGAGGTCAAAGTCCGGCCGGGACAGCTTGGTGACCTCCACATGGTCGAAGGTGTGCACCCCGATCTGGTGGCCCTCGTCCCGCATCCGGCGGATGAGAGCCTCGTTGCCCGCAATGCGGTTTCCTACCACAAAAAAGGTGGCCGGAACCTCCCGCAGGGCCAGACCGTCCAGCAGCCGGGCGGTGGCGTCGGTCCGGGGGCCGTCGTCAAAGGTGAGGGCCACCAGGGGGGCCACCACCTCCGCCGTTACGTCCGCCGGAAGGGCCGTACCCTCCGGCAGCAGAAACAGCAGAAAAATTGCCAAAATCAGACTGCACACCTTGCGCTTCATAACCCCACCGCCCTTTTGTCTCTAGTGTGCGCCTCAGAGGCAAAAAAATTCCCCTCCGGCAAAACCGGAAGGGAATGGAATTTTTGCTTATTTTTTCGGGTCCTCGGTGTCGAAAACCGTCTTGGCGGCGGCGGCCAGTCCGGCCAGGCTTTGAAGCTCGCTGGGAATAATAATCTTGGTTGCCTTTCCGTCGGCAGCGGCGGTAAATGCCTCCAGGGCCTTGATTTTGATCACGCCCTCGCTGGGGGCGGCGGCGTTGATCAGCTTGATGGCGTCGGCAGTGGCCTGCTGGACCTTGGTGATGGCCTCCGCCTCTGCCTCGGCGGCCATAATGCGGGCGGCCTTCTCGGCCTCGGCCTGCATGATCTTGGCCTGCTTGGCCGCGTCTGCCCGGAGAATGGCGGACTGCTTCTCGCCCTCGGCCACCAGAATCTGGCTTTCCTTCTGGCCCTGGGCCTGGAGGACAGACTCCCGGCGCTCCCGCTCGGCCCGCATCTGCTTCTCCATGGCCTCCTGGATGTCCCGGGGCGGCATGATGTTTTTCAGCTCCACCCGGTTGACCTTGATGCCCCAGGGGTCGGTGGCCTCGTCCAGGAGGGAGCGCATTTTGGTGTTGATGTGGTCCCGGCTGGTAAGGGTCTGCTCCAGCTCCAGGTCGCCGATGATGTTCCGCAAAGTGGTGGCGGTCAAATTCTCAATGGCCGCCATGGGGTGCTCCACGCCGTAGGTGTACAGCTTGGGGTCGGTGATCTGGAAGTAGATCACGCTGTCGATCTGCATGGTCACGTTGTCCTTGGTGATGACGGGCTGTGGGGCGAAGTCCACCACCTGCTCCTTCAAGGACACGTTTTTGGCTACCCGCTCAATAAAGGGGATCTTGAAGTGCAGTCCCACGCCCCACACGGCCTGGAACGCGCCCAGGCGCTCGATGACGTAAGCCCGGGACTGCTGGACCACCCGGACGTTGGACGCCACAATGCATAGAACCAGCAGAATGACGACGACGGTGATGATGAAACTGATCAGATGCTCAGGCATATGTTTCCCTCCTTAAACTTTCCCGGTCCTGGATTACAGGGCCTCCACAAAAACCTTTACGCCCTCGATGCGCAGAATGCGCACCTGCCTGCCGGGAGGCAGAACGATGTCGTGCTCGCTGCGGGCGGTCCAAACCTGGCCGGCCACAGAGACCTGTCCGGTGCCTTTCAGGTTGTCCACGGTCTCGGTGACCACGGCGGTCTTGCCGATGACCTGGTCGGCGTTGGTGCGGATGTACCGGGGGGCCAGCAGCTTTTTCGCCAGAGGGCGGACCAGCAGCAGGGACAGACCGGACAGCACCAGAAACACCACAATCTGAAGGGCCACCGGCCCCTTGGACACCAGCAAAGCCCCCAGGGCCCCGATGGCGAACCAGATGGAGGTAAGGCCCACGGTCAGGGCCTCTCCTACGGCGAACACGATGAGAGCGATGAGCCAGAATAAACTGGGTGGTATCATAGCACACTCCTTTCTGTATCCGGCGGAGAAAAATCCTCCGCCACCCCTATCATAGCACATCCCGCACAAAAAAACCATAACAAAGTGATTACAATTTTGGAAGGGAGACAAAAGCCTTGAACGAGTTGCAATTTGCCATACCCACCCTTTTCGGCGTGGAGGGCCTTACCGCCAACGAGCTGCGCCGGCTGGACCTGGCCGATGTCCGGGCGGAAAACGGCCGGGTGTTCTGTGCCGGGACCCCGGCGGACATCCCCCGGCTGAACCTGAACCTGCGCACGGGAGAGCGGGTCCTTCTGGTGCTGGGCCGCTTTCCCGCCCCCAATTTTGACGCGCTGTTTGAAGGGGCTTACGCCCTGCCCTGGGAGGAGTTTATTCCCCGGACGGGGCAGTTCCCTGTGAAGGGGCACAGCCTCAACTCGGCGCTCCACTCGGTCCCCGCCTGCCAGAGCCTTGTAAAAAAGGCCATCGCCAAGCGGCTGGGGGGGCGGTACGGCCTGGAAACTCTGCCGGAGACCGGGGCGGTGTATCAGGTACAGTTCTCCATCCTGAACGACGAGGCGGTGCTGATGCTGGACACCAGCGGGCCGGGGCTCCACAAGCGGGGCTATCGGGCTCAGGGAGTGGCCGCTCCCCTGCGGGAGACCTTGGCCGCCGCCATGGTCCTGCTTTCCCGCTACCGGGGGAAGGGCCCTCTCTGCGACCCCTTCTGCGGCTCCGGGACCATCCCCATTGAGGCGGCCCTCATTGCCAGGAACCGGGCTCCCGGCCTCAACCGGAGCTTCAGTGCCCAAAAATGGGACTGGCTGGACAAAAAACACTGGCTCCAGGGGGCGGACGAGGCCATGGACCGGGAGTTTGACGGGGAATACGAAATTTGGGGCGGAGACCTGGACCCCGCCGCCGTGGCCCTGGCCCGGCACAACGCCCAACTGGCGGAGGTGGAGGACCTGGTCCGCTTCGAGACGGCGGACGCCACCCGGTTCCACTGGGGGGGCCTCCGGGGCCGGATTGTCACCAATCCCCCCTACGGGGAGCGGGTGCTGGAGCGCCGGGAGGCGGAGGAGCTCTACCGAACATTCGGCGCGGCCTGGAACAAGCTCCCCGAGAGCTGGGAGCTGTATCTGCTCTCCTCCCACACGGAGTTTGAGCGGACCTTCGGGAAGCGGGCGGACAAAAAGCGGAAGCTCTATAATGGTATGCTCAAATGCGACCTGTTTATGTATCTGCCCAGGAGGTGAAGCCATGCGTCATCTGTTCATCGTCAACCCGGCGGCGGGCAAGCGGGGAACCACCAGGCATCTGGAGGATCTGCTGGCCCGGCTGTCCTTTCCCCATGAGGTGGTCTATACCAAGGATGCGGGGGACGCGGAGGCGCTCGCCCGCCAAGCCGCCGCCCGTGGGGAGCCGGTGCGCATCTACGCCTGCGGCGGGGACGGCACTCTAAATGAAGTGGTCAACGGGGCCGCCGGACGGGAGCAGGCGGCGGTGACCAACGTGCCCAAGGGGACGGGAAACGATTTTCTGAAAATTTTCGGCCCGGACTACCGCAGGCTCTTCTACGACCTGGAGGCTCTGGCCCAGGGGCCCCAGACCGCCTTTGACCTGATCGACTGCAACGGCAAGCTGGGGATTGACGTGGTGTGCGCCGGGGTGGACGCGCGGATCGCGGCGGACGTACATCGCTACAAGGACTGGCCCCTGGTGACCGGAAAGGGGGCCTATGTGCTGGCCCTGGTGGAGAACATATTTTTGAAGGGGATCAGCCGGCCCATGACCGTTCAGATGGGGGAAGCGCAGTGGAGCCAGGCGCCGACCTCCCTGCTGTGTGTGTGCAACGGGCGGTACTACGGCGGGGGCTTCATGCCCGTGGGGGAGGCCATGCCCGACGACGGGGTGCTGGATATGCTGCGGGTGCGGCAGGTGAGCCTGCTCACCTTTCTGCGGCTGGTGGGCAAATACGCCAAGGGCCTGTACCGGCAGTATCCGGAGCTGATCGACCACTACCACGGCCGGCAGGTGACCTTCTCCGCCCCGGAGCCCATCACGGCGGTGGTGGATGGAGAGGTGATGCGGGACGTCCAGTTTACTGTGAAGCTGTCGGAGAAGAAGATCAATTTCTTCTATCCGGCGGGGGCGGATTATTCGGTGAAATAGAGAGAGGCGAAATAGCTGCTTAACCGCTGAGCCTCGTCTCGGGTGATGTCGCTGGGAATCTTGAATTCAATCTGAAAATCCGGACGCAGGGGATAGGAAACCGCCACTGTGCTGGAAGCATCCTCTGCCGGCTGGTAGGGCTGTCCATGGGCCAGTGCGTTGATTTCATCGAAGTGGTGGGAGAGGTTCGCCGCCGTTCGGTGGACCTTCAGCGCGGATCGCAGCTCCTTGGACAAGTCCTCCCGGGAAAGATGGGTCAGCCATGTGACGGGCCTTTGGTGGGGATATCCTTCCGAATCGTTATCGACAAAGCATTCAAAGCTGTAATCTCCCGCAATCTCTCCAAAATAGATGTCGGCCCCGTCCGCCACCAACACCAGATCACTCTTTTGCATCTGGTTGAGCAGAATGTCGACCGTTGCATAGGCGTTCCCCAGTGCAAGGCCGCTCAGATCATAGGGCTTACCGGCCAGGGTTTGTTTCAGCCCCTCCCGGGAAATGCCTGTAATATCTCCAATTCCCGGCCAGCCGATGGCGACAATATTTTGTGTCTTGAATTCAGGCATACGGTAATGACCATGGGGATTCGGCCGGATCAGCCATGCTTTTTTTGTGTGTTCCATTGTGAACCTCCTCAGAACGAATATCAAGAAGAAAACTTCTTGATATGAATATATCATAAGCAGGATGTTTTGTCAAGTGGATATCTAGTAGTTCTATGGTTTTTCTGTTTTTAGCACTCCGACCGCCTGTTTGTGAACATATCGTAAATATTTGAAAATTCACCCCTAATTTTTTCAAATTGGGGGTTGATTTTTTGCGGCAAAGCGGGTATTATCTAGGATAGATTTAGCACTTGAATAAAACGAGTGCTAATCCAGATGGTTTTGTTTACCAGAAAAAGACTTATCATATAAGGAGGAACACAATTATGAAACTCAAACCCCTTTCCGACCGCGTGATCGTCAAGCTGGTGGAGGCCGAGGAGACCACCAAGGGCGGCATTATCCTCACCGGCGCGGCCAAGGAGAAACCCGAAATCGCCGAAGTGCTGGCGGTGGGTCCCGGCGGCATGGTGGACGGCAAAGAAGTCGTTATGACCGTAAAGGCGGGCGACAAGGTCATCACCAGCAAGTATTCCGGCACCCAGGTGAAGATCGACGGCGAGGAATTAACCATCGTGCGCCAGAACGACATCCTGGCCGTGGTGGAGTAATGAATTTAGTATAATTTGGAGGTAATGCGATATGGCTAAAATTATTTGCTACGGCGACGAGGCCCGTCAGGCCCTGCTGCGGGGTGTGGACCAGCTGGCCGACACCGTAAAGATCACCATGGGCCCCAAGGGCCGCAATGTTGTCCTGGACAAAAAGTTCGGCTCCCCCCTCATCACCAACGACGGCGTGACCATCGCCAAGGAGATCGAGCTGGAGGACCCCTTTGAGAATATGGGCGCCCAGCTGGTGAAGGAGGTCTCCACCAAGACCAACGACGTGGCCGGCGACGGCACCACCACCGCCACTCTGCTGGCCCAGGCCATCGTGAAGGAGGGCCTGAAGAACCTGGCCGCCGGGGCCAACCCCATGGTTATGAAGAAGGGCATTGCCAAGGCCACTTCTGCCGCCATCGAGGCCATGAAGGCCAACAGCCAGAAGGTCAACGGCACCGACGACATCGCCCGGGTGGGCGCGGTCTCCTCCGGGGACGAGACCATCGGCAAGCTGATTGCCGAGGCCATGGAGAAGGTGAGCAACGACGGCGTGATCACCGTGGAGGAGTCCAAGACCGCCGAGACCTACTCCGAGGTCGTGGAGGGTATGCAGTTTGACCGGGGCTACATCACCCCCTATATGGCCACCGACATGGAGAAGATGGAGGCCGTTCTGGACGACGCGCTGATTCTGATTACCGATAAGAAGATTTCCAACATCCAGGAGCTGCTGCCCATTCTGGAGCAGGTGGTGCAGTCCGGCAAAAAGCTGGCCATCATCGCCGAGGACGTGGAGGGCGACGCCCTGTCCACCCTGATTGTCAACCGTCTCCGCGGCACCCTGAACGTGGTGTGCGTGAAGGCCCCCGGCTTCGGCGACCGCCGCAAGGAGATGCTCCAGGATATCGCCATCCTCACCGGCGGCACCGTGATTTCCAGCGAGGTGGGCCTGGAGCTGAAGGAGGCGCAGATGGACCAGCTGGGTCAGGCCCGCCAGATCAAGGTCACCAAGGAGAACACCATTATCGTGGACGGCGCCGGCAGCTCTGAGGAGATCAAGGCCCGGGTCGGCCAGATCCGCAAGCAGATTGAGGAGACCACCTCCGACTACGACCGGGAGAAGCTCCAGGAGCGCCTGGCCAAGCTGTCCGGCGGCGTGGCCGTCATCAAGGTGGGCGCGGCCACCGAGACCGAGATGAAGGAAAAGAAGCTGCGCATTGAGGACGCGCTCAACGCCACCCGTGCCGCTGTGGAAGAGGGCATCGTGGCCGGCGGCGGCACCGCCTACCTGAACGCCATCCCCGCCGTGGAGAAGCTGCTGGGCGAGGTCGAGGGCGACGAGCAGACCGGCGTGAAGATCATCGCCAAGGCTCTCACCGCCCCCATGAAGCAGATTGCCGACAACGCCGGCATTGAGGGCTCTGTGGTGCTGTCCAAGGTGATGGAGTCCGGCAAGACCGGCTACGGCTTCGACGCCTACAACGAGACCTACTGCGACATGATCGCCGCGGGTATTGTGGACCCCACCAAGGTGACCCGCTCCGCCCTGGAGAACGCCGCCTCTGTGTCCGCCATCCTGCTGACCACCGAGAGCCTGGTGGCCGACAAGCCCCAGCCCCCCGCTCCCCCCGCGGCTCCCGCCCCCGACATGGGTATGTATTGATTCAAATTTCCAAAAAGAAGCCCGGAACGCAAGTTCCGGGCTTCTTGCTTTGCAAATTTCTTTCAAAGCTGCCTCTTTTTTAAAAGCCGTATGTCCTCCCCAAAGAAACGCAGCACATGATACTCCCCCTCCAGCCGGGAGGCTACGGCGGGAGAGTACCGCCGGGCGGCCTCCTCCATGGACAGGTTGGAGGAGATTACCGTATGCCGCTGGGCGCTCAGGCGGCTGTTCACCAGCTCATACAGGGCCGACTGGACAAAGGGGGTGGTCAATTCGCTGCCCAAATCATCCAGAATCAGCAGGTCGCAGGTGAGATAACGCCGGGTATCGTCCCGGGCGGACCGGACCTCCTCCAAATCCCGCTGAAACTTGCGGTTCTCAAACTGGCCAAAGACGCTCTGGGCCGTATCGTACACCACCGAACGCCCCTGCTGGGACACGGAACGGGCGATGCAGGCGGACAAAAAGGTCTTTCCCAGGCCGGGCGGGCCGCTTAAAAACAGATTTTTCAGGGGAAAGCGGCCGAATTTTTCCGCGTAATTAAGGCATACCTCATAAACCAGCTCCATGTTGGCCCGGGGGGAGGCGGGCTGTCCCGGCCAGAGCTCCGGGCTGTAGAATTCCAGCTGGAAGGTATCGAAGGACTGCTCCCCCAGCAGCAGCAGCTTGGACAGCTCCTTCATCTGCTCCTCGGCGCACCGCTTTTGCAGGCAGGCGCACATCCGGGCCCCCTGCCATCCCCGGTCCCCGCACAGGGGGCAGGCGGGGGTATCCGCCAGGGCGTCCGGGGCCAGACCCAGCCCCTCCAACAGCCGGGCGTACTCCTCCTGCCGGGCCAGATTCTCCTGCTGGAGCTTTTTCATCTCCGCGGCGGGGCTCTCCCCCCGGCGCAGGGCCAGCCGGATCACCTCCGGCATGGCGCTTTGAATCTCCCG
>Ga0073907_1003566_pt1 | contig 12674 bp, 8 predicted proteins | sample GluameincwithD2O_FD_65483 | JGI IMG/M metagenome (GOLD analysis project Ga0073907, IMG submission 65483) | Mouse cecum microbial communities from Vienna, Austria - Glucosamine amended microcosms incubated with D2O | ecosystem: Host-associated > Mammals > Digestive system > Large intestine > Cecum... | reverse complement strand
TTGGTCAACAAGTAAAAATGATACATCAACTTCAGATCTTGTAATGCCAAAGAATGCAACAACTCCAAGTGGAGAATCAGCAGCCTTAGCAGCTGGTGTAACAAAATATAGAGTTTATATGTGGATTGAAGGTCAAGATATTGACTGCGAAAACTATGCATCAGGTTCTCGTGCTAGATATACTTTAAACTTTAGTTTAGATTCAGCTGGAACACAAGTAAACCCAAAATAATTTAGTTAAAATTATAAATGAAATATAAATTAAAAGGTAATAAATGTTCAATTTATTACCTTTTTTCTTGTTTTTCATTTATATTACAAAATAGGAAAATACTTTAAAAAAATAGCACTCTATGATACAATAACCATGAATTTTATTAATAATGGGAGTATTATATGGCTAGGAGAAATAGAAGAATTTTTAAAACTAAAAAAGATAAAGTTATTAAAAAGAATTTAGTTAGAAATACACTAATAATTCTAATTTTAATTGTATTTTTATTTGTTATATATAGATTTAATTTTTCAACTAAATCTGAATTAGTAGATGCAATAAAAATTAATTTCAAAGAATATGGTGAAGATATTTCTTTAGAAAATTCTGAAATAGATCTTGAAGTATTTACAGATACAAATGGTGAAAAATATATTATTTTACCTGATCAAATAAATGGATACTATGTAAACCAATATTATATAACTGATAATAGAGTTCAGAATAAGGTAAAAGAAGAAAATAGCAATGTCATTATTAATACTATTACTGATGAAATACAAAATGTTGTAGAAAATATTTTACCTGAAAATACAGAAAGCCAAGTGAATGATACTAATGAAATAAAATCAGAAAATGTAATGCAAACAGAAAAAATTGCTGGTTTAAGAAAGAAATTTTTAACTTCTAATGATTTAGAAGAAAGTGAGGAAGAAAAAGAAAAGAGTGAAGATAATACAAACACAGTAGTAGAAAATGTGGAATCAACTAATACTGTTGTAGAAAATACTGTATCTACAAATACTATTGTAGAAAATGAAATTTCAACAAATACTACTGTTGCTCCAGAAAATGAAATTATAGAAAATACAGTAGTAGAAGAAAACAAAGTTAATAATGAGGTAAATGCTGAAAACACAGTAGAAGAAAATAAGATTGATAATGAAACAATAGAAAAACCAGCATATAATCCAGATACTGTGGTTGAAAAAGTAGGATTAAAACCAGGAAGTAAATTTACAGTAAAAGAAACTAGTGGAGAAGATAGATATTCAATTGGAGATGTTTCAATAGAAGTTGAATATCAAACAATAAAAGTTGGTGATACAAAATTATATAAACAAGAATTAACTTTTGAAGAAAATGAAACAAAATTTATTGCAAATGGATATATTCCAACTGGTTATTCATTAAATGCAATTTCAATAAATAAATCACAAGAAGAAATTCAAAATATTGAAATGGAAATTAAACAATCTGAAGATTTTAAAGAATTTCATCCAGTATTTGCATACAATATTCTTTTTGAAAAAGATGGAAATGTTTACGAACCAACAGAATTTGCACCAAGCATAAATGTAAAAGCAATATCAACAACACACTTAAATAATGTAAAAAATGAATTAAACGTAAAATTAGTTCGTTTTAAGAATAATGATATAGCTCTTATGTCTTTAGAAAATGAAGTATTAGATGTAATTGAAGAATTTAAAAATGAAGATGTTGAATTTGGATTTGATTCTGTCGAAATGGATACAGATAAGTTTGTAGAGTACACATATGTTGCTATTGCAGAAGATATTAGAACAGAAGAACAAATAGTAATTGATACATATGAATCAGATAAAAACTTTTATTTAGGAAAAAATTATACAGATAATAAAGATGGAAATAATACTGGAAAATATACTGAAGATAATTTAGCTAAAGTTACAGTTAATTATCATTCAATTCCAGAAAATCCAATAACAGGAAATGAAGATTCAGAAAATTTTATTGATTATTCAAAGATAAATGTTACATCAGTAAGAGAACCTCTTACTGGAATGCCTGCAAATACTGCTGATTGTAAAGTTACAATTGAAGTTAATTCTGATGTTGAAGTTGGTTCAAATTGGAGAATGCAAGTAACATTTAAAGATTCAAGGTATAATAGTAATTTTGATATTATAGAATCATCTGCATATAAGAAAATTGATTATAGGACGTTTGAATTATCTTCATCTGCTGGAAATCAATTAATAGATAATAAAATAGAAGTTCTTGTAAGAGTAGAAGGGTCTAGAACCACACCATCTAATCTTGTTCTAGCATTAAAGCCAGATAGTGTTAATTTAGTTACAATAGAAAATTATGATTATGAAATGTCACAAATATCAGCTTCTATATCTGCTAACGAAAATGAAAAACAAAATCTTGTATCATATAAAACATGTTTACCTATAATAGATGGAAAAATATCATTTGAATTAATTGATAATCCATTTATGAATAGACCTGTTGCAACAAAAAGATATTCAGATTCATTAAAACCAGGAGAAGAAGTTTTATTAGGTTTTGATGGATGGAAAAATGATGCCTATACTATATCTATAAATAACAATACTAAAGTTCAAAAAGCAGAAATACCAGTAAGTCCAGAAAATAAAGAAATTACAGTTGATTTATATGCAGATTGGAAAATTGCTAATGTAGTATTTATGAAACAAGGTGGTACAGGAGATGGTAGAACACTTGGACAAGAACTTGGCTCATGGAATGATGCAATAAATAAATTAAATGAAAATCCGAAATATGCATCTAATGCATCAGATAGAGAATTAAATATAATTATAGTTTCTGGTGGAGAAATTAATTCTGATAATAGTGATAATAAAGCTTTTAAAAAAGCAGATGTGGGTTATACAGTCACAAGTTTATATGATGGACATGATTATAGATTAAATGAAAATGCAAAAGTTAAACTAACATATAATGTAGAAATTGAAAATGATTTACAAATGGCATTTTTGAACATTACAGGTTCTGGAAATTACAACGAAAACAATAGTGAAAATTTTAAAGAATATAATAATAATGGAACACAGAAATATCACTGGACAATATCAGGAAATTCATATAATTTACGTATTGGTAGAGGAATGACTCCATTAAATGTATCTGATACAACAACGACATTTGCTCAAGTTCAAGGCGGTAGTGGTGAAAAAGAAGAATATAAAACTGTAATAGAATCAGGAAGATATTCAAATGTATATGTTGAAAATGGAAATGATTCAACTTCTAAAAATCGTAATGTTTTAGCTAATTTTGTTCTTGGAGCAGATTATGATAAAGCATTAAATAATAATGAAAATTTAAACATTTATTATAGACTTACCGCAAGATATGAAAAAGGAATTGTATCAACGATATCTAATTCAGATACAATATACAATATATGTGTAAAAAGTGGAAAAATTGGTATAGATTTTTATGAACAATATGGCGAAACTGGCTCTGAGCAAAATTTGGCTGGTACAGCTGGTATTGCAATTGCAGGCTATACTAATGGAGACAATACAACATCTTCATATGATAAAGGAAATAGAGTATTAACAGTAGAAGGTGGACAAATTGTTAATATAACTAGTGGATTATGTGTGAATTCAAATTATGCTAATCTTGCTAATACACATATATATATAAAGGGAAGTGGTGCTAATATACAATATATATCTGCAGGTTCTTTTCAATTAAATACAGCGGGTGATAGAATTTTACAAATGACAGATGGTATAGTTCAATATGCTATAGCTGGAGGTATAAATGGTTGTGCTTCTAAAGATGGAGCTGGAACTTTGAATGGCAATACATTACTTTATATTGGTGGAAATGCTACTATTGGTGGAGATGATAGGTTAGTAAATAAAAAATTTTCTCCAACAGCGGATAAAATATATGATTTAGAATATGGAAATGTATTAGGTGCTGGAAATGGAAAAAGTGGAAATGCAACAGCTGGAAATTTAAATTCATCACATGTTATTATAGATGGAAATGCTAAAATACTAAAAAATGTATATGGTGGAGGAAACTTTGGAAAAGTTGCTCAAAACTCTAAAGTAGATATACTAGGTGGAACTATAGGTGGAAATGTATATGGTGGTTCTAACCAAAATGGTGTTGATGGAAATGTTGAAATAAACATGAAAAACGGAACTGTTGATGGAACTGTTTATGGTGGTTCTAATGTTAATGGAACAGTTAAAGGAAATGCTAAAATTACTTTAAGCGGTGGTACTGTAAATGCTAATAATGAAGGCAAAGACGCAATATTTGTTGGTGGTTGTGGTTTAGGAACATCAGTTAATGGTACATCACAAATTATAGTAAATAATGATTCAAATAATGTAAATATAACTGGAAATATTTATGGTGGTAGTGAAATGGGAGCAGTAGATGGTATCTCTGCAATTACTGTAAATCAAAAATCAGAAGATAGAAATATAAATATTGCTGGAAATATTTATGGAGCAGGAAAAGGAAATAATGTACGACCAGCAACTAACAAAGAAGTTAGTGTAACAATAGATGGTGGAAGATATGAAAATCTTAAAGTATTTGGTGGTGCTAATATAAATGGTACAATTACTGGAAATATTACAGTTAAAGTTGGAGAGAAAGCACCAACATATGTAAATGAAGTATATGCTGGTGGAAACAATGCACAAGTTAAATGTACAGATAATAAACCATATAAAAACGAAATGTATCTATATGAAAATGCTGAAGTTGGAAATGCATATAGTGGTGGAAATAATGCTGGTGTTGAAGAAAGCAGAACTATTGCAATGTATGTAAAAGGAAAAGCTCGTAATATATATGGAGGTTCTAATTCAGCAGGTACTGTTGGAGAAACATTGATAAAATGTGAAAATACAGAAAATGTAGGTAATGTATATGGTGGTGGATTTGGTGAAAATACAGTTGCTAAAAAAACAACAGTAGAGCTTTTAAATTCTATTGTAGAAAACGTATATGGTGGTGGAGAGCTAGGAAATGTAGATGGCGAAACATCTGTTAGAATTAGTTCAACAACAGTTAATGGAAGCGCTTTTGCAGCTGGTAAAGGTGATGAGAGAAATGCTTGTAATAAAGCTTTAGTAAAAGGTCCTACAAAAATAATTGCAGAAGGAACTACTATTATAAAAAATAATTTATTTGGTGGTGGTGATGCTGCAAACGTTGGTGCAATTGGTGATACAAGTACAGATCAAATAGCTGGTGCAGATTCGTATGTATATATATCAGGTGCTACAATAAATGGTAGTGTGTATGGTGGATCAAATCAAGCTAAAATATTTGGAAATGCTAATCTTTTCATAGGAAAATCAGCTATAGACCAAGGTTATGAGCAAGGAAAAATAGAAATATCTGGTACAATATTTGGTGGTGGTGAATCAAGAACTGGTTCAGATGTTTTTGATTATAACTTCAAAAGTATTAATGGTAATATTAAAATTAATTTAGATGGAACAGATTATGATACAACAGAAAATAATTCAATTAATATAAAAGGAAGTATATTTGGTTCAGGTAATGCATCAAGTGCTGCTAAAGATGGTGATATAACAATAAAAAATTATGGTTCAAGAGAAAATAAAATTATTAAAAAAGGAATTTCAGTTCAAAGAGCAACAAATGTTGTAATTGATAATTCTGTTATGAATTTAGAAGGTACTACTGATAGTACTAATACTTATTTTAAAGATGTTGCATATGCATTTAATATTATAGGAAAATTAACAATAAAAAATGGAACAATGCTTTATTTAGAAAATGGGGCAAACAGATTATCAAGTTTTTATAGTATGGTAGATAAAGACGGAAGTGAAGTTCCAGCTGAGGTAACATTCTCAGAAGATGGAATAACAGTTACAAAAAATGTTGATAATAGAATATACTTATATAATGGTTCGAATTTAAATATATCAGCCAGAGAAGATGTTCAAGGTGAATATGGACATGTTGAAGGAATGACTTTCTTTGGAGTATATCAAGGAGAAAACTTATATTCAGGTATATATGATGAGAACTATCAAATTGGAAAAGCTCCAGAATGGGGAGAAAGAAACTTTACAACATCATATGTATTAGGATTACATCAAAGAGATCCTGAACATGATATTACCAAAAATGGTTTTTATACAACATATGAAATACTTACACCTGAAGCTGATAAATTACAAAAAGAAAATAATCTTACAAGTGATCAATATAATTCAACAGGTTCTTATTATGGATATATTGAGCCAACACCAAAAGATTATCAATATTATGCATGGTATACAGGCTTAAATAGATTAAAACGTATTGAAATAACAGCAGATAGTTTAATAGTAACAAACTATTCAACATTAGGTGCAGTAGATGTATCTTTAAAAGAATTAGATGCAATAAAGAAAAATGGTACATTAACAATTCAAGATTTCTCAGTAAATTGGGAAGATGATAATATAACTTTAGTAGATAAATCTGAAATAGAAAATATTTCTGAAGATGCAAATACAAAATTTGCTTTAGCAATGAAAACAGGAAATGCTGGTTGGGCAAGTGATGCTAATACAAACTTTAAATATGATGATGGAAAAGGTTCATTTACAGGAGATGAACAATACACATTTGAAAATGCTGATACAACAACAACTGTTGGGTTATATTTATATCACTCAAAGAATGTTGAAATTGAAGAAAATAAAAAATTAGGTACTGGTGAAATTCTTATGAATTTAACCTATATGGAAGGACCAAACCTTTATACAGTGGAAGTTGTTATACATCTTTCTATGAGTATGCAGTTAGATAAAGATACTGGATACAATGCTGCCATAACCCCAGGGGTTAAATATGATTTATTTACAACATCAGCAACAGATATAACAACAGATAGTAGTTTTTCAACATTTTTGGAATTGTCTCAAAGAAACTTTAGAGATCAAATAATAAATGGAAGTAAAAGGGATGATGAATACTATCAAAAATTAACAAGAGTATTAAATACAAGTTATATGCTTCCAGAAAAAACCAATATAACAATGGTGGATTTATCAAAAAATAATGAACCAAAATTCTATTATTATACAGTAAAAACTCCACAAAATATATTTTACTTGAAAGATTTTATTGCTATGGGAAGTAAAGATGGAGATAAGAAAGAACTATATAATGAAACTTTAATGAATAATAGTTATTATGATTCGAATTTAAAATTCCATTATGAAGCATTTATATTTATTGTTGATTTTAAAGATGTAGATTTTCCAGAAGGAGAAAATGCAAAAATTACTTCAGATCCTGAAATGACTATAGAACTACATAGTGAGCAATTAAATGATGCCAATATACCAGAGTTAAACATAGGATTAATATCATCACAATTATCAGCTCATAGAACAAAATATAATGTATATAGAGCAAATTCACAAAATGGAGTTTCAATATCTCCTAGAATTCAAAATTTATATGTTGGAAATACAGCAAGTATTACTGTTGGAACATCATTCTCAACAGAGCAAGTTGAAGGTGCTACTCCTACAAATACTCAATACTTTAATAAAAAACTAGGAGCAGTAGTAACTTTAACAAAAGATGGTAGAGAAGTTCAAGGTTCTGAATTGTTAGGAACATGGATTGAAATTGATGGAGCAAGATATCATCCAAGAAGTGATGGTACAATAAGAGTTAAACTAAATGATATTGTTGCAAACGTTTCTAAGAGATTAGTAATAAATGCAACTAATAGTTCACTTGCTTCAGGTGCATATAAACTTTCGATTAAAACATTTGCATCTGCTGATGGTAAATATTATGGAACAGAAAAACATTTAGCAGAAGATACAATAGACTTAAATATTGTTAATAATAGATATGGATTAAATTCAAAATTGCCAGATAATCAAGCTGTAATTGATTGTAGTACTGGTCTAACACTTAATGAACAAGGATATGCTTCAAGAGATGAAGAAACATCTAATACATTAGATGTACAATTAGAATATAATTCTACATTAACAACTCCATATATTACAGTAGCTTTAGAAAGAAGAGAATATGGAGAAAAAGGAGAAATAACTACTGAAAAAATATATAATAAAAATTATCAAACTGTTGATTTAGCAGATTATGTAGAATTAATTTCAGAAGATGGACAAGTTTTAACAAAAGCACCTAAAGAAATTACAAATGAAGGAAGAATTGAATATGAAGCTGTAAGCACAGAAAATATAAAATCAAATTCTTCAAGTTTAGGTGATGCAGTATTTAATTTGAAATATAAAATAAAACCACCAGCAGATGGTGAGAAACTAGTTACAGGAACTTATAGATTGGTATTTACACTATATGATATAAGTCAAGAAGAAAGAGAAGTTGTTATAAATCCTGATACTAATACATCAGAAACATTACCAATTATACCAGGAACAAATACAACAACTAATACATCAATTACAAAACCAGATATTACACATGAAATAGTTACAGTATATAAACCAATAGGTGATGTATTCTCTTATATAATAATAAAATAAGAACAAATCAAAGAGGCTTATTAATTAAAATAAGCTTCTTTGAGAAAATAAATTTAACATAAATTTAACATAAAAAGTATAGACTTGAATTTTAAATTAATATATAATAATTACGGAATAAAAATAATTTCTTGAAAGGAATTAATACAATGGATAAAAATTTTGAATTATCAGAATTAAGTAACGAAGAACTATTAGAGTTATATAAGAAATCAGAAGAATATATGGCTTTTTTAGAAAAAGAAAAAAAATTGAAAGGTACTGATGAAAAATGAGTGATATATTAGAAAAATTTGAACAATATATCTCAACAAACAAAGAAGTTTTAAGTGTTTTACCAGTTAATACTAAGAAAAACAGAGCAAAATATGTAGAAAAAGTTGATGAATTTATTGAAGAAGCTGAGCAAATTAATAAATCTATTTGGAATACAATTCAAGATAGATATGATTCAATTTTAGATGTTGTTGAAAATCCTAAAATTTCTGAATTATCTAAAAGTATAGAAAGTATTAAAGATATTGAATTATTTAATGAATTAAATACTCCATTTGAAAAACTAGGGTTTGATAAAATAAACCATAGTTTAGATTGCTTTTTTGAGGGGAATTTAGAATTAGTAAATAAAAATATTAAATTATTTTTAGAAAAATTTAGAGATTATGGAATAATACTTACAGAAAATGATTTTCATTATAGTCAATATACAAATGATTATATGAAAGTATTTTTTGAAGAAACATCTGATGGTAGTTTAACATCAGAAAAATTAAAGAAAACATTTGAAACAATTTATTGGAAATGTCCAGACATAGTAATTCATATTGAATTAAATATGAGATACCTTTATAATATAAATTCTAAAAAGTTTGAAAAGGAACTAAAAGAAAGAAATGATAGAACATTAAGAAATATGACATTAGATAAAAATGGTCTAGTTAGAAGATATTTTGAATTAAATAAAGAATTAATAAAATTAAAAAGATTAGATAGTAAATATATTATAGAAAAATTTACTAATGGTGAATGGAAATCTAAAGATTTTAATGATAAAGAAATGGCAAATTTATATAATAGAATATGTTCATTAAATTATTATTCACTTTCACCTGAAAAGCAAACAGAAGTAAATAAAAGTATTGGAAAATTATTAAACACACTTCAGGAATATAATACATATAAAAAATATAAATACATATTAGATGATTTAAAAGAAAGATGTAAAAATAAGGATTCTTTTAAAACTCAATATGATGAAAAATTAAAAGCAGTTAATAAAAAAGAGCAAGCGTTATTAAAAGAAAATGAAAATAATAAGAAAATTATTAAAAGAATAAAAAATCCTTTATTTATATTCTTTAAAAAGAAATTAGAACGTAAAGTTTATGAATTCCCAGTTGCTTCAAATACACAAATTAAAGAAATTAAGAAATTATATCAAGAACTAGATGATGCAGGAATAAATCTTAGAATTGCGGAATTTGTTGATGATACATGTACATTAAAATATATGTTAAAAATTGCAGTATCTTTTTATACATATGTATATAATAGAGTAAAAGAACAATATATAGATGATCCTGATATTAATGTTGATGGTGAAGTACAAGAATTAATAGATTTTATCAATCAACCATACAAAGTAATGCTTAATAATATAAAACTAATAGAAGAAAGAGATATTACATCAATAATTGCCAATAGATATAAAATTTTAAATCTAAATGTAGAAAAAGTTGATTTAGAAGAAAACTTAGATGAACTAATGCAATGTGTTGAAAAAATCGTTGATTACAACAATATTCAAAGAAGTGATGTTTCTATGTCTGAGATTCAATTTGTTGAAAATGTAAAACCAATAGTTATGAAGAAACAATAAAATGAGAGGGTATATATGAGATATGAACCAGATATTATATCAAAAAAAATAGAGAAAAAGCATAAGATAAAAAAGCTTTTCATCTTAATCTTATATATATTACTAATACCTACAATAATATTTAGTTTATTTTTAATTATTTTGGAACTAGGAAATTCTCATGAAGTTCCTAGTTTTCTTAATATCGATGTATATACAATATCATCAGAAAGTATGAGACCAAAATTAAAAGTAAACGATATTATTATAGTAAAAAAAGGGTATCCAAGTAATAAATATAAAATAGGAAATATAATAACTTTTAAAAATAGTGAGCGGAAAGCTTATTACACATAGAATCGTGCAAATTGCTAATGATGATGGCGAGTACTCTTTTGTTACAAAAGGTGATAATAATGAGGTTCAAGATGATGAGATTGTAAAATACAATTCTGTTGTAGGAAAAGTTATTTATACAATGCCAAAGTTTGGTAGTGTTGTAAAAATACTAAAAAATAATTTCTTTTTTGGATTTTGTATAGTACTATTAATAGCAATTTTGTTGTATGATATAAGAATTAAAAATAGAAAAATTTCTAGGAAATTAACAAGAGAAAAATATGAGAAGAAATCAGAATTTTATTTTTAAACAAGGAGATAAGTATGGCAGATAGTCCTGAAATTATAGAAGCAAAAGAAAAAACAAATGATAGAGAGTTCTATTTAGAAAGAGTAAAAACAATGCCAATATTAATTGAATGGGCAAATGATCAAATTCGTGATGATAAAGAAGTTATTTTAACTGCTGTTAAATTTGATGGTGGTGCACTTGAATTTGCAAGTGATAGATTAAAAGATGATAAAGAAGTAATTATTACAGCTGTTTCTCAAGCAGGCTGGACTTGTTGTTATGCAAGTGATAAATTAAAAGGTGATAAAGATGTGTTGCTTACAGCTGCCAAAAATGATGGGCAAGTCTTGTATTTTGCTAGCAAAGAATTAAGAGATGATAAAGATGTAGTACTTGAAGCTGTTAATAATAAGCCTATAATATTAAAATATGCTAGTTTCAGATTAAGAGATGATAAAGATGTTGCAATTCTTGCAGTTACTAAAGGAAAAAACAAAGTAATAGAATATATATCTCCAAGACTTCAAAATGATGAAGATATAAAAGCAATATTAAGTGAATAAAAAATATGAATAAAACCTTTCTTTTTGAATATATAAATAAAAAAGAGAGGTTTTTATTTTATGAAAGATTATAGTAGAGTTAGTAAATTTTTAGAGATTCCAAGGGAGGTTATTTCCAACATTCCTAAAATTACGATAACAGGATTTAATGAAATAATGATTGAAAATTTTAAAGGAATTATAGAATATGAAGATTATTTTGCAAGGATAAGTACTGAAATTGGAAATATTAATATAAATGGATTTAATTTAAAATTAAATCAGATGACAGATGATGATATTTTAGTAAGTGGAAAAATAGAAAATATAGATTTTGAAAATAGAAAAAATATAGGAGAGTAATATGATTTTTAAATGGATATATATGTTTTTTTCAGGCTATGTAACAATAGTTATAGAGGGCTTTTTTGTCGAGCGATTTATAAATATATGTAAAAATAATAATATAGTTATGCTTGATATTGAAAGACAAAATAGTACATATTTAAAAGTTAAAATTTTAAAATCTGATTTTAAAGATATTAGACATATTGCAAAAAAGACAAAATGCAAAATTAAAATTGATAAAAAATATGGATTACCATTTTTTGTAAATAAATATAGAAAAAGAAAAATATTTGCAGTTGCTATTTTAGTAATTGCAATTTTTATTTTTATATCAACAAAATTTGTATGGAATATTGAAATTAACGGAAATGAAAAAATAAGTAAAGAAGAGATAAATGCATTAATTTCTGAATTTGGTATAAGCAAAGGAATTTTGAAAAAAGATATAGATACAGAGAAAATAAGTAATTCAATAAGACTTGAAAGAGATGATATATCGTGGATAGGAATATCAATAAAAGGAACAAATGTAATTGTAAATATAAAAGAGGCAATAGAAGTACCAGAAGTAATTGATAAAAATGAGATATGCAATATTATAGCAAAACAAGATGCAACTATTTCTAAAATTGTTGTTCATAATGGAACTGCAAGAATTGAAGTTGGTCAAGAAGTAAAAAAGGGAGATTTATTAGTAGAAGGAATTGGAAGGCGAACATATTGAGCCTAG